>OMAJ01001079.1_pt1 | contig 11578 bp, 9 predicted proteins | sample 1644631 | NCBI WGS metagenome assembly OMAJ01 (sample SAMEA103958133, study PRJEB25191) | human gut metagenome | biome: human-associated habitat [ENVO:00009003]; feature: intestine environment [ENVO:2100002]; material: feces | place: Germany | collected 2013/2015 | reverse complement strand
TTTGTTCCCCCGCAAGCCGGGGCAGCTGAACAGCGAGGCCGAGCGCTGGCGCAAAACGATGGAGTATGGCATGACCATCCGGCCCATTGAGGAATACCACGGAGAGCCGGTTTACAAGGTGGTGTTCATCGCCCCCAACGAGGCCTGCCTTGCCGAGGCAAAGCAGCTGTATGAGGACCAGTTCATCTTCTGTGAGTCCCGGCTGGGGGATACCCCGTCAGCCATCGTCAACGGGGAACTCATCAACCGCAAGTTCAACAAGGGCACTGGCATCAAGGCCATCTGTGATGATCTGGGGTGTTCGCTGGCCGATACCATCGGCTTTGGCGACAGCGACAATGACCTGCAGATGACCGATGTGGTAGGCATCAGCGTCTGCATGGCCAATGGCTCTGACAACCTGAAAAAGCTCTGCGACCGCATCTGCCCGGCTGTGACGGAGGACGGCGTGGCAAAGGAGCTCAAAACCCTGGGCCTGATCTGAGAGCAGCCTTCCACAAAAGAAGAGATGATAACAAAAAATTCCCGCTCGATGGAGCGGGAATTTTTTGTTCGAGAGGGTTATTTCTGATGGACTGCCTTGTGATATACCGCGTAGGCGATCACGGCAGAGAGGGCCTCTGTGATCCAGAAGGCGTGCCAGACACCGGTAGGGCCCATGCGGCCGCACAGCACCCACGCAATGGGCATGATGAAGATGATGTAGCGGCAGAGGGAGATGACCAGCGAGGGCACGCCCTTGCCCAGACCCTCCAGCGCGCCGGAGGAGGTGGTAGACACTGCCGAGACGATGAACCCCAGGCAGATGATCCGCAGGGCGGTCTGGCCGATGGCGATGGTCTCGGGGTTAGAGGTGAACAGACCCATCAGCGGGCCTGCAATGGTCAGGCAGAGCAGGGTGCCAATGGCCATGATCCCGGCGCTCAGGCCCAGTGTCAGGTTGTAGAGCCTGGACACACGGCCATGCTCCCGGGCACCGTAGTTGTAGCCCACCAGCGGGCGCATCCCCTGCACGATGCCGTTGGCCGGCAGGTAAAGGAAGGTCTGGAGTTTGTAGTAGATGCCCAGCACCGTCACATAGCTCTGGGAGTAGACCGCCAGCAGGCCGTTCAGGAAGGTGACCAGCAGGCTGGGCAGGGCCAGATTCAGGATGGCCGGTACGCCGATGAAATAGAGCTGCAGGGCCATTTTGGCGTCCGGCTTCAGGCAGCCGGAGCGCAGCCTGACCGGGATAGGGCTGACGAAGTAGACGATCAGATAGAAGATGACGGGGACCATCTGGCCGATGCCGGTAGCCAGCGCCGCACCGGCAATGCCCATTTTGGGGAACGGGCCGATGCCGAAAATCAGCAGCGGGTCCAGAATGATGTTGCAGACCGAACCGCCCATCAGGCCGATCATCGTAATGTTCATCCGGCCCACCGCCTGAAAGATCTTCTCAAACGCCATGGCGGCCATGATGACGACGGCGAACATAAAGGCAACGCGGGAGTAGGTCACGCCCATGGCAATGACGGTCTCGTCGCTGGTGAAGGAGCGCAGGAACCGCGGCATGATGGCGGTGCAGACGATGGAAATCACGACGCCGTGGATCAGCGAAAGCACCATGCCGTGGGTGGCGGCCATGTCAGCCTTTTCTTTGTTGCCTGCACCGAGATGCAGCGAGATCAGCGCGGCAATGCCGATGCTGAAGCCGATGGCAATCGCGTTGATGAGGTTCTGCACCGGGTAGACGAGGGACAGCGCAGTCATGGCTTCCTCACTGATGCGGGCGACAAAGAGGCTGTCCACGATGTTGTACAGTGCATTGACCAGCATCGAGACGACCATAGGCAGGGCCATTGAGGTCAGCAACGGAAAAATCGGCTTTTCTTTCATGAAGGTATCGTTCATGGGCTTCTCCTTTTGGCACAACAAAAACCACACAACGCTTTCCCGGAAAGAAAGCGCTGTGTGGCGAAAAGTAGTATCAGAACTGTAAAAATCCACACCTTGTTTTAGGTGTTCCTATTATACAAACCGGCGCGGAATTTGTCAAGCCGCTTGCAACAGCTGCGCAAAAACGGTACAATAAAGACAAAAATCGTATTGCGAGGGAAAAGACATGAAAAAGCTATTGGTCTCCGGCGCGGGCGGCTTTGTGGGGGCACGCATCATGACCCAGCTGGCGGGGCGGTACGAGCTGTGCGCCTTCCCCAAAGGAATGCTGACCGCAGCGGATGAACAGACCGTGGCCGACTGGGTGCGGCGCGAGCAGCCGGACGTGATCGTACACACGGCGGCGCTCTCCGACACGGGCTACAGCGAAAAGCACCCGGACGAGTCCTACCGCGCCAACGTTCTGCTGCCGTGCTGGATGGCGGCTGCAGCGCAAAAAAGCGGCGCAAAGCTGGTTGCGTTCAGCTCTGACCAGGTCTACACGGGCCTTACGGAGCACGGGTCGTTTGACGAGGATACACCGCTCTCCCCCGCCAACGTCTATGGCTGCCACAAGCAGGAGATGGAGCAGCGCGTGCTGGATATTTCGCCCGATGCCGTGCTGCTGCGGGCGGCCTGGATGTACGACCTGCCCGGGTACGGCCTGCCGATCCGCGGTAACTTCCTTGTGAACCTGCTGACCGCCGCTATGCGGCAGGAGACGCTGCGGTTTTCGATGCGGGACTACCGCGGCATCACCTATGTGCGGGAGGCCGTGGAGCGGCTGACCCAGGCCATGGAACTGCCGGGCGGTGTGTACAACTTTGGCAGCGAGAACGACTGCGACATGGTCACGACGGCCTGGCGTGCCTGTGCGCTGCTGGACATCCACCCCGTCATAGAGGCGGCAGACTGGCCGCGCAGCCTGCTGATGGACGGCGGCAGGTTCCGTGCGGCAGCGGGCGTCGGCTTTGACGATACCCTGACGGGTGTACAGCGCTGTCTGCGGGATTACGGTCTGCTGAAATAAAGCTACAATAAAAAACCTGTACCGGCAAAAGCGGTACAGGAATTTTTTTACATCTCGCCGCGTCCAGCCATGGCACGGTACAGCGTCGTCTCATCGGCGTATTCCAGACTCGAGCCGACGGGCAGGCCGTAGGCCAGGCGGGTCGTTTTGATGCCCAGAGGTTTGATGAGTTTGGCGATATACATCGCCGTGGCCTCGCCCTCCACCGTCGGGCTGGTGGCCATGATGACCTCCTTGACGGTGTCATTCAGACGGGCCAGCAGCTCCTTGATGCAGAGCTGATCAGCACCGATGCCATCCATCGGCGAAATCAGGCCGTGCAGCACATGGTACAGGCCGTTGTACTCGTGGGTGCGCTCAATCGACTTGATGTCGCGCGGGCCCTCGACCACGCAGATGATGCTGCGGTCACGCTTCTGGGAGGCGCAGATCTTGCAGACATCGCCAGTGGTGTAGTCCTGGCAGATGCGGCAGCGGTGCAGGTCACTTTTGGCGTGCTCAATCGCCTTGGCCAGCTCCATGGCCTGCTTGGGCGGCATCGACATGACCTGATAGGCCATACGCACCGCACTTTTGCGGCCAATGCCGGGAAACTGGGCAAACTGGTCGATCAGATTTTCCAGCGGCTCAACATTGTTGTTGAACATAGGCAGCCTCTTAACCCAGACCGGGGATGTTCAGACCGCCGGTCATCTTGGACATCTCCTCCTCGGAGTCCTTGTCAACGGCAGCGGCGGCGCTGTTGACGGCGGCGGCAATCAGATCCTCAAGCATTTCAATATCATCAGGGTCGACGGCCTCGGGCTTGATCTTGACGGCGGTGATCTCATGCTTGCCGTTCATCGTGACAGTGACCATCTCACCGCTGGCGGTGCCGGTGTACTCCTTGGCTTCAAGCTCCTCCTGCTTGGCGCGGATGTCGTCCTGCATCTTCTGGACCTGACGCATCATGGCGTTGGGATCGGGTCGGCCATAGCCCTTGGGCAGTCTTGCTTTCATGGTTGTGTCCTCCAAAAATAATTATTTATCAACGATTTTTAAGTCGACACCAAGCGCCTGCATCGTGTGCAGGGTCTCATCCAGGCTGACGGCAGCGGTGGTGTCGTCGGTCTTTGGCTCCTCATAGGGGCCGATACTGTACTTGGTGCGCGATACACGGTAGATAGTTTCCTTAAGACGCTTGCTGACCTCCCGGTTATTGCGGATATAATCGCGGAAGGCGTCGCTGCACTCAAACAGCACGCGCTTGCCGTCGCAATAGGCCCGGGTGCCGCGCAAAAAGGAGATGAGCATCGCATCATTCTCCTCCAAATCGGCCAGCACGGCGGGCCAGAAGGCGAACGGCTCCAGCGGGCCTGCCTGCCGCGGCGGCTCGGCCTTACGCGGGGCCGGGGCAGAGGGTGCTGGAGGTACCGGCGCGGGAGTTTGCTGCGGGGCGGGCTTCAGTTCCGGCTGCAGGAACGGCGGGTCATCGTCAATGGGCGGCGGTACATCATCCGGTGCAGCGGCGGGAACGCTCTGCGGCTGTACCACGGGCGGCACTACAGAGGGCGCAGCCTGTACCGGCGGTGCTGCTGTGTAGGCGCGCGGCGCGCTGGCGAACGCCTGGGGCGCGGCGGGTGCTGCCGGGGCGGGCTGCTGGACGATAACAGGTGCGGCGGCAGTCTCGGGCTGGGTCAGCGAGAAAATCGCCAGCTCCAGCTCAATGCGCTGGTCAGTGCCGCGGCTCATTTTCTCAAGTGCCGAGCCGAACGCATTGACCGCACGGATGGCCTCCCGCTGCGGGAAGTCCCTGCGCTGGGTGTAGGCGGCCTCCTCCTCCGGCGAGATGCCGGTCAGAAGTGACGTGCCGCCCGGCAGCGCGCAGAGCATCAGATTGCGGTAATGCCCGGCCAACTCCATGCAGAGGCGGCGCATATCGACGCTCTGCTGGCGCAGCTCGGCGATTTTTTCCAGTGCAGTGACGGAGTCCCCTGCCGCGATGGCGTCGCTGATCTCAAACAGGTAGCCCCTGTCCGTGACACCGGCCATACGGCGGACGAGCGCCTCGTCCACGTGGTTGTCGACACCGGCGCAGGTGTCCAGAATGGACAGCGCGTCACGCATGGCACCGTCGGCCAGACGGCCAATCAACTGTGCGGCGTTCTCGTCCAGCTCGATCTTCTCCTGCCCGGCCACGTAGAGCAGCCGCCCGGCAATGTCATCCGCCGTGATGCGGGTGAAGTCATACCGCTGGCAGCGGCTCAAAATCGTGACGGGAACCTTCTGCACCTCGGTGGTGGCTAAGATAAAGATGACGTGCTCGGGCGGTTCCTCCATCGTTTTGAGCAGCGCGTTGAACGCCGCGGTGGAGAGCATGTGCACCTCGTCGATAATGTAGACCTTGTACTTGCAGACTGACGGCAGATAGGCCACCTCGTCGCGCAGGTCGCGGATGTCGTCAACGCCGTTGTTCGACGCGGCATCCATCTCGATGATGTCCATGACGGAGCCGGAGTCAATGCCCTTACAAATTTCACACTCGCCGCAGGGGTCAGGGCTGGAGGTGTCCAGACAGTTGACCGCCTTGGCAAAGATCTTGGCGCAGGTCGTCTTGCCGGTGCCGCGGGTGCCGGTAAACAGATACGCATGGCCGATGCGCCCGGCAGAAATCTGGTTCTGCAGGGCCGTGACGATGGCCGTCTGGCCAACCACGTCCGCAAAGCGCTGGGGACGCCATTTTCGATACAGGGCACGGTACATCGGCTCACCTCCTGCAAAGCTACAAAAAACAGCGGGCAGAGCACGCGGCTGCGCTGCTTTGCGTACAGATGCAGGCTTGACCGCGGCACTGGGCAAGCGCCGCTTAATGCTGCTCGGTTCCCCGCCTTACATGGTTCACAGGCTGCCCACGCGCGGGACCTGCATCTGTACGCGAAACAGCGCAATTCAGCCCTGTCCGCTTTTAGTATTATACAATAAGTTTGGAATAAATGCAAGCGTTATCTTATATTTCGGGCATTTCGGGCATCCCGGACATCAATCTTCCTGCAGGCGCTGGACCATCTTGTAAAGGGCCTCGGCGCTGTTGAAGTTCTGCGGCATGATTTCGGATGCGGGGATCGAAATGTCGTATTCCTCATTCAGGGCCGAGATGATCTGCAGAATGTCGAAAGAGTCCAGGATGCCGTCATCGATCAGCGTTGTACAGGTGGAAAAGTCCACGTCCTCTTTGATTTCGCTTAAAATTTCCAGTAAACGTTCCATTGGTATTTCTCCTTTTCAAATTATCTTACACAGCGGGTGTATTGATGGGATAGGTCGGCGTTTCGCTGCGTACCGGGTGCGGCGTGCCGTTCTGCCACAGAATGACCTGCGGCAGGTCGCGGCTCAAAAACAGACCAAGTCCTTCCGTAACAGAGTAGGCACCGGTGTTTTCAAAAACAAGCAGGTCGCCGGGGCATAGTCCGGCCAGCGGCATACTGCGCACAAGAACATCGTTCGTAGTACAAAGGCTGCCGCAAAGTGTCCAGTCCTGTACGGAAGCTGCCCGGGCAGCAAAATGGCGCAGATGCGGGCGTTTCATACCCATGATCTGGCCAAGATAATTCAGGTGGTTCATTCCACCGTCCACAATGCAGTAGTGCTGCCCGCCGTGGTCCTTGCAGTCCATGGCGGTGGTCAGGTAATAACCGCATTCGGCGGTGTAAAAGCGGCCCATCTCAACGGTCAGATGGACCCAGCTGCTGACTTCGCGCAGTGCTGGCGCAAGGTCTTTGGCCGGGGACAGTGTGTCGGTAAAATCGTCGCCGTCAAAATACGGCACCGCCAGCCCTGGGCCGTATTCCAGTTCCGGCAGACGCAGGCCGAAGGTCTGCTCAATTTCAGCGTACAGTTCCCGCAGCATGGCCAGCTCTTTTTGCTGATTGACCAGCTTTTTGCGCTGGGTCCCGACAAAGTAGTGAATGCCGATAAACTCCAGATCAGGTGTTTCCCTGCGATGCGCTAATGCGGTGAAAAGATCCTCCTTTGACATGCCGAACTGACTGCCCGCGTTCAGCCGCAGCAGCACAGGCAGCCGTTTGGCGGCCTTGCGTGCAGCATCCTGCAGATAGCGGACCTGCAGCAGAGATTCCGCTGTGCAGGTGCCGACGCCGTCGGCCACGGCGCGGGCAATATCCACGGGCGTCTTATTAACACCCGAATAGATAACACGTGCATCCGCAGCATGCAGGCTCTCGCAGAGCGAAAGCTCTCCGGGACTGCATACTTCCAGCCGCGCAGTGACCTGCATCATGGCAGGCAGCAGGAATGGGTTGGCTTTGATGGAATAGCAAAGGTCGATTTCCCTGCCCCAGATCGTCTGAATAGCGCGCACGCGGGCCTGCAAAGCGTCAGTGTCAAAGACAAACGTCGGTGTGCTGTAGGCGGCAGCAATTTTTTGTAAAGAAGCGTCGGTCATTTATGGGCTCCTTTTTTCGTCAGGGCAGCCAGTGCCGTGCGGTCAATTTTGCCGTTTTTATTCAGCGGCATCTCGTCCAGCTGCACAGCAGTATTCGGCTGCATAAAAGGCGGCAGACTTTCTTTCAGCGCAGCCAGCAGGGCGGCTTTCTCACAGCTGCCCGTGTAAAACAGGTGGAGCCGCTGGCGTTCGGCATCAAACGTGCAGCAGGCACGGGTCACGGCGTCGCAGCGCATAGCGGCAGCTTCAATTTCGCCAAGCTCTACGCGGTGTCCCATGTGCTTGATCTGGAAATCCCGGCGGCCAATATAATACAGGCTGCCGCTTTCGTCGTAGCGGGCCAGATCGCCGGTGCGGTAAATACGCTCATACCAGTTGGTGTTCAGCGGATTCTGGGTAAAGGCCTGCGCTGTGCGCACAGGGTCAGCATAATAGCCGAGGGCAAGCGCCGTGCCGGAAACGCAGATCTCCCCTGCCTGCCCGGGCACGGTGACAAGGGCGTCGTTCTCATCCAGCAGAAAGACCTTCTCGTTGGGAAACGCGCGTCCGATGGGCAGCGCCTCATCCTGAGCAAAATTGCGGTCCGGCAAAATGGCGTAGGTGCAGTTGCAGGTAATTTCTGTCGGGCCGTAGAGGTTCACGAACCGGGCGTGCGGCAGAGCGGACTTCCACTTCATCAGGTGCTTGATGGGCATGACTTCGCCGCTGAACAATACCTGCCGCACGTGGGAAGGTATACGGTAGCTGAAGCCGTTCATGATGGAGACAAAGCACATGGCACTGACGGCCCAGACAAGTATGGTGACCTCATGGTCTGCCAGATAGTCCATGAGTTTTGTGGGCTGACTGAAATAAGCGCGCGGGATGATCTGCACCTTAGCCCCCGTGTACAGTGCCGTGTACAGGTCTTTGACCGAAACGTCAAAGTCAAAGGGAGCCTGATTGCCCAGAATATCGTTTTGTGTGATGCCGAAAATTTCGGCAAACTGCGGGATAAAATCCAGCACCGAGCGGTGGCTGACGGTGACGCCTTTTGGCACACCGGTGCTTCCGCTTGTGAAGTTGATATACAGAGGGTCAACGTCCACAGCCTGACGACGGCGGGCTGCCAGCAGGGCAGCGTCCGCGGGTGCGGCCAGCAGATCGTCAAGCCGGATGATTTGCCCGCTGTACCCCAGCGCGGCGGCTGCGGCAGCGTGGGCCTCGTCCGTAACAAGAAATGCAGGGGTCAAAGTATCCAATACCTGCAAAGTGCGGGCAGCGGGCTGGCGGGTGTCAAGCACCGAGTAGCAGCAGCCCGCGTAGACTGTGCCAAGCATGGCAGCAAAGGCGGAAACGGATTTTTCCAGGTAAAATGCCACCGGGCGGCGCGGCATCGTGCGGAACGCCAGAAAGCTGCCGGCGCGGCGGGCCGTGTCGGCCAGTTGTGCCCAGGTACAGTCTGTCTGGTCATCCCCCACAGCGGGGGCATCCGGGCAGCGGGCGGACGTGGCTTCAAGCCAGTCCAGAATGTTTGTTTGCATAGAAAGCTCTTTTCTTAAAAGTTGGCATAGAGGAAACCAACGGTTTCATTGACGCAGATAAAGCTGAGGAGTACCATGAAAATAACAAGATAGTATAAACCCCAGCGCAGCGCAAGCGGCAGCCGCTGTACCACTGCGTAAGGGTCGCGGCCTTGTTCCTTCAGCACACTATGGGCAAAGACCAGAAGGGTACTGATGATGACAAGCCCCCAGGCCGGGCCGGAGACTGCCGCGAAAGCGCCGGGTGCATTCGCGGCCAATGCGGACAAATTGAAATCCGTAAAAGTGTTGCGCAGGTAGATGCACCCCTGCACAAACTCATTGCGGTCAAAGTACCAGCCGATGTTGACGATGATAAAGGTCCGCAAGATGCGAAAAACGTGCCAGCCGCGGCTTTCGGTAGGAATGTGCAGCGCCGTGTTGAGCTTTTTGAAAGCGGGCTCCAGCAGGTCAGCCAGCGCAATGACAAGACCGTTATACAGACCCCAGGCAAGGTAGTGTGCCTGCGGGCCGTGCCAGATGCCGACCACGGCAAACACAAGCAGGTTGGCGACTGCAGCGGGCAGCACACGGCCAAAATGCTTGCCCCAATGCGATGTGGCCCACTTGCCGAAGCGCTGCATCGACTTGGTCAGTGCAAAGGGATAGAACAGGTAATCACGCATCCACGCACCCAGCGAAATATGCCAGCGCCGCCAGAAATCCCCCAGCGAGGTAGAAAAATACGGCTGCCGGAAGTTGGGCATCATCTCAATGCCGTACAGCTGCGCAACACCCAATACCATATCAATGCCGCCGGAAAAATCTGCATACTGCTGCAGCGAGTACAGCAAAATGGCCAGCAGTGCCATAGAACCGGCCAGCTTGGGGTCATTGCCGTCGAGGATGGCGGCAATCGTCGGGGCGGTCAGGTTTGCGATGGCATATTTCTTCATTGCACCGAACAGAAACAGGAACAGTGCACGCTTGGTACGCTCCCAGTTCCAGATGTGACGGGCAGTGAGCTGCGGGGCCATCTCTCCGTAGCGGTTGATGGGGCCCTGGATCAGCTGCGGGAAAAAGCTGATGAAAAGCAGAAAGCGGACGTAGTTTTTCTCTGCCGGGTGCCGACCACGGTAGCAGTCAATCAGATAACCGACGGCCTGAAACGTGTAAAAGCTGATGCCAAGCGGCATGACCAGCCCCAGTGAGGACGGCGCTGTGGCCGAAAATGCACCGGAGAGCAGCTCCGCAAAATAGGACCAGTATTTGAAGTAGCCAAGCACAAGAAAGTTGGCAGTCAGCACAGCAGCAACAAGACATTTTTTGCAGCGCACCGCCTGTGCTTTGATGGCCTTTTTTTCGTCCTTGGTTATGCCCGGAGCCTTTCGCCGCGCGGCGGAATCGGCATCCAGCTTTGCCAGCTGCAAGCCGCCGAGCCAGATCGTCAACGCAGTGAAAAGCAGAAAAACAAGGCCCTTCCAGCCGCTGGCGGTAAAAAACAGCAGGCTCAACCCCAACAGGCAGATCCATTGGCAACGGCTGAAAACAGTATAATATAAAATGAGTCCAACGCTGACCAGCAGGAAGAAACTCAGGGAATAGATTTCCACACTACACCATCCACAAAATCAAAAATCGACAGAACATTCATAATATCGCTCAAAATCGGCGGAAGAACCAACAATACGGGCATTCACGCGGAACTGGTAGGTGCCGTGCTCCGCCGCTGGGTACTCGGTCCAGGAGCGGGTAGAATACGCGGAAACCCGGCTGTATTCGCTCTCCCCCGGCGCTTTGACCCAGAACTCGTATTCAGCCTGTACGGACGGACCGTGGTAGGAACCGGCCAGCAGCAAAATCTTGTCCGGGTGAACCTCTGGCGTCAGGTAGACGTTGGTGATATAGTTTACAGCAGCCAGATATTCTGACGGCGTCTCGAACAACGATTCCACATCCTGCCCGGCGTCCAGCATGGCCAGAAACTTTGCCATGCTCAGGCTGAACGCATGCCCGCCGACAGCATTCATGTGGGTGAAATCCTTGTGATAGTCAGGCTCTTTGTTCTCAAACAGCTCCGGCTTTGCAAGGTTAAAGTCATAATAGGAAGCCCCATACTCCGCTGCCAGCTGCTTGAAGTAGGCGTAGTCGTCAAAATACGTCTCGTAGCTCACGACATCCAGCGTGGTCTTGGGCGCGCTGATGAGCAAAAGGCGTGTGCCGTTCTCCTGACAGAGCTGCAGCATGGAGGTCAGCTCCTCAATGTGCTGCGCGCTAAAGTCGTGGGCGTTCTGGTTCCAGGTGTTCTCCGCACCAACAGTGTCAAAGTTGATGACCGCGGCATCCTCCGGCTGGGCATGGGCCGCACCGCGCCGGTGCGACAGACGATTCAGCACGGCATTCCACTTCTGTTGGATCGTAGCGGGCCAGTCGGTGGGCCAACTGCCGCTCTGCCAGGGAAAAAGCGCATTCAGGGAATCTGCACCTGTAAAGTTATCACGGCTGGTCATGTAGCGCAGCAGGTCAGCGGGCTTATCCTTCCAGGAGTCCGTCTGCAGCTCTGCATATAAAAAAGCCTTTTGGGCTTTGGCATAGGGTTTGCCTGTCATGTTGGTCAGATCCATGACAAGGATCACATACCGGGGAGAATGCTCCCGAAGCAGGGTCTCCAGCGCGATCTGCGACATA
>OMAJ01001062.1_pt1 | contig 11766 bp, 8 predicted proteins | sample 1644631 | NCBI WGS metagenome assembly OMAJ01 (sample SAMEA103958133, study PRJEB25191) | human gut metagenome | biome: human-associated habitat [ENVO:00009003]; feature: intestine environment [ENVO:2100002]; material: feces | place: Germany | collected 2013/2015 | reverse complement strand
GAAAAGGCGGAAGTGATGTACTCGGCTCCGGCCCGCTATCAGGTACGCGGACCGATGATTAACCTGGTACTGACTTCGGGCACAGGAAAGGAACCTTCCCTTCAAGGTGAACTATATACCTCTTATAGCCAGTTGCATTACGAATCTTTGGCAGAGCGTGGAAGCCTCCTGTACTCCGGACGCAAATTCTCTGCTGATCTTCTCTACTCTTACTCTTACAGCCGCGAACGGCGGGAGACGGATAAAGAAGCGCTTCACACGCTCGCCGACGGTTCGGTACACCAGATGGATATGTATGACATCACAACTTCCCGTCACAACAATCATCAGGTGCGTCTCGGCATGGACTATGCATTTGCCGACAAGCATTTGCTGAGTTTGGTTTATACAACAGCTTTCACAGATGTCAAGCCTTATGCCACCGTTACCGGTGCACAAAATTCTGTGACCGATTCACGTTCGGAAGGACAGCTTCATAATGCAAAGCTCGACTATCAGACTCCTTTCGGACTGAAAGCCGGTGCGGAATTTACCTATTATCATTCTCCCGGAAGTCAGTTGCTCCACAGTACACTGGGAGAGGAAACGCTGAACTTTCTGAGCAGAGATAACCAACGGATCAACCAATGGCGATTTTATGCCGGGCAGGAACATACATTGGGCAAAGACTGGGGACTGAACTACGGCGTCGCCTATACGACGGCATTGGATAACAGTTATCAGATGTATTACGACCCCGAAACGGAAGCACCGTTACCGGACAATAATATGAAATCCCGACGCCGCGAACAGACGGTGAACTTCTATGCCGGACTCAGCAAGAGCTTCGGAGAAAAACTTTCGGCAGATGTTTCGTTGGCAGCAGAGCAGTATCACACGGATATGTGGAATGAATGGAGCCTTTACCCGGTTGCCAACCTGACGTATCTGCCTGCTCCGGGACATATCCTGCAATTCTCATTGAGCAGTGACAAAGAATACCCGGAATACTGGAGTATGCAGAACTCCACTTCCTATATGGGTGCCTACTCCGAAATTCAGGGAAATCCCTTCCTCAAACCTGCAACGAATTATGAGACGACCCTCAGCTATATCCTAAAGGGCAAATATGTATTATCCGCTTATTACAGCCGCACGAAAAACAAGGAGATGCAAACTCTTTACCAATCTCCGGAACGTCTGGTCGAGATTTATAAATGCTTCAATTTCGATTTCTCGGAGCAGGCAGGACTGGTGATGGTAGTCCCCTTTAAAGTGAAGAAATGGCTGGATTCACGTGTGACGGCGATCGGTTTCCGCTATCGTCAGAAAGACAGTGATTTTTGGGATATCCCGTTTGACCGCAAATTATATACATTTGTGCTGACAATGAACAACACCTTCACTCTCTCCACCAAACCGGATTTAAAGTTAACCCTCAGCGGATTTTATCAGAACAGGGCTATACAAGGCATTTTCGACCTTCCCCGTTCCGGAAATCTGGATGTAGCCCTCCGCTATACTTTTGCAAAAGGAAAGGCACAGCTGACTGTGAAGTGCGACGACATATTCAATACTTCTACTATTTCGACAAATGTCCGCTACGGATTACAGAATGTGAAGAACCACTATATGAAAACGACCCGTGCATTCGGTATCTCCTTCAACTATAAATTCGGAGGATATAAGGAGAAGAAGAGGGAAGAGGTGGATACTTCCCGGTTCAAATGATGCCTTGTCTTGTGGCAGTACTTGATTATTTGATCAGAAGGGATACCCGATTGTCGGCGGTCATTCAATGGGTTGCAACCACCTTTCGGATATCCCTGTAATCAATGTTCGGGCCGTTTTATCCTATGGACGCTTTCCACACTTTGGCATACTCTTCCAGTACCCGTTTGATGCTTTTTCCTATCTTCACATAATCAGCCTCATTCAGATTGGCAAGTGATACACGGACACTCCATTTCGGTCCGGCAAAACCGCCTCCGTTCAGCAATACCAATGAAGTTTCGTTGGCGAGCCGGAAAACGACATCCAGCGGATTGTATGTCTTTTGCAGGTAAGCAACGAAGTCATCACCATAAAATTTCTTCGCCCATACCAGCATATCGATCTCCGAATAATATCCGGCACGTAGCGGGTCCTCTACCAGTGTGAAACCGGTATTGTCCCAAAGCGCATGCAGGCGGCGGTGAATGATTTCCTGCATTTTAGCCTTATAGCGGTCTTCTTTGTCAAGAAGGGCGAAGGCAGAAAACAAGCTCATCTGCATTTGTTGGGGCAGGGAAAGTCCTGCGGTATGGTTTAATGCAATCTGGCGGCTGTCGGCCACCATGCGGTCGATAAACTTCATCTTCTCCGGGTGCAAATCGAGGCTTGAGTAGCGTTTGTTCAAGATTGCTTTTTGCTCCTCCGACAGGCGGGCAATCATTTTGTCGTAGATGTTGTCTTCGTGTAAAGCAATGACTGCATTTCTCCATCCTGTAGCTCCGAAATATTTGGAGAAGGAATAGACGCAAAGTGTATTGTGTGGCAATTCTGCCATCAACGAACGGAAATGGGGAATAAACGTTCCGTACACATCATCTGTGATAATCATCAGATTCGGATTATCATTCTTTACAATATGGATGATGCGTGCCACTGTTTCCGGATTGAGCGCGTAACTGGGCGGATTGCTCGGATTGGTGATAAACAACGCTTTTATCTGCGGATTCTTCAGCTTGTCAATGTCTTCATCTTTATATTGCCAGGTATGCAGTCCGTCCGGTGTCATTTGGTCAGCGGATATTTCGGTAACGTCAAACTGATAACGGCGTAGTTCGGGAATTTCGATGTAAGGCGTGAAGACCGGAATCATCAGAGCGATGGAATCTCCCTGATTCAGCAGGAAGTTTTCTTGCAATGAATCGAATACGTAGCACATGGCAGCCGTTCCCCCTTCGGTAGCGAAGAGGTCGAATGTACCTTTGGGCGGACGACGGTCGCACATTTCCTGCGCCAGATAGTCCTGTACGATTAGCTCGGTGAAGTGCAGGATACGGTCGGGGACGGGATACTGGTCGCCGATGACCGATTCAGCCCATTCATGAACCAGTGTATCCGGGTCGGCGGCATGTTCCATCAACATATAATTATAGGTCCCTTTCAGCAGCTTGGCTCCGGGTTCCTTCTCGTTTTCTTTGAGAAAGGCTTCGAAGCGGGCAGCTATTCCATCTTTCTGCGGGATGCCTGCTATTCCTTCTTCCAGCGACAGGACACGGCGACATTCGCAAAGTCCGAATTTTCCCAGCAGGAAGAAGGCTTCACGCGGTTCGGTGGCAATCCAGTTCGGGTTGCCCCGCCCTGCATTCAGCATGGTATGGGCTATTTTCTTAATACTTTCGTCGGCCATTTCGATGAGCTTGTTTTTAAGTTCGAAAGGGCTGATCGTTTCCATCTTTTTGGCAAAGTTCTTGGTGATAGCTGTGCCAGTTGTTTTCTTTTCCATCATGGTTTTTATTGTTTTCTGATACTTAATTTTGATTTACGATACATTCATTATACTAATATCTACATGAGTAATACGATAGCTACTCCCCAGATGATCAGCAGGGTATTTCCGACGGCATACGTCACGGTGTATCCCAGGGCGGGAGTGTCACTTCCCAGTGCATCCTGAATAGCTCCCAGGGCGGCAGTAGTCGTACGTGCTCCAGCTGTACATCCCAGTGTGAGGGCAGGGTGGAACTTAAACAGATATCTTCCCATCAGCAAACCGCTGAGAAGAGGAATGGCAGTTGCGAGTGCACCGACGATAAACAGGCTGAATCCTACTTCCTTGAAACCCGTCACAAAACTAGGTCCTGCGGCGATGCCGACAACGGCGATGAACATGTTTAATCCTACATTATTCAATACCCACAACGAAGGTTCGGGAATACCGCCAAAGGTGGGACGTTTGCTGCGCAGCCAACCAAATACGAGTCCTGCGATCAAGGCACCTCCACTGGTGGAAAGGCTGATCGGGATACCTCCCAAATGTATGGCCAGTGCACCGACCAGACCACCGATAAGGATACCCAGGCCGACAAAGATCATATCTGTCTGGTTGGTAGGGCGGTCAATGTAACCCATTTGCTTGGCAGCCGTTTCCACTTCGAACTTTGTTCCGGTCAGTTCAAGGATATCACCGGAGTCGATCACTGTCTGCGCAAGTACCGGAATGTTGATTCCTGCCCGCTTGATGCTGCGGATACTGACTCCATGCATGAATTTCTGTGCGCGGACGGTAGAGACTTTTTCTCCGGCGAACGTACGGTGAGTAACCATGACGGGAAGCGTCTCTGCCGGAAAGTCGAGCAGTTGGGCATCGATCACTTCCGGACCGATCCAGTCTTCTTCGCCGATGGCGTATTCACGGCGACCGCTCAGTACCACTTCATCGCCCGGCTGTAGAAGCATCTCCGGAGTAACCTCTTCTATGACGCCTTTTTGCCGCACCCGTTCTACAAACAGTCGCTTATCGTTTTCTATCAGATACTTTTCCAGTTCGCTGACAGTCTTTCCTTTGCCAAACCATTTGTTCTCAATTTTATAAGCACGGAATACGACGGGGCGGAGAGCAGTATAAAATCCCGGTTCATCAGCTTCCGAAGTACCCATTTTGGCTTCCAGCTCTTTACAGTCAGCTTTCACTTTGTCCAGTCCGCCCAGCATTTTAGGACCGAGTGAAGCGAGAATCCATGCGGAGCCTGCCGTGCCGAAAATATAAGTCACAGCGTATGCTACAGGAATGGCATTGATAAATGTCGCTTTCTGTGCATCGCTGATACTTAACTGATTGATCGTGTCACTTGCTACACCGATAACTGCGGAGATGGTCTGTGAGCCTGCCAGCAATCCGGCAGCTTCGCCTACGTGGTAGCCCATGATTTTGGCAAGTATCCACGGGGCGATGAGGCTGACTATACACATCAGGACGGCAAATCCTACTTGTGGCAATCCGTCTTTCTTCAATCCGCGAAAGAATTGCGGACCTACTTTGTAGCCCACAGCGAATAAAAACAGTAGAAAAAAGACAGCTTTCATCGGGCCGTCTACACTAATGTTCAACTGTCCCACCAGCACTCCGACCAGAAGGACGCTCGTCACTGTACCTAATGAAAATTTTCCTATTTTGAATCTGCCCAGCCAGAAGCCGGCGAATAAGGTAAGAAAAATGGCGAGTTCAGGGTGATCCCTTAATTGGTTAATAATCCATTCCATATATGTTGTTCTTGTTTAGGTTATGTCAATAACAACAGTTCTTGTACGGAAAGAGTTTAGAAGAGTATGTTCGTTATCGTCATAGTTTATAAATATTTTAGGTAGGATTATGTGGATTACACGGTTTTAGGAATTGAGTAATTGAAAACCGTGCAGAAGTAATGAGAGAAATCAGAGAAAGCTTTAAATTTCTCAGTTTCGCTTTTTTGTTATACTTTTGTCACTTCAAATAAAACTAATCATATTCTGTATGAAATCAGACATAGAAATAGCTCGCAGTGTCGAGTTGAAGAAGATTAAGCAGGTTGCCGAAGGTATCGGAATTCCCCGTGAAGAAGTCGAAAATTACGGTCGTTATATCGCGAAGATTCCCGAACAACTGATCGATGAGGAGAAAGTGAAGAAAAGTAACCTCGTTCTGGTAACTGCCATCACAGCGACAAAGGCGGGTATCGGCAAAACTACCGTATCTATCGGTCTCGCTCTGGGACTGAATAAAATCGGAAAGAAGGCGATTGTCGCTTTGCGCGAACCGTCTCTCGGTCCTTGCTTCGGTATGAAGGGAGGAGCAGCGGGCGGAGGATATGCGCAGGTGCTTCCGATGGAGAAGATCAACCTCCACTTTACGGGAGACTTCCATGCGATTACTTCCGCGCATAACATGATTTCCGCTTTGCTTGATAATTATCTTTATCAGAATCAGGCGAAAGGTTTCGGACTGAAAGAAATCCTCTGGCGTCGGGTGCTCGACGTGAACGACCGTTCATTGCGCAGCATCGTAGTCGGACTCGGACCGAAGTCGAACGGTATCACACAGGAGTCAGGTTTCGATATTACTCCGGCTTCGGAGATTATGGCGATTCTCTGTCTTTCCAGGGATGTGGAAGATTTACGCCGCCGCATAGAGAATATTCTTCTGGGCTTTACATACGATGACCAGCCGTTTACAGTGAAAGACCTCGGAGTAGCGGGAGCCATCACGGTATTGCTGAAAGACGCCATCCACCCGAATCTGGTGCAGACTACCGAAGGTACTGCCGCTTTCGTACACGGCGGACCGTTTGCCAATATCGCTCATGGCTGTAACTCCATTCTTGCCACCAAGCTGGCAATGTCATTCGGTGACTATGTGATCACAGAAGCCGGATTCGGTGCAGACCTTGGCGCTGAAAAGTTCTATAATATCAAATGCCGCAAGAGCGGACTCCAGCCCAAACTGACAGTGATTGTTGCTACGGCACAAGGTTTGAAGATGCACGGCGGTGTCAGCCTCGACCGTATCAAAGAACCGAATATGGAAGGATTGAAAGAGGGTTTGCGCAATCTGGATAAACACATTCGCAATCTTCGTTCCTTCGGTCAGACGGTGGTGGTAGCTTTCAATAAGTTTGCTACCGACACGGACGAGGAAATGGAAATGCTGCGCGAACACTGCGAACAGCTGGGAGTAGGCTACGCCATCAATAATGCGTTCAGCGAAGGTGGTGAAGGAGCAGTAGATATGGCACGCCTCGTAGTCGATACGATAGAGAACAACCCGTCCGAACCTTTGCGCTATACGTATAAAGAGGAAGACACCGTCCAACAGAAGATTGAGAAAGTGGCTACCAATCTTTACGGGGCAAGCGTCATTACGTACAGTAGCATTGCCCGTAACCGTATCAAGTTGATTGAGAAGATGGGCATCACTCATTATCCGGTTTGTATCGCCAAGACTCAGTATTCCTTCTCAGCCGATCCGAAGATTTATGGTGCCGTAAATAATTTCGAGTTCCATATTAAAGATATAGTGATCAATAACGGTGCTGAAATGATTGTGGCGATTGCAGGAGAAATTCTCCGTATGCCGGGACTGCCAAAAGAACCACAGGCGTTGCATATCGACATTGTAGATGGAGAAATTGAAGGTCTGAGCTAAGCTGCTGCCTGCATAGGGTTATCGAAAATAAATCCCCGTCTTTCCACTTCTGATGTTTTGGGAAGACGGGGATGATTGTATATAGAGTCCAGTGTACCGGTATATTGACCTTGTCTGATACACTGTACGATTGAAGTCGCCGCTGTCTGAAGGTATAGTGCGTATTTCAATTTCTCTTTTTGTAGTAAGAAAACGTATTTTCGGGCAGATAGTTTGCCCGGCACTGTTAATAAATAAAAAACAAAACCTGCTTTTCGAAAAGAAAAGCAGGTTTTAATTCTCAATTATTATTTATCAATTAAAGATGTTACTGATTCACATCACCGACACCCTTCAACAAAAAAAATCTTAATCAGCAAAAAGAGGATATTTCTTCATTGTCTCGTTGACACGTGCACGTACTTGTGCGATAACCTCTTCGTTTTCCACGTTAGACAGAACTGTTTCGATCATTTCGGCAATTTCGATCATCAGGTCCTCTTTTGCACCACGAGTAGTGATAGCAGGAGTACCCAGACGGATACCGGAAGTCTGGAAAGCCGAGCGGCTGTCAAACGGAACCATGTTCTTGTTTACGGTGATGTCGGCAGATACCAACGCCTTCTCGGCAACCTTACCGGTCAAATCGGGATATTTGCTGCGCAGGTCTACCAGCATGGAGTGGTTGTCCGTACCGCCGGAAACGATGGTGAAGCCACGGTCTATCAAGGCTTGTGCCAGGACAGCGGCGTTTTTCTTCACCTGCTTGGCATATTCTTTCCATTCCGGTTGCAGGATTTCGCCGAAGGCAACGGCTTTTGCTGCGATGACATGTTCCAGCGGACCACCTTGGATACCGGGGAATACGGCTGAATCCAGCAACTGGGACATCATCTTGATTTCTCCCTTCGGAGTTTTCTTGCCCCAGGGGTTGGGGAAGTCCTTACCCATCATGATAACGCCACCGCGAGGACCACGCAGAGTCTTGTGGGTAGTGGAGGTCACGATGTGGGCATATTTCACGGGGTTATCCAGTTCACCGGCTGCAATCAGTCCGGCAGGATGAGCCATGTCAATCATTAGGATGGCACCTATCTTGTCCGCGATTTCGCGCATGCGCTTGTAGTCCCATTCGCGGGAATAAGCAGAACCGCCGCCGATAATCATTTTGGGTTTCTCGCGCAGGGCAACTTCTTCCATCTGGTCATAGTCCACACGTCCGGTTTCCTGGTTCAGATTGTATTCGCAGGGAGTATAGATAATACCGGAAGTGTTGACCAGTGAGCCATGGGAGAGGTGACCGCCGTGTGCAAGGTTCAGTCCCATGAATTTGTCGCCCGGATTGAGCACGGCGAGGAATACGGCTGCATTGGCTTGTGCACCGGAGTGCGGCTGTACGTTGGCCCATTCTGCGCCGAAAATCTGTTTCAAGCGGTCGATGGCAATCTGCTCACTCTGGTCTACTACCTCACAACCACCATAGTAACGCTTGCCGGGGTATCCTTCAGCATACTTGTTGGTGAGGCAGGAGCCCATTGCCTGCATAACCTGGTCACTTACAAAGTTCTCTGATGCAATCAGTTCAATGCCTTTGAGCTGACGTTGGTGTTCTTTTTCGATAAGTTCGAAAATTAAATCATCTCTTTTCATTCTGCTTATTAGATAAGTTTGATAAATCTGTGTTCTCTTATTAAGCGCACAAATTTACGGGAAATAAATGAATAAATTGAAAGAAAAGGAAGAAATTTACTGTCAAAAGAACACTCCGAAAGAAAAACTCAGCACATTGTCCCTGCGGTGAAAACGTATTTCGTTTTTCGTGTTTTCGTCTGCAGCGTTGTTGTCGGCCGGAATATCGTATGTCACGCTCTTGGAGATGTTGTGCAGCCCCATGTCGTAACGGAAGTCGAAAAAGACGCGTGAGATGGTGACGGATACGCCGACGGTGAAACTGAGATTGAGCGGACGCAGCCTTTCACGGATATTCACCTGGTCGAAATTCTCGAAGTCGATGTCACTTTTCCTGTCCCATATATAGCGCACTTTGGGTCCTCCAAAGACGGCAAGGCTGTACGGCCCCTCCTTGATGAAGTTGTATCCGTAGATGACGGGGATGTCTATACTGTGGATGGACGATGTAATGGAGGCTTCCTCCGGCCGGGCTCCTGATGCGGCGTCTTCGGGCAGAGGTTTCTCGAAGGTGATGTTGCACCGGTTGATGTTGTAGGATATTTCCGGTTGCAGGAAGTGGCGGTCGAAGTTTATCCGCATGAAAAGGGAACCGAAATATCCTATTTTGTAATTGTTCTGCACTTCGTCAATGGGCACTCCGTTGACGCTGAACTGGGATACAAGGAACAAGGAAGAGGTGAAACCGCCTTTGAAACCGAAATTGACCGGAGTTTCCTTGCGGTGTCCGGAATGCTCTTCGTCGGCAGTACCGGGCACAACCGGAGTCTGTCCCCACATCATGGCGGGGAAGGCCAACAGATATAAGCCCATCAAGATTCGTCGCAACTCCATCTCTTAAAACCTTTATCGCATTATTACTTCTTTTTCTCTACTGACCATCCGAATTTGCCTATCTTTTCTCCCAGCTCATAATATCCACCGTGCACATAGACCAAGGGATTCGTTTCCGCCAGTTCCAGTTTGCCGGTTTCAGGGTTCAGATTACGGGTATCGGCACGTACATTTACCACATCCGCTATAAACATGTCGTGCGAACCGAGAGCCATAATCTCCTTTACCCGGCATTCTATGCAAAGCGGTGATTCCTCGATAAGAGGCGCGCTGACTACGGTGCTTTTCCCCGGTGTCAGATGCATTTCCTCGAATTTGTTGTAGTCCTTTCCGGAGCGTACGCCACACCAGTCCGTGGCACGGGCCATGTCTTTCGTGGTGAGATTGATGACGAATTCCATATTCCGCTTGATGATGTCGTAGGAGTGGCGTTCGGGGCGTACGGAGATGTAGCACATGGGCGGGTTCGTACAAATCGTCCCCGTCCATGCGATAGTCAGAATGTTATATTCCTCCGGAGTGCTTCCGCAGCTCACCAATACGGCAGGCAGCGGATAAATCATTGTTCCGGGTTTCCAGTCTTCTTTCATATAATCTCAATATCTTCTCTGGTCTGCTCCTTTTCGCAGTAGTGGCATTTGATGACGCAATTGTCCTTATCCACGACATGAAACAACGTAGGCATCGGCTCATTGTTCGTGATGCACTTCGGGTTGGCGCATTTCACGATTCCGCGCAACTCTTCGGGCAGGCGGACTTCGCGTTTCTCCACCACTTCGTAGTCGCGGATAATGTTCAGTTTTACATTGGGAGCTACCACGGCGATACGGTTTATCTCTTCGTCGCAGAAGAACTTGTCGGCAATCTTGATGATGCCTTTCGTGCCCAGCTTCTTGCTCTTGAGGTTGAAGCCGATAGTGATATTGTTGCTCATGTGTTCCAGTCCGAGCAGGGAGACTACGGTAAACAGTCTCTCGGAGGGTATATGGTCTATTACAGTGCCGTTTTCCAGAGCAGCAACCTGCAATTCTTGTTTCTTTTCGCTTAACATCTTGAAATATTTGTTATTAGACGATTCTACTGAATTACTCCTTTACTCTTTTTCACCTCATCCAGCGTGATGCCCAGTACATCGCACAGAATAGCTTCACGGGCATACAGTCCGTTTTGTGCCTGTTGGAAATAGTATGCTTTCGGATTGTTGTCCACATCGTAAGCAATCTCGTTGACACGGGGCAGCGGGTGCAGGATGCGGAGGTTCGGACGGGTGTTTTCCAGCATCTTGTTGCGTAGGATATATACATTTTTCACTCGTTCGTATTCCATCAGGTCGGTGAAGCGCTCACGTTGTACACGGGTCATGTACAGAATGTCGGCATCGGCGATGATTTCTTCGGTAAATTCCGTGTGCTCGATGTATTTAATCTGATGTTCTTTGCAGTAAAGTTTATACTCTTCCGGCATTTTCAGTTCATCGGGAGCGATGAAATGGAAAGTAGGGTTGAAGTGGCGCATCGCCATGAGCAGCGAGTGGACAGTACGACCGTATTTCAGGTCTCCCACCAGAAAGATATTCAGGTTTTCCAGTGTTCCCTGCGTTTTGTAGATGGAGTAGAGGTCGAGCATCGTTTGTGAAGGATGCTGGTTGGCTCCGTCTCCGGCATTGACGATAGGCACTGTGGTTACTTCGCTGGCATAGCGGGCGGCTCCTTCCAGATGATGCCGCATCACGATGATATCGGCGTAGTTGCTCACCATTTTGATGGTATCTTTCAGGGTTTCGCCTTTCGAAGAACTCGTTGCCTTGGGGTCACTAAACCCGATTACACGGGCTCCCAAGCGGTTGGCTGCTGTTTCAAAACTGAGTCTTGTGCGGGTAGACGGCTCGAAAAAGAGGGTGGCAACCACTTTCCCTTCCAGCAGCCTACGGTTGGGACGGGCTTCAAACTGCTTCGCCATCTCGATCATGTAGAGGATTTTTTCCTTGCTATGCTCGGCAATGGTGACTAAACTTCTGTTTTCCATATCGTTCGTTATTTTAATTCTTTTCGAGAGTTCAAAGGTACGGAAAAGATGCGGAGTACGGAAGAAAGACGGGAGAAAATTTAGAAGTTTTT
>OMAJ01001053.1_pt1 | contig 11825 bp, 10 predicted proteins | sample 1644631 | NCBI WGS metagenome assembly OMAJ01 (sample SAMEA103958133, study PRJEB25191) | human gut metagenome | biome: human-associated habitat [ENVO:00009003]; feature: intestine environment [ENVO:2100002]; material: feces | place: Germany | collected 2013/2015 | reverse complement strand
AGCATAGCCTCCGAGGCTCCATATACGCTTCGGGTGCTATGCTTATTTTGTACCAAAATTGAGAGAGCCATTGAGAAGGCCAACGCCAGTGTTTCGATACCAGAGCGTCTCGACCGTGACATCATAGCAGGTATTGCTTTGAGCATTGAGAACGCCTGCTCAAACATGAAAACCATTCCGACCGTAGAATCCGTACAGGACATGGTGGAATATGCCATCGCGAAGGCCGGCGCTTACCGTCTGGCAAAGAATTACGCCGTATATCGCTATCAGCACGAGCTGATGCGGAAGGCGAATACGACCGATGACAAAATCCTTGCCATTCTGCACCGCAGTAGTGCGGATGCGAAGGAGGAGAATTCGAATAAAAATCCCGATATCGTTTCCACCCAGCGAGACTATATTGCTGGTGAGGTAAATCGCGACCTGACACGCAGACTTATCCTGCCCGCCGAAATCACGGCGGCACATGACGAGGGACGTATTCATTTTCACGATACGGATTATTCGGCCCAGCCCATTCATAACTGCGACCTGGTGAATCTGGAGGATATGCTCCAGAATGGAACGGTCATTACTGGAACACTCATTGAAAAGCCTCACAGCTTCTCCACCGCCTGCAACATCGCAACACAAATCATCGCGCAGGTAGCGTCGAGCCAGTACGGCGGCCAGACCATTACCCTGACGCATCTGGCTCCCTTTGTGGAGGTCAGCCGTCAAAAATTCCGCACTGCTGTAAGAGAAGAATTGACGCTGGCCGGGATTCAGGCATCCGAGGACCAAATCAATCTGATTGCCGAGGAGCGTGTAAAGGAGGATGTGAAAAAGGGAGTCCAAATCATTCAGTATCAAGTGGTGACGCTGATGACGACCAACGGACAGGCTCCGTTTATCTCGGTCTGTATGTGTCTCAACGAATGCGGTGACGATGAAGGTCTGCGAAACGACCTTGCTATGGTCATCGCGGAAATGCTCCGTCAGCGCATTCAGGGCGTAAAGAATGAGGTCGGCGTTTGGGTCGCACCTGCTTTTCCGAAGCTCCTGTATTTTCTGGAAGAGGACAACACTTACGAAGACAGCAAATACTTCTGGCTGACAAAGCTGGCAGCAAAGTGCTCCGCAAAGCATCTTACTCCTGATTACATCAGCGAGAAGAAAATGTTGGAACTCAAAGGCGACATCTATCCTTGCATGGGCTGCCGCAGTTTCCTGACGCCGGACCGTTTCACGGATGCCGGTATAGGAAATATCGCTAACGCCAAAAACTATGTCCCCGGAAAGCACAAGTATTATGGGCGCTTTAATCAAGGCGTTGTGACCGTGAATCTTCCGTTTGTAGCGATGGATTCCGGCAAAGACCTTGATGCCTTCTGGAAAGAGTTCGATGAAACGCTGGAGTTGTGTCATCGTGCGCTGCGCCTACGCCACGAACACCTGCTCGGTACGGTATCAGATGTCGCGCCTATTCTGTGGCAACACGGCGCTTTGGCCCGCCTTGCAAAGGGTGAGACCATCGACAAGCTGCTTTACAACGGATACTCCACAATTTCCTTGGGTTACGCCGGACTCTATGAAGCGGTCTACTACCTTACCGGACACAGCCACACAGACAAGGAAGGTAAGCCGCTGGCTCTGGCCATCATGCAGAAAATGAACGACAAATGCGCGGAGTGGAAGAAAGCGGAGAATATCGACTACTCCCTCTACGGCACGCCGCTGGAGTCTACGACCTACAAATTTGCTAAGGCACTCAAGGCCAAGTTCGGCGTTGTGCCGGAGGTTTCCGACCATGACTACATTACGAATTCCTACCACGTCAATGTGCGCGAACCAATCGACGCCTTCGCCAAGTTGAGTTTTGAGTCTGAGTTTCAGGCTCTTTCTCCCGGTGGTGCCGTCAGCTACGTTGAGGTGCCAAACATGACGCAGAACATTCCTGCGGTTATCAGCGTGCTGCAGTTCATCTATGACAACATCATGTATGCGGAGTTGAACACCAAATCCGATTACTGTCAGGTCTGCGGCTATGACGGCGAAATTCAAATTGTCGAAGATGGCGGAAAGCTCGTTTGGGAATGCCCGAACTGCGGAAATCGCGACCAGCACAAGATGAATGTTGCCCGCCGAACCTGCGGCTACATTGGTACGCAGTTCTGGAATCAGGGCCGCACGCAGGAGATTCGCGAGCGCGTGCTTCATCTGTGAGAGACCTCATAAAAAGTATAACGAAAAATAACCGAAAAATTATTGAAGATTTAACAGAAGAATCCACCTTGCCAAAGAGCACCCCGCAGAAGGACGTCCATTGGACGTCCTTCTTTTTTGTTCAGATATTTCATATTAAATTCTGCAAAAAATTGACTACAAGAATTTTGAGTGGTATAATATAGTGGAAATGTGAAGGGCGGGGATACTCGCAATCACATAATAAAACGAAAAGGAGTGTATTCACATGAAAAACCAGCGTTTTCTTTCGGCTCTGGCGGCAACCGTGATGGCTGTGTCCCTGTTTACCTGCACTGCACTCGCGGCCAACGAACCCGCAGACACAGCCGTCAGTGAGCCGACGCAGCAGACCGAAGTCGTTACTGCGGACACGGACACCGGGTCCGAGAAGGGCGCATTAGCCAAGTACAGTGACTTCATTACCAGCACTGGAGGCGAGCTGCTCGTTGTCAGTATTTGCGCCGTCGGTCTTGGCGCATTGTACCTGACGAAGGGCAAGAAGGGCGGCAAGCGGAAAAAGAATTCCACCGTCGCCAAGGATTCCTCCAGAACAGAAGGCCTTTAAGAGAGGCAGGAGGAATGAAACAGTGAAAAAAGAACGTCTCGCAAGTCTCCTGATGACGGGGGTAATCATGGCGTCCACGGTGGTATCAGCCAGTGCCATGCAGTTCCCGCAGGATGTCTACTATCCGTCTGATGACACAGGGCTTGCCCAAAAGGTCTACATGGTGGAGACGGAGAAGGAAATCGAGCTTCTTGACCGCAGCTCCTTCACCTACAAGGGCAAGACCTATAATTACCTCGATATGACCGTGGAGCCGCAGGAGGTCCACGACGAGAAGAATATGGTCAAGAAGGTATCCGGTGAGTCCGATACCAACGATAAGGCCAAAATCCTCGCGACTCTCGAAGTCAACCTCGATGAAGTGACCGAGGATGGGTATGCCGGCGAGTTGACGCTGGATGCGTCTACGCTGACGACTACCGTTACGGAGTATGGCAAGGGTTCTCAGAAGAAGACTGTGACCAAGACGTATCCCGGTATGTCTGATGGCGATTTGTCCCTTGTCCCAAAAACCGTTACCTCCGGCGGCGCAACCCTACAGCTGGTAAACTGCTCCTGGAGTGAGGATGCGCAGTATAATCCGTATGACCCCGATATTGGCAACCGCTTTACTGCAACCGCGACATACTCCGGCAAGGTTGGCTACAGCTATGCTAAGGGTTATGCCTACGAGGTCAATTACTATGGAACGGTGGAGAAGGACGAGGTTGAGGGCTACCTCTGCACGCTCCTGTTCGCACCGGAGGAAGAGCCTTCTCATTGGTATGACGTCTATCTGAATGAGGACGGCACGACCAACGGATTCATGGTTCTGTTCACCGTACTGTTCTTCGCAATGCTGGTCGGGCTGCTGTATTTTCTGTGGCCCATTCTCTTCGGCAAGAAGGAAGACAAGACCGTGACAGTCGAGGAAATTTACCAGAATCAGCCGGACGAGAAAAAGAAGTAAGCCTTTGTTTTCAAGTCCTCCCACACCTTACAACCATTTTGACTGAGAAAGGAGATTTTTCGTGAAGAAACGCATTGGAGCGTTTGTGGTCGCGACAGTAATGACCGCATCGTTGGCGGCACTTCCCGCCAACGCCATGAGTTACACCGTTGAAGGAGCCAAGGAACGCAACTTCGGCCCTATCACGTCGGTAGAATTTGAAATCCCAGCCGCAGACAGCGCGTCGGATTACAGCAAGAATGCGGCATACGCGCCTCCCGGATTTGGAACGCCGGAATCGTATCTGCCTAACAGGTCTGAAAAACTCATTGACCTGCGCGGAATCGACGGAAGCGATAATGTCGCTGTCGGTCCCGGCAGTCTGACCGATGCTATCACCGGCGGCAGCGTTTCTGTTGGAGCTGATGGTTTCCCGACGGTTGACGGTGGTAGCGGTTCCTATGGCGCGGTGACGCCCGCAAACGCTGCGACACCCGCTCAGGCAACGACCAAGTTCACGGCAGTCACATCGACATCCTACAATTCGAAGGGAAAGCTGGGAACTATCGAGATTCCCGCGCTGAAAATCAATTACACCATCACCGAAGGAACCTCCAACGAGAATATGAAGTACGGAGCTGGCCATGTGATTGATTCCTCCATCTGGGATGGCAATGTGTGCCTTGCGGGACACAATCGTGGAGTTCAAAACAACTTCGGAAAAATTCATACACTGAAGTCCGGAGACAAGATTGTGCTGAACACGCAATACGGTACGAGAACCTACAAGGTTTCTACTGTGGACAAGGTTTTGGAAACCAATATGAACTGCCTGAGCCGCACTACGGATAACCGTATTACCCTGATTACCTGCGTCGCAAATGAGCGTGATTACCGCTATGTTGTGACCGCATACGAGGCAACCTGAGCTAATCTGAATGCCCGCCCATTTCGGGCGGGCATTTTTTCTTGACCTCGGCCAACACGGCGGAAAGGAGGCGTACTCTTGAGCGTGTATGGCGAAATCTACCGGGATGCGACAGCGGCTCATGCACAGCCGTTGCATCTTCAGAAGTTCGCACCGGACGATAGGGCACACGAGATGGCGGTTCGGAAACTGCGGAAAACAGCGGAGACGCAGCGGACGGTGAGAGCAAGATTTATTATGGACGACCGGACCTTAATTTGTCACAAAGTCTCATGCGAGCGGTGCAAAAATATCCCATTCAGAAACCGCATCTACCTTAGTTCATTCCAGCGAAACCCACAAATTTCGCTCTGTACGAACTGCTTCTCCGCTACGCCGGATGAACTGGAACTGAGCCAGTACATCAGCCGGACAGAGAACATGAAGAAGGCGATGTTCCAGGATGCGATAGTGGCCTATGCGAGGAAACTTGGACTGGAGGTGAGTTTTCTCGATGCGGATACCGCCCATGTGAAATCCATTGCGGGAGAGTGGCGATTCAACTACAGAAAGCGGCCAATCCAGCTGTACCATAAGAACAACTTTGAACCACTGGACGAAAACGGGGAAGAAGCATATCACCTGCAAGACATTCTGATGTATACCCCGGCACACACGCTCAGCTACATCGCGATTCACGACCAGCCGGAGCGTACGCTTCCGCTTGCCAATGAGATGCAGAAGAAGATGATGGCGGGAAGGAATAAAAAGCATTTCAAGCAGCGCAGACGCCCAGTAGCACGTTGAATCCCAGCGTATTTTTGCAGAAGGAGGGACGGACTGCGGCCGCGACAAAAATAACCCTCTGCGGCCATGTCCGGATTTTTATGAAGCGCATCATCTCATGTGTCCTATCGCTGGTGCTGCTGGTCGGCATCAGCGCAACACCGATACTCGCAGCAACCAAGGCAACTCAGGAACCACTTAAAATCACGGAACGAGCAGACCGCAGTAACGAAAAATACACGCTGGAGGACCTTGCCGCCATGCGTCTCGCTGTCTACGGCATCCTTGAAGAGAAGTTCCGGAGCAAGCAGGAGGAGACCAATGCTCCTATTTCAAGACCAGAAGCCGTAAAACTACTCTATCGCACTTTCTCAAGCAAGGACAGTACGGTATGTCAATGTAACCCCACGGCTAAAGCCGGGGGCTTGTGGTGAAAACCACGAGCCTGATTGACTACCCTAAGTGTTTCGAGCACTACGTTACCCAGGAATAGATAGGCACCGGCGGACGTGAATCCGAATCTGCCGCTCTGCGGTGTGTGGTTAAACATCTCTGAGGGTAAGGAGCAGTGCTGCATACACAAAACCCTGGGATAACATTGGGTACGGATACCTGACAGCCGAAAGGCTGAGCGGCTTATATTTTAGCCGCACTCAAAGAAAGGAGGCATCAGCAGAATGCCAAAGGTCTATGTTCTCAACCGGCACGGGCGTCCGCTGATGCCCTGCACACCGGCGAAGGCCCGTCATCTTCTGGATGCGGGCAAGGCAAAAGTGAGACACAGAACACCATTTACCATTCAGCTGCTCTACGGCAGTACCGGCTATACGCAGGAGGTCATCCTCGGTGTGGACGCCGGCAGCAAAACCATCGGTCTTTCAGCTGCCACCGAAACGGAGGAACTGTTCTCCGCAGAGGTCAAGCCGCGCAACGATGTAGTCGAGCTGATGTCCGCACGCAGGCAGTTCCGCCGTGCGCGGCGCAATCGTACCACCCGATATCGCAAGCCACGCTTCGACAATCGCGTGCGGAGCAAGCACAAAGGCTGGCTTGCGCCCTCCGTGGAGGTCAAGATTCAGGAGCACATGACCGCCATCCGGCGTGCCTGCGCCATTCTGCCTGTCAGCAAGGTGGTTGTGGAGACCGCCGAGTTCGACTTGCAGCTCCTCAAGGCCGTTGCGGAAGGGAAGCCTGTTCCGCAGGGCGAGGACTACCAGAAGGGCGAGATGTACGGCCACTACAACGTGCGCCAGTACGTCCTGTGGCGCGACAGCTATACCTGCCGCATCTGCGGGGTACACGGCTCCGTCAGGAAGGGCGTCCCGCTCCATGTGCATCATCTTGAGAGCCGCAGGGTAGGCGGTGACGCTCCGGACAATCTGGTGACGCTCTGTACCGCCTGTCACGATAAGCTCCACAAGGGCATTATCATGGTAGCGGACATCAAGAAGCGCAAGCGCCGCTCCACCCGCGACACGACCTTCATGGGCATCATGCGCATGACGCTGCTGCGGAGGCTTCGGGAGCAGCTTCCTGTCCCCGTTGTGGAGACCAGGGGCTACATCACCAAGGCTACGCGGGAGAATCTGCTGGTGCTGCCGAAGAGCCATACCAACGACGCGCTGGCAATCGCGCACGGCCCGCAGGGCTTTCGCGCAGAATATCTGCCAAATATCCGTCAGGCGGACCGACTTTACACCATCCGCCCTGTGAGACATCACAACCGTCAGCTGCACAAGGCGACCATCCTGAAGGGCGGTGTGCGGAAGGCCAATCAGGCAGAGAAGTACATCTGCGGCTTCCGCCTCTACGACAAGGTGCTCTACAACGGTATCGAGTGCTTTGTCTGGGGGAGACGCACCAGCGGCTCCTTCCTGCTGCGGCAACTCAACGGAGAAAAGGTCAAAGACGGCGTGAGCTACAAACACTTAAAACTATTGGAACGCAGCCAAAGTTATTTGGTTGCATAGTACGAGAGGAGGGACGCTGCTCCTCCCCATAGCTAAAGCAAGGGGTATCCGCAGCGACAATTCGATGATATGTTTCGAGTATTTTTTGACATGGACGGCACGCTGGCGGAATGGAAAGCCGCCAAGGAGCCGGAAGACCTGTACGAGAAGGATTATTTCCTTTCGCTAAAGCCGTATCAGAGCGTTGTAGAGGCCGCATGGAAGCTCTACGAAAGCGGGGAGGCAGAAGTATTCATTCTGTCTGCGGTTCTCGATGACAGCCGCTATGCCATTTCGGAGAAGGATGCGTGGCTCAACGAGTATCTGAGTTTTGTAGATGTGGACCACCGGATATATGTCGAAGGCTCCGTTCCCAAGCATCTGCGTGTTCCGGGCGGTGTTAGAATGACCGATGTACTCGTGGATGACTATACCAAAAACCTCAAAGAGTGGCCCGTATTCGGCGACGCGAAGTTTGGCCGAGCAGTCAAGCTCCTGAACGGCATCAACGGCAACAATGGAACGTGGACCGGCATTTCCGTTTCGCGCTTCTTCTCGCCCGATTCTATTGCGAAAGCGATTTTGAATGTCGGACGGCCGATGCTGGACTGGCCGCCTGCGGACGGGAAGGCGGCGCTTTAATAGCATCGAAACACTGTACACAATTTTCCGCTTGTAAGGCGCGAAAGTGCGTGGTATAATAAAGCAACAAAAGAAAGAGGGAAACCCATGTATCGAGACGAGTTCAAAAATCTACCTTTGTCTGACCGCTTCATGTTCGGTGAGGTTATGCGCAACTCTGGCATCTGCAAGCTGTTCCTGGAGGAATTACTGCAATGCAAAATCGAGCGCATCGTGTTTGCGGCCAAAGAAGCGGACCTGAGCGATACCGTGCTCGGTCACGGTATTCGGCTCGACGTATTTCTGGCAGACGAAAACAATACTCACTACGATGTCGAGATGCAGAACACCTCCGACAGCATCGAAAAACGCAGCCGATACTATCAGTCGGTCATCGACCGGGAGATGCTGAAGCGCAGCATGGACTACGATAAGCTGCCGGAGAGTTTTATCATCTTCATCTGCAATTTTGACCATGTGGGAAAAGGCTTGGCGAAATACGAGCGGGTATCCTACTACAAAGGTACGGACGATGAATACAATGATGGCAGTCATGTAATTTTGCTCAATACCAGGTATACGGACAGGAGCAATGTTTCCGATTCCATTGCCGAATATCTGGACTATATTCGAGATAACAATGATACTGCGAATTTTTCAACGATGTTGGCACAGGAAGCAGTAGACCTCACTCAGAAGGTGAGGCACGACCCTGAAAAGGAGGTTGATTTTGTGACGTTCCGTATGGCACTCATGGATGAACGCAGGGCGGCTCATAAAGAAGGCCGTGAAGAAGGCATCAAAGAAGGCATCAGAGAAGGCAGGCAAGAAGGTCGTATTGAAACTTTCTGCGACCTCGTTGCCAAAGGTGTATTGACTGTTGCGGAGGCATTGAACCTTTCCGGCTGTACCAAAGGAGAATTTACTGAATGGATGCAGAAATTGCATCCGAATTTCAAAACTTGATTTTCCGCAAAACAGTAAAAACGCCCCGGAGATTTTTCCGGGGCGTTGGCACAGATTGGCGCAAGAGGCAACAGGCCAAACCGCCGGAAGCAATTTGCTTCCGGCGGTACTTTTTTAGTTATTGTTTCGATAATTGGTCGCAGGCAGATACAGTAGCGGTGTGAAAGCGTGAAATTCACCGCAGGGAGGCCGCAGGAGCGTTTCTGCGCGCCTGCGAGTATATCCGAACACCCTATGAGAAAAATGCGTCCTACGCGCTCTCAGGGGCGTTTTGAGACAGGGACAGGAAAGCTCCCCCAAAGGCAATGCCTCCGGGGGAGCTTCCTAACTTGATTATGCGAGGAGGGGAAAAGGCTTAGTAGCCGGTACGAGGCAGCTTGGGAGACTTGGGAGCAGCGGGCTTCGCAGGAACATAGTGGGAATAAACCGAAGTAGTCCAGCGAGCGATGCTCTGCACCCAGTTGCCGCCGAGCAGACCGCCGACGTCAGCCTTATTGGTGAACTTGTAGCCATTGGTGAGCGCGTACAGCGTCTGCGCGTCAACGGTGGCGTTCGTGAGCTGGTGGAACCCAGCGGGGACGATACCGAAGGAGAGCATGAACTGCGTCACATACTCGTTGCTGGCAAGGCCCAGAGCGGCAGAACTCATGTCGAGCGTGTAGTTCTTGGCAGTGCTCAGGTTGTCGTATGCGGTGCGCCACTGGCTGTTGAGGTTAGTGGTGAACGTGACCTTGTAAGTCTGCGTGGTGCTGTAAGTACCAGTCACCAGACGGGTCAGACGAACAGCGTCAGTAGGCAGGGTATCTCTCCAGTAGAAGCTCTGGAGGGAAGTGGTGGAGTCATTGCGGACGCCGCTGACGGTCCAGCGCATGACGTTGTTATTCATCGTCTGCGCGTAACCGGTCTTCTTGATGGAGACGCCGGCCGTGATAACGGGGTCGGTCACATTCAGCTTAACGACCTGTCCGGCAAACTCGATGTCAGCGGTGAACACGGTGGGATTCAGACCGTAGTTCGCGGGGGCCTGAACTTCCTTCACGGCATAGATACCGAGCGGGAGCTTCTTGGAAGAGCCGATGCCGTTCTCGTTGGTCTGGAACTTATCCACGACGTTATTCTGCTTGTCATAGACAGCGAAGATAGCGCCGGAGAGGGGAGTGCCAGCAGGAAGACCATTGACGGAACTGTAGCCCTCAGAGGTCTTGATGACCTGAATTTGACCAAGTTCGGAAGTGTTCTCCCACTCAATCATAGCAGTATCGCCAGCCAGAACCGTGAAGCTCTTGACCTTGTTATCGAGGATGTAGCCCTCGGCTGCCACGATTTCGCGGACGTAATACTTGCCGTCCTCAAGGGTCTTGTTCAGGTGGACATAGCCCTGGTCGTCAGACTCGTATTCGCCGATGGGGGTCATGGAGCTGTCGTACACGACGAACTTAACGCCCTGGATACCCTTGCGGGTCACGGAGTCGATTTTGTGGATAAGCATGGATGCGGAGGCGGTGTTCTCAAACTCGAAGGTCTTGGTCTCGCCCTTCTTCACTTCGACTTTCTGCGGAGTGGAGTCGAGCAAGTAGCCCTTGGGGGCCTTGATTTCGGTCAGCTGATACCAACCGTCATCGAGGTCGGGGAGATGGATGACGCCCAGCTTATCAGTCACATAGGTGCCGACGATTTCGCCGTTCATCTTAGCAACTTCAATCTTGGCACCTTCCAGACGCTTGCCGGACTCAGAGTCAACCTTGACGATGGTAAGGCCGCCGAGCGGCGTATCGTAGAAGGTGAGAGTCTGCGTGTCGTTCTTCTCAATCTTGACAGTCTGAGAAGGAGCGTCCATCAGATAGCCGTCGGGCGCGGTCACTTCCGTGACAACATAGGTGTCAGGGTCAAGGTCAACGATGTGGATTTGACCGTTGGCATCCGTGGTATAGAGGCCGTTGGTAGAGGTGGCACCGCCATCCTGTGCGACGAATCTGCCGTCGGAGGTCGTCACCTTGAAGGTAGCACCAGCCAGAGGCTCCTTGGTCACGCTGTCGCGCTTCTCAATGATAAGGCCGCCGGGTTTGGTGTCCTTGAACACGATGGTCTGCGTATCGCCAGATGTTACGGTAATCGTGCGAGTCGGGTCATCAATGAGATAACCGTCAGGAGCCTTGATTTCCGTAATGACATAGCTGCCGGGACGAACGTTGGTAATGGTGATTTTACCGTCAGCGCCGGTGGTGAAGATGCCGTTGCTGGTGAGGTTGGTATCACCGATGACACCGTTCTGACCGACTTCGCAGCCAGCGGCGGTGGTCACGCGGAACTCAGCACCGGGGAGCAGCTCGTTGGTCTTGCTGTCACGCTTCTCGATGATGATTTTGCCATAGGGAGCATTGGCAAAGGTCAGTTGAACGACCTTGCCAGCCTGCGTGGTAATGGTCTGAGGCGTTGTGTCGATAGCAAAGCCGTCAGGAGCCTTGGTTTCCGTCACAACAATGGCCTTGTTCGCTTCAAGACCGGTAATCAGGATAGTACCGTCAGCACCGGTAGTGAACACGCCGTTGGAGTCACCGACCACGGTGCCATCTGCGTAACGCACGTCAAAAACAGCGCCTTCAAGCATCTTGTCGGGGTTCTCCGTGCAGACCTTCTTAATGAGCAGGGAACAGGTGCTGTGGTTCTTAAACACGATGGTTTGAGTGTCGCCAGCCGTCACGGTCACATTGCGGGTCGGGTCATCAATGAGATAACCGTCGGGAGCCTTGATTTCCGTGATAATGTAATTGCCGGGGCGGAGGTTGCTGATAGTGATTTTACCATCCGCATCAGTGCGGAAGATACCGTTGCTGGTGAGGGTGGTATCACCGATGACACCGTTCTGACCGACTT
>OMAJ01001020.1_pt1 | contig 12028 bp, 10 predicted proteins | sample 1644631 | NCBI WGS metagenome assembly OMAJ01 (sample SAMEA103958133, study PRJEB25191) | human gut metagenome | biome: human-associated habitat [ENVO:00009003]; feature: intestine environment [ENVO:2100002]; material: feces | place: Germany | collected 2013/2015 | reverse complement strand
ACTTGTGTCGCAGCCGAAACCGGCATCAGAGAAATCTCCTTACTACGACATCGCCCAGAAGTACGGTGTGAAAATTGATTTTCGCCCGTTTATTAAGGTGGAAAGTGTATCTGCTAAAGAATTCAGACAGCAGAAAGTGTCTATTCTGGATTACACAGCAGTTATCTTCACATCGCGTCATGCTATTGACCATTTCTTCCACCTGTGTACAGAATTGCGTGTAACCATACCGGAAACTATGAAGTATTTCTGTGTGACAGAAGCTGTTGCATTGTACATCCAAAAGTATGTGCAATACCGCAAACGTAAGATCTTCTTTGGAAATACCGGAAAGTTTGAAGACTTGTTGCCTTCTATTGTTAAGCACAAGACCGAAAAGTATCTGGTTCCGATGTCGGATGTACATACGGATGAGATTAAGGATCTCTTGGATAAAAACAAGATACAGAACGCAGAAGCTGTTATGTATCGCACAGTAAGTAATGATTTTACTTCAGAAGAAGAGTTTGATTATGATATGTTGGTGTTCTTTAGCCCTGCAGGAGTGACTTCTTTGAAGAAGAACTTCCCGGACTTCCAACAGAAAGAAATCAAAATCGGTACGTTTGGCTCCACTACTGCCCAGGCTGTACGTGATGCCGGACTCCGCCTCGACTTGGAAGCTCCCAGTGTACAGGCGCCTTCTATGACGGCTGCGCTGGATATGTTCATCAAGGAGAATAACAAAGGAAAATAATTTTAGAGTTACGAGCTACAAGCTACGGGCTACAAGTGCCATGCGGAAGCAGCATGTCATTTACAGCTTAAACTTGTAGCTCGTAACTTATTTACTGCGAACTACTTGTAGCTCGTAGCTTGTAACTCGTAGCTAAGAATGCTTAATACCCTGCACAAGTCCGAAAGGCTGGATAAGAAGAAAGTCATCGACAAGATGTTTTCAGGCGGCGCACGTTCGTTTTCCGTCTTTCCTCTGCGTGTGGTGTATCTGCCGGTAGAGGAGTTGGAAGCGCCTGTTTCCATACTTGTCAGTGTGTCAAAGCGTCGTTTTAAACGTGCGGTAAAGCGCAACCGTGTAAAACGCCAGATACGTGAGGCGTACCGGAAAAATAAGCATGGATTATTGCAGGCGCTTCAGGATGAAGGACGGCAACTTGCTGTGGCTTTCATTTATCTTTCCGACCGGTTAGTCGATTCGGTGGAGATAGAGGAAAGAATGAAGATTGCACTGGCACGTATCACGGAGAAGGTATTGGCAGATGTTGCTGTGCAGAAAGCCGGAGAAAATGCTGCGTCTGCTGAGGAAACCGGTAGCGCAGGGCAGTCATGAAAAAGCTGCTTTCATACCTGCTGTTGCTTCCCATCTATTTCTATCAGAAGTGTATTTCGCCCCTGACTTCCCCTTCATGCCGTTTCACCCCTACCTGTTCGCAATATGCCGTTGAGGCGATAAAGAAACATGGACCGTTCAAAGGGCTGTATCTGGCAATCCGGCGTATTTTGCGCTGCCACCCCTGGGGAGGTTCCGGATATGATCCCGTTCCATAAAAAACTATTTCCTGTACTATTCGCATGATAATTCCTGTTGATATACATACACATCGGCGGCCACAAGTGCCCGGAACGGCTATTGTGAACTGTTTCCCCGAATCGTTTGTTCCGCAAACGGAAGGCTGGTATTCTGTGGGAATACATCCGTGGTATATCGCTTCTTTCGCAGCTTCCCTGAATGACAGTAAGGCCCGTTTTGAAGAATTACTGGATCATCCCCAGGTGTTGGCTGTGGGTGAGGCCGGATTGGATAAATTGGCTGAAGCACCTTTGACTTTGCAGATAGAAGTGTTTGAATATCAGGCACGTCTGGCCGAAGAGGCGGATAAGCCGTTAATCATTCATCTGGTGAAAGCGGTAGATGAACTTCTGAAACTGAAACAGAAGATACGACCGGTGAAACCCTGGATTATTCACGGGTTTCGTGGAAAAGCGGCTCTTGCAGAAGAATATCTCCGACATGGTTTCTATCTTTCTTTCGGAGAGAAATATCAGGAGGAAGCGTTGCGTATAATGCCGTCTGAACGGTTGTTTATTGAGACGGATGAAAGTACGGCATCTGTCGATACGCTTTATGAACGGGCTGCCATCCTCCGTAAAACTCCCCTTGAGGAACTCAGGAGAACGATTAGTAAGAATGTGAGCGAAATCTTTTTTAGGCAATAAGAGTTGTTAGTTCAGATAAAGAGTCGTACTTTTGCAATTACAAAGTATATCAAATATTTAAATAGTTAATCATTCGATGAATTTTGTAGAAGAATTGAGATGGCGTGGCATGCTCCACGATATGATGCCTGGTACGGAAGAACTTCTGGCTAAGGAACAAGTGACCGCATACATAGGTTTTGACCCTACGGCGGATTCATTGCACATTGGACATCTTTGCAGTGTAATGATACTGCGTCATTTCCAACGTTGCGGACACAAGCCGATGGCACTGATCGGTGGTGCTACGGGTATGATTGGTGATCCTTCCGGTAAGTCGGCAGAGCGTAATCTGCTCACAGAAGAAATCCTGCAACGCAATCTGGATGGTATGAAGAAGCAGTTGAGCAAGTTTCTGGATTTCGAATCCGATGCTCCTAACCGTGCAGAATTGGTGAATAACTATGACTGGATGAAGAACTTCACTTTCCTTGACTTTGCCCGTGAAGTAGGTAAGCATATCACTGTAAACTACATGATGGCGAAAGATTCTGTAAAGAAGCGTCTGAACGGTGAGGCTCGTGACGGTTTGTCTTTCACGGAATTCACTTATCAGTTGTTGCAAGGCTACGACTTCCTACATCTGTATGAAACCAAAGGTTGCAAACTGCAAATGGGTGGTTCAGACCAATGGGGTAACATCACGACAGGTGCCGAACTGATTCGTCGTACCAATGGTGGCGAAGTATTTGCACTGACCAGTCCGCTGATAACGAAGGCTGACGGCGGTAAGTTTGGCAAGACTGAATCCGGCAATATCTGGCTTGATCCCCGTTATACTTCCCCATATAAATTCTATCAGTTCTGGTTGAACGTGAGTGATGCTGATGCAGCACGCTATATCAAGATATTCACTTCCCTGTCAAGAGAGGAGATTGAAGCCTTGACAGCTGAGCATGAAGCTGCACCGCACTTGCGTGTTCTTCAGAAACGTTTGGCAAAAGAGGTGACTATTATGGTTCATTCCGAAGAAGACTATAATGCAGCGGTGGATGCGTCTAATATATTGTTCGGCAATGCAACTTCCGATGCATTGAAGAAGTTGGATGAAGATACCCTGCTGGCTGTGTTCGAGGGTGTTCCCCAGTTTGAGGTTTCCAAGGATGCTGTGTCTGCCGGTGTGAAAGCTGTCGATCTGTTCACGGATAATGCAGCCGTTTTTGCCTCCAAAGGTGAAATGCGTAAATTGGTGCAAGGTGGCGGCGTTTCTCTCAATAAAGAGAAGCTGGAAGCCTTCGACCAAGTGATTACTTCTGCTGACCTTTTGGATGAAAAATATCTGCTTGTGCAGCGCGGAAAGAAGAATTACTACCTGATTATAGCCAAATAAAAGGCAAATTAGTAGCAAATAAGAAAAAATGCCTCGAAATATTTGGATATTTCGGGGCATACTTTTATCTTTGCACCGCTTTTTAACAGAAAGCACCCTGTGTTTGTCCTATGGTGTAATGGTAGCACAACAGTTTTTGGTTCTGTTTGTCTAAGTTCGAATCTTGGTAGGACAACAACTTTTTGAAGAATAGTATAAAAGCCACGAATAAAATATATTCGTGGCTTTTTTATTTGTATAAAATAGTAAAACTGGAATTTTTTGTAGTACTTTTTTGGGGGCAGTAGAAATTTCGATTTCAGAATGAATCTAATATAGATAGTGAGTCTTTCTTTCATGGGATGTTCCACCTTTTCCAAACAGTATATGGGTATGGTTCGCTATCATGTAATAGTATGATGGAATTTGAACGTACACTATTGCCAATGAATTTAGCATTATGGAAAAAAAGTATAGAAAATATCTATTTTTGTTGTTTGCTTTAATTGATTGCAGCTTCATGTGCGCTCAAGAGCAAATGGAAAAAAAAGAGTACTACCAAGGAGTAAACAATACGTATGAAATAAAATACGTCAACAATAGTGTTTTTGTTTCTAATGTTATTAACCCTTTTGAAGGTCTAACAAATGAAGCTGAGTGGAGAGAGGTTTTTAAGGCACAGGCCAAGGGAGATTCTACAGACATACTCAACACTTATCTCAAGCCATATTTGAAAGATATTGATCTGACAGATAGTGAATTTGATTTGTTTTTAATCTTTCTGGACTTTGATCTAAGTGGGAAGCTTCGATATATAATCTTTGCATATCCAGAGAAAATTAACATTCCTTTTGAGGTTTTTGAAACCTTGGATACAAAAATGCGGCAAAATTGCAGTTTGGTATTAACGAAGCGATCCCCAACTAGTAGTGATAAGGGGATAAGTTATATAAGATTGATCGGCAATTATCATTTGCAAAGAATTAAAAATAGCCCTGATATCAAATAGCCATTGCTTAGGGAATAGCTAATGTGTTAAACTTCAAATTGAATTTTGTAGAGAGTTAAATGCAATATATAAGACGGAGGCGGTAGGTTTAAATCCTTATCGCCTCTTTCTATTATTTTCTGTTAAAGATTTCCTCTTTTTCTTCCATTTGAACAATATTACTATATAATTGGTACAAAAACACAATGTTTCTCCGTTTTCTTTTGCTACATTTGCATCGTGTACGTAAACGAAGTATGCCAATAACCGATTATTATCAACTTTAAAACGTAATAGAATTATGAAAACGAACTATGAAATTCGCTATGCAGCGCATCCCGAAGACGCAAAAAGTTATGATACCAAGCGTATCCGTCGTGATTTTCTTATCGAAAAAGTCTTCTCTGCTAACGAAGTAAATATGGTATATTCCATGTACGACCGTATGGTTGTAGGTGGTGCAATGCCCGTGGGCGAAGTGTTGAAACTGGAAGCTATTGATCCGTTGAAGGCTCCTTTCTTCCTGACCCGTCGCGAAATGGGTATCTTTAATGTAGGCGGTCCTGGTGTGGTAAAAGCCGGTAACGCTGTATTCGAATTGGATTATAAGGAAGCTCTCTACCTGGGTTCGGGCGATCGTGAAGTAACTTTCGAAAGCAAGGATGAAAAGAATCCCGCCAAGTTCTACTTCAACTCACTGACTGCTCATCGCAACTATCCCGATAAGAAAGTGACGAAGGCTGATGCCGTAGTTGCTGAAATGGGTAGCCTGGAAGGTTCCAACCATCGTAATATAAATAAGATGCTGGTGAATCAGGTATTGCCTACCTGCCAGTTGCAGATGGGTATGACGGAACTTGCTCCGGGTAGCGTATGGAATACGATGCCGGCACATGTGCACAGCCGTCGTATGGAAGCTTACTTCTATTTTGAAGTACCCGAAGAACATGCAGTTTGCCACTTCATGGGCGAAGTTGACGAAACCCGCCACGTATGGATGAAGGGTGACCAGGCTGTATTGTCTCCCGAATGGTCTATCCATTCTGCTGCCGCTACTCATAACTATACCTTTATCTGGGGTATGGGTGGTGAAAACCTGGACTATGGAGATCAGGACTTCTCTTTGATTACCGACCTGAAGTAATAAATTGAGTAAACCGAGACTTTGAATCGTAATTAGAAACAAGTTATTAATAAACCTAAGTAAATAAATTATGGTAAACTTTTCATTAGAAGGCAAAGTAGCACTTGTAACCGGTGCTTCTTACGGAATTGGCTTTGCTCTGGCAACTGCCTATGCACAAGCCGGTGCAAAAATCGTGTTCAACGACATCAAACAAGAATTAGTGGACAAAGGTCTGGCTGCTTACAAAGCTGAAGGCATCGATGCTAAAGGTTATGTATGCGACGTGACAAATGAAGAGCAGGTGAACGCTATGGTTGCCCAGATTGAGAAAGAAGTGGGCGTGATCGATATTCTGGTGAACAATGCAGGTATCATCAAGCGTATTCCGATGCACGAAATGTCTGCTGCTGAATTCCGTCAGGTGATCGACGTAGACTTGAACGCTCCGTTTATCGTATCCAAGGCTGTTATCCCTTCTATGATAAAGAAAGGTCACGGTAAGATTATCAACATCTGCTCTATGATGAGTGAATTGGGTCGTGAGACTGTGTCTGCTTATGCTGCTGCCAAGGGTGGATTGAAGATGCTGACTCGTAACATCGCTTCCGAGTACGGTGAGTACAACATCCAGTGTAATGGTATCGGCCCGGGTTACATCGCTACTCCGCAGACTGCACCGCTTCGCGAACCGCAAGCTGACGGTTCACGTCATCCGTTCGATGCATTTATCGTTGCTAAGACTCCGGCTGCACGTTGGGGTACTCCTGAAGATTTGATGGGTCCTGCCGTATTCCTGGCTTCCGACGCTTCTGATTTCGTAAACGGTCACGTACTCTACGTTGACGGTGGTATCCTGGCTTACATTGGCAAACAGCCTAAATAAGTATATGAATAAATAATGGGAAATGGATAATTGATGCTGTCAGTTATCCATTTTTCCCATTTTCTATATCTTCATAATCCATTATCCGTTTTTCAATTATCAATTGATTAAGCAATATGAAAAAGTTATTCCTTTTACTGGCAACAGCATTCGTATGTTTTGCCTGCACCAACACTAAGGATGTAGTTACCGTAACGGTAAGCAATCCTTTGGCAATGGAGCGTTCCAATGAAATGGTTGAGGTGGCTATGAGCGACATCGCCAACCAACTGAAACTGGCTGACACAGCACAGATTGTGGTTCTGAATGCTGACGGACAACAAGTCCCCTATCAGATTACTTATGATGAAAAAGTGATTTTCCCTGCAAGCGTAGCTGCTAACGGTACGGCTGTTTATACCATTCAGGCAGGCACGCCTGAAGCTTTTGCAGTAAAGGCTTGCGGAAGATATTATCCTGAACGTGTGGATGATGTAGCTTGGGAAAATGACCTGGTTGCTTTCCGTGCGTATGGTCCTGCTTTGCAAAAGACTGGCGAACGTGCTTTCGGTTATGATGTTTGGACGAAGTACAATACCACCGAACCGGTTGTAGAAGCCCGTTATGCAGGTGAGTTGAATCCGGAGACTAAAGCAAAGATCGCTGAATTGAAGAAAACTGATCCGAAAGCTGCACAGGAATTGTATCAATCGGTATCTTATCACGTAGACCACGGAAACGGTCTGGACTGCTATAAAGTAGGTCCTACGCTGGGTGGCGGTACTGCTGCTTTGATGCCCGACGGTGAAATCGTTTATCCGTATTGCTACGCTACACAGGATATTCTGGATAACGGTCCGTTGCGTTTCACTGTGAAGCTGGTTTACAATCCGCTGACTATCAAGGGTGACTCAACAGTGATTGAAACACGTGTTATCACGCTGGATGCAGGCTCTCACTTGAATAAGACTGCGGTTTCTTTTGATAACCTGAAAGAGACTACTCCCGTGGCTACAGGTATCGTGTTGCACGAACCGGATGGTGCTGTTGTTGCTGATGCTGCTGCCGGCTATATCACTTATGTGGACCCTACGGACAATGTGAATAATAATAACGGTAAGATATTTGTAGGTGCTGCTTTCCCGACTACAGTGAAAGAGGCAAAATCGTTGCTCTTCCCTGAAAAGGAAAAGAATGAACTGCGTGGTGGTGCCGACGGCCATGTATTGGCTATCAGCGATTATGAACCGGGTTCAGAGTATGTTTACTACTGGGGTGCTGCCTGGGACAAGGCTGACATCAAAACTCCGGAAGCATGGAATGAATACATGGCAAACTATGCTCAGAAGGTACGTAATCCGTTGACGGTGACAATTAAATAAATCTCGTCTTGAAATAGTAGAGTCCCACTGAGTTCAATCAATTTGAAATGAACTCAGTGGGACTCTGTGTTATTCTGTGGTGAAACCTTATAGCAATTTAAACTCGTATCCTTCCTCTTCCAGAAAATCCAATGCCCGCGGCAGTGCATATTGCAGGTTGCCGTTATTCCAGGACTTCAGCGAGTCGTGAAAAGTGATAATAGACCCGTTCCGTGCATATCTCATCACATTGGCAAGTACTTGCGGACCGCGCAATTTCTTACTGTAGTCACGCGTAACCAAATCCCACATCACTATCTTATAATGCCGTTTCAAGGTGAAATACTGTCCCCAGCGCATATGACCGTGCGGTGGACGGAAGAGATCTGTTTTCATCAGTTCATTCGCCTTGTCCGTATTGGCAAGATAATTGTCGGACAGATATTCGAATCCGCGGATATGATTGAATGTATGGTTTCCGATGCGGTGGCCGCCATCTACTACCATTTGGAATACATCGGGATGCTTGCGTATATTGTCTCCCACCATGAAGAAGGTGGCTTTGATGTCATGTTTATCCAATAGTTCAAGTACCCATGGGGTTACTTCGGGGATGGGACCATCATCAAAAGTCAGGTAGACGGATTTCTCGTTCGGATCCATTCGCCAAATGGCACCGGGATATAGCTTTCGGACAAACTCGGGAGGCTGTTCTATAAACACGGTTATTAGTGATTAACGATTAGTGATAAGTGATTAGCGGTTAGTGCGCGATGTTACGGCACAGCCGTTAATCACTTATCACTAACCGCTAATCGCTATTTCTTATTTCATACGGTCAACGCACATCTGATACAATTCGTTCAACTTGCTGTCATATATCGGAGCCAGTTCGGAATTATACTTCTGCATAAGCTTCACTTCTGAACTGAGGATAGGCAGCTGATAGTCGATGATTTCACGGCTGGACATAGCAAAACGTTGTTCATCCAGGCTCAGATACCAAGTGAGGTATTCCACGGCCTTGTCGGCGAGTGCCTTCATAATGCTGTCGGCTTTTTCCGTTTCGCCCAGTTGATAGTATGCTTCTGCCATTTGTACGGCACCGTTCTGCCAGTCGTACGGCACATTGTAGGCAGGAATCATCTTCTCTGCGTAGTCCAATGCTTTCTTGGCCTTGTCATTCTTGCCTTCACGTATCAACTGACCTACGAGTTGTGAGAAGATACGTCGGTGAGAATAGCACATACGCATGGCGTTTTCATCAATATAGATACCTTCCTTGTCGATGCCACCGAACTTGAACTTGTTCATCAGGTTGTCATACATCTTTTCGCTATCCAGTTTGACGCCTGTCTTGTCGGTATCGAACGGAGTGAAGCGATAGGTTAGGCCTTCCTGTATGAAGTGATTACCCATGCCGAGGTGATTCTCCGTACCTACGCTGACTGCCATGTAGATAGGACGTTCCCAATTGGCTTCTGCCAGCATTTCAAGCATCATCAGTTCGCTTTTATAAAGGGCGCGTTTGCCTTTCAGTGAGATGTGCATGTAATCGGGGATACTGTCGCCCGGTATCATCATGCCGCTGCGGCGTACAGCTTCCTTATCCACCTTCAGTACAATGCTGTCCGTAGGAATTACTTTGAGATCTTCATTTTTGCTTCGTACCCAATATTTCAGGATGTTCTGCAATTCGTACGGGTTTTCACCGAACTCTTTCTTCACATTTACCAGAGCTTCCGGGTTACCGTTCAGTGCCTGCTTTTCAGCTTCGGCATAGAGGGCGTCGATGCTCTTCTTGTAATCGGCCTGTACAGGAATGTATTCATTGGTTCCTTCCACGTAATCCATACGGTCCCAAGTGATGGGCAATGACGGAGAATCGTAGGCAGGACGCTTCATCTGGTCGATATACCAATCTGTCTGTAAGTAACTGAGGTTACAAGTACGTGCATCCGTGCGGAATCCTTCTGTTTCCTGATTGTACCACAAGGGGAATGTATCATTATCACCGTTGGTGAAGATAATCGGATTGCCGGTTTCTTGCAGAGACATCAGATAGTTCTGGCCGAAGTCACGTGCCAGGTAGCGGTCGCTGCGGTCATGGTCGTCCCACGTCTGGCTTGCCATCTGTATGGGCACGAACAGGCAGACAACGGATGCCAGTGTTGCGGCCGGAAGTTCCTTCATCTTGGCGTAGTGTTGCAACAGGCGGATAATACCTGCCACACCCATACCTATCCAAATGGCAAAGGCGTAGAATGATCCGGCGTATGCATAGTCGCGTTCACGCGGCTGGCTCGGTGTCTGATTCAGGTAGAGCACAATGGCGATACCCGTCATGAAGAACAGGAAGAACGTCACCCAAAAACTTTCGATACCTTTCTTACCGGAAAATGCCTGATAGAACAACCCGATCAGACCCAATAAAAGGGGCAGCATATAAAAGACGTTACGCCCTGCATTATTCTTCAAATCGTCGGGCAGATTGGTCTGGTCTCCCGCAATATGCTTGTCGATAAAATTGAATCCACTGATCCAATTTCCGTTTTGCACCTCTCCATGTCCCTGTATATCGTTTTGCCGCCCGGCGAAGTTCCACATGAAATAACGCCAATACATGTAGTTCAACTGATAATCGAGGAAGAAAGCGAGATTCTCGGCAAAAGTGGGTTTCATGACCGTTTTGGTTCCTTCGGAAGTTCTCACCTGTACCGGACGACCTTTAAAATCAGTCCACTCTTTATATGCCGATATATGTTCCGATTTATCGCTATACATACGCGGGAACAGCATGTTCAACTCGGGTTGATACTCGTAATGTTCGTTATATCCGGTGACTATATAACGGTCTGCCTCGTCCTCCGATGTTTTCAGTTTTTTCTTCCAAATGGCTTTGCCCTTCGTCGATATGGCTGTCCCGTTGGCATCACGAGCGATTTCGGCCGGGAAAGTCTGTCCATAGAACAAAGGCCTGTCGCCATACTGTTCGCGGTTGAGATAACCGCCCAAACTAAATATATCTTCGGGCGTCGAACGAATCACAATCAGCGCATACGAAGAATAACCGATAAAAATAACGAACAACGACAACAATATCGTATTCATGGCGACTACCGCCAGCTTTTTACGAGTAAACAAATAATAAGCCAACGCAGCCGTAAGGACAATACCGATAATATACCCGTCGCCGATAAAAGGAATACCCACCAATACGATACTTATCAAAAACGAAATCTTGATGAGCTTATCGCTACGCTGAGCATACGTCTCATAAATAGCCCAAGCAATAACCCCGACAATGAGAAAGAAATAAAATACCACACCGCTGTTGAACGGCAAATGGAAAACATTGACGAACAACAATTCGACCCAACCGGCGACCTCGACAAAACCCGGAACCAGACCGTAAAGCAGAAGCACGATCAACACGAACGATACCAACAGGGCAATTAAAGAACCCTTTAAATCGGTATTTTTATACTTGCGGTAATAATAAACCAATACGATGGCCGGGATACACAAAAGATTCAACAAGTGAACCGCAATCGAAACTCCTATGATATAGGCTATCAAAATAATGTAACGGTTGGCATGCGGCAGGTCGGCCACGCTTTCCCATTTGAGGATAAGCCAAAACACCAATGCGGTACAGAACGACGAATAGGCATAAACCTCGCCTTCCACCGCCGAGAACCAAAATGTATCGGACCACGCATAGGCCAAAGCTCCCACCAAACCGCAACCGAGAATTGCAATCATCTGCCCGAGCGACATCGTCTCCTCTGTCTCTCCCTCACGCAAAACGATCTTCTGCGCCAAACGGGTGATCGTCCAGAACAACAACAGTATGGTGGCAGCGCTTAACAACCCCGACATAAGGTTTACCATATAGGCGACCTCGGAAGGAGAAGAGGCAAAATTGGCAAAGAATCGCGCCGTCAACATAAATATGGGATTACCCGGCGGGTGACCCACTTCCAACTTATAACCCGATGCTATAAACTCACCACAGTCCCAAAAACTGGCCGTGGATTCCAAAGTAAGGATATAGGTAACCGCCGCGATAACAAAGACTACCCACCCCAAAACATTGTTCAGTAATTTGTACCGTTTCATTTGTTAT
>OMAJ01001013.1_pt1 | contig 12143 bp, 9 predicted proteins | sample 1644631 | NCBI WGS metagenome assembly OMAJ01 (sample SAMEA103958133, study PRJEB25191) | human gut metagenome | biome: human-associated habitat [ENVO:00009003]; feature: intestine environment [ENVO:2100002]; material: feces | place: Germany | collected 2013/2015 | reverse complement strand
TGTTTCAGCGATTATTCATTTACACTGTAGTTCGGTGCTTCTTTGGTGATATGAATATCGTGCGGATGGCTCTCTTTAAGACCTGCGTTGGTTATTCTTATGAACTTCGTCTTAGTCTGAAGCTCGGTTATATTTTTGCAGCCGCAGTAGCCCATACCGGATTTAAGACCGCCCATCATCTGGAAGATTGTGTCGGAGAGTGTTCCCTTATAAGGCACTCTGCCCTCAATTCCCTCGGGAACAAGCTTCTTGTTGTCCTCCTGGAAATATCTGTCCTTAGAGCCGTTGTTCATGGCGGCTATACTGCCCATTCCGCGGTAAACCTTGAATCGTCTGCCCTGATAAATTTCGCTGTCTCCGGGGGACTCCTCACAGCCTGCGACAAGCGAGCCTACCATAACCGCCGAAGCACCTGCGGCGATAGCCTTGACTATTTCGCCCGAATACTTGATGCCGCCGTCGGCAATGACCGGAATGCCGTACTTGCGGGCTACGGACGCAGCGCCGTAAATAGCCGACAACTGCGGCACGCCCACGCCCGCAATGACGCGGGTCGTACAGATCGAACCGGGGCCGATACCCACCTTCACGCCGTCGGCACCGTTAGAAATCAGGAACTCGGCGGCTTCGGCCGTGGCGATATTGCCTACGACCACTTCCAGATCCGGATAAACCGCCTTGATCTTGTGCAGCGTATTCTTCACATTGACCGAATGGCCATGGGCCGTATCGAGCACGACGGCATCGACATCCTCATCGACGAGCGCCTTCACGCGATCCAGCGCATCGGGCGTGATGCCCACGCCGGCTGCGACGCGCAGACGGCCTTTGGCATCCTTGCAGGCGTTGGGATGATCCTGCACCTTCGTGATATCCTTATAAGTAATAAGCCCCACCAGATGGCCTTCGTCGTCGACCACGGGGAGCTTTTCGATCTTGCAGTTGAGCAGCACCTCCGAAGCGTTGGACAATTCGGAGCTATGCGTGGTGATGAGGCGGTCGCCGGGGGTCATCACCTCCTCGATACGGCGCGACATGTCGCGCTGGAACCGCAGGTCGCGGTTGGTGACGATACCGATCAGCTTCCGATCCGCGTCCACGACCGGGATACCCCCGATCTTGTTCTCTTTCATCAGGTTGAGCGCATCGCCGACCGTATGGTCTTTCGAGATGGTCACCGGGTCGTAAATCATGCCGTTCTCGGCCCGCTTCACCCGGCGCACGTGGGCGGCCTGCTCGGCGATGGACATGTTCTTGTGGATCACGCCGATCCCGCCTTCACGAGCCAGCGCAATAGCCATCGGCGCTTCGGTAACGGTGTCCATGGCAGCGGACACAATGGGGATGTTGAGTTTGATATTTCGCGAGAAACGGGTCTGGACACTGACCTCTCGCGGCAACACTTCCGAATAGGCGGGTACAAGCAGCACATCGTCGAACGTAAGTCCTTCGGGCTGAACCCTTTCATTGATAAAAGACATAATGAACGTGGATTTTTGTTGCTCGCAAATGTAGTGATAATTTTCGAAACGGCCTAATATCCGGGGCAACGCGACGATTTTTTTATCAACAATTTATCAAAGCCGCCGGGTGCGGGCAAAATCCGGAGCCCCCGGGACAACGCCCGGCAAGCCCCGCGACGGGTAAATACACACGCCAGCGCCCCGGACAGGAAACCCCTCCGACACCCCGTCCCGGGAAGCCGCCAGCGCAGTCCCGTACAAGCCGGAGGGGACGCTCCGCGCCCGGAATCCCTGGACAGCAATCGGGGGCATCCTCCCGCCGCCGACTTCCCGGACAGGAAAAATCCCCGGCCTCAGGGTCGGGGATCGAAATTATTCCGTCACGGCGGCCTGCACACCCGGCGGGGTCAATACTGCTCCTGCCCGTTGGGAAAATCGCACGATTTGACGTCCGTGATATACTGCGACACGGCGTCCGACATGACGGTATACAGGTCGGCATAGCGGCGCAGGAAGCGCGGCGAGAAACCCTTGTTGATGCCCAGCATGTCGTGGATCACCAACACCTGCCCGTCGCAACCTCCGCCGGCGCCGATGCCGATGGTCGGCGCGGAGATTTCGGAGGTGACGCGGGCGGCCAGCGCCGCAGGAATCTTTTCGAGCACGATGCCGAAGCACCCCGCATCGCTCAGCAGGTGGGCGTCGCGGACGAGTTTCGCTGCCTCGGCCTCCTCCTTGGCACGCACGCTGTACGTCCCGAACTTATGGATCGACTGCGGCGTCAGCCCCAGGTGCCCCATGACGGGTATTCCGGCCGAAAGGATGCGGTTAACCGATTCGAGGATCTCTTCGCCGCCCTCGATCTTCACGGCATCGGCCTCGGTCTCCTTCATGATGCGGATGGCCGAGTCGAGCGCCACCTTCGAATTGCCCTGGTAGGTTCCGAACGGCAGGTCGACGACGACCAGTGCACGGCTAACGGCACGCACGACCGAACGCGCATGGTAAATCATCATATCGAGGGTAATGGGAAGCGTGGTTTCGTAACCGGCCATCACGTTGGCCGCCGAGTCGCCCACGAGGATCACATCGATACCCGCGGCGTCGACGATCCTGGCCATCGAATAATCGTACGAGGTCAGCATGGCGATCTTCTCGCCGCGCTGCTTCATCTCCGTCAGACGGTAGGTGGTCACTGCCCTGACAGTACTTTCTACAGACATAGTTTACTACGAACCCGATGGATTATTCAACATTTCATTCGTTCGCAAGGTTCCGGTATGGAATCCATCGGATTCGTATTACGGCGCAAAAACGCCAATTCCATATCGACAATCCTTCCAAACCTCCCTTTGAAAAGGGAGACTTATCAACACCTGTAAACCGGGGTGATAGCGCAAGCCGGGTGCAAAGCCAAATTTATCTGTTTTGCCGGGGCGCAGCTAAACCGAGGTTCAGCGCGGCAAAGTTAACGCTTCGGCCGGATTTGGCAAAAAAAATCCCACAAAACGACACCGCCCGAAACCGAAACGTTGATCGAATGCTTTGTCCCGGCCTGCGGGATCTCGATCGCACCGTGGCACATGTCCACGGCCTGCTGCCCCACGCCCATCACCTCATTGCCGAACACGAGCGCATATTTCACGCCCGGCTCCGCCCGGAAATCGCCGAGCATCACGGCTCCTTCGACCTGCTCGACGGCATAGACCCGGTAGCCTTCGGCGCGCAGGCGGGCAATGCACTCCTCCGTCGTCTTGTGATAAGTCCACGGCACGGTCAGTTCGGCACCGAGCGCCGTCTTGTGGATGTCGCGGTTGGGCGGCGTCGCGGTGATGCCGCAGAGGGCGATGCGTTCCACGGCGAAAGCATCCCCCGTGCGGAAGAAAGCCCCTACGTTCTGCAACGAACGGACGTTGTCGAGCACCACCGCGACGGGCATTTTCTCCATCGCGGCGAACTCCCCGGCCGAGGGCCGGTTCAGCTCTTCGTTGGTGATTTTACGCATAACGTATGCAAATGAGTGATTTCGGGGTCAAAAGTAGTCAAATAATAAATATTTTACCTATTTTTGGGGTCTCAATTCAAAAGAATTATGTCACTCAAAAAAGTCTTGATGCTATCGTTCGCCGCCCTTGCCGCGGGAGGAAGCCTCAGCGCACAGAATCTGATCGTCGGCGCCGACTTCGCGACCCGCTTCGACAACCGGGAATACGCCAACAACGATTTCAACGAATCGCAGACGCTCTTCAGCGCCCGCCTCACGCCCCGCATCGGCGTGGAATGGATGGGGAAAAACCGCCTGGTGGTCGGTGTCGACCTGTTGCAGGACTTCGGCAACGACACCCGGTTCCTGACCAAGGCCCGCCCTATCGTATACTACCAGTTCAACAGCAAGAACGTACAGGCCAACGCCGGTATCTTTGACCGCAAGGAGCTGCTGGGCGACTATTCGAGGGCGTTCTTCAGCGACTCGACGGCGTTCTACCACAACCGCCTTTCGGGTTTCCTCGGGCATTATAAATCCACCGAGCGCGAGAACACCTATGTAGAAATGGCGATCGACTGGGAAGGCATGTATTCCGAGCAGTCGCGCGAAATGTTCCGCATCATCTCGGCGGGACGCTATACGCTCGAGCGGGGCTTCTACTTCGGTTATGCCTTCTCGATGTTCCATTTCGCAGGTTCGAAGCTCAACGAGAACGTCACGGACAACCTGCTGGTAAACCCCTATGCGGGCTGGGGATTCAACGCCTACTTCGACTTCGACATCAAGGCCGGGTTCCTCTTCGCCCCGCAGCGCGGCCGCAGCGTAGACCACAACTGGAAAAAACCGTGCGGTGCACAGATCGACTTCGTGCTGACCAAGTGGGGCGTGAAACTTGAGAACAACCTCTATCTGGGCGAAAACCTGCAACCCCTGCGCAACATCGCGGTCGGCGAAGACATCCCCGTCACCTACGGACAGGACGGGCTTTATGCCGGCGAGCCTTTCTACGCGACGACAAAAAATGTCTATAACCGCACGTGGGTCGGCTACGACCGCCGATTCTTCAAGGGCACGCTGGCCGTCGAGGCGGGCATGGTGTTCCACTACGACGGCACGGGCATGGGCACGCAGCAGGTCGTGAAGCTCTCGGTGGACATCCAGAAGCTGTTCAACATCGGCCCCAAGGCAAAGAAATAAAGCATACAACAAGCGAAACATACACATATGGCAAGCGAAACAAACGAAACACGGGAGAAGTCGCTGAACTTCCTCGAAGAGATCATCGAAGAGTCGATCGCCAAGGGCGAAACGCGCGTCCAGACCCGTTTCCCGCCCGAACCGAACGGCTACCTGCATATCGGACACGCCAAGAGCATCTGCATCAACTTCGGGCTGGCACGGAAATACGGAGGCAAGTGCAACCTCCGTTTCGACGACACGAACCCCGTCAAGGAGGATGTGGAGTATGTCGATTCGATCAAGCGCGACATCCAGTGGCTCGGGTTCGACTGGGCCGTCGAACGCTATGCGTCGGACTATTTCGACCAGCTCTACGACTGGGCGATCGTACTGATTAAAAAAGGGTTGGCATACGTAGACGACCAAACGCAGGAGCAGATCCGCGAAAACCGCGGTACGGTTTCCGTACCGGGCACTCCGTCGCCGTGGCGCGACCGTTCCGTGGAGGAAAACCTCGACCTGTTCGTCCGCATGAAAAACGGCGAATTCCCCGACGGGGCCAAGGTGCTGCGCGCCAAGATCGACATGGCGCACCCCAACATGCTCTTCCGCGACCCGATCATGTACCGCATCATCCATGCCGAGCATCACCGCACGGGCGACAAGTGGTGCATCTACCCGATGTACGACTATGCCCACGGGCAGAGCGACTCGATCGAGCAGATCACCCACTCGATCTGCACGCTCGAATTCGACGTGCACCGTCCTCTCTACGACTGGTTCATCCAGGCGCTGGAGATCTACCCTTCGCACCAGTACGAATTCGCCCGGCTGAACCTCACCTACACGATGATGTCGAAGCGCAAGCTGCTCAAACTCGTGCAGGAAGGCGCCGTGATGGGCTGGGACGACCCCCGCATGCCGACGATCTGCGCACTGCGCCGCAAGGGCTATACCCCGGCCTCGGTGCGGAACTTCGCCGAGATGGTGGGCGTCGCCAAGCGCGACAACGTGATCGACCTGGGCAAGCTCGAATACTGCGTGCGCGAAGACCTGAACAAGATCGCAGAGCGCCGCATGGCAGTGCTCAACCCGCTGAAGGTGGTCATCACCAACTACGAGGAAGGCAAGACCGAGCTCTTCACGGCGATCAACAACCCCGAGGACGAATCGGCCGGCACGCGGCAGGTGCCCTTCTCGAAGGTCATCTACATCGAGCGCGACGATTTCATGGAGGAGCCGCCCAAAAAGTTCTTCCGCCTGGCACCCGGCGGCGAGGTGCGCCTGCGCTATTCGTACCTGATCAGGTGCGAGGAGGTCATCAAGGATGCCGCGGGCAACATCACCGAGCTGCGCTGCACCTACGACCCGATGTCGGGCGGAGGGTCGTCGAGCGACGGCCGCCGCGTGAAGGGTGTCATCCACTGGGTATCGGCCAAAGATGCCGTGGAGGCCGAAATCCGCTTGTTCAACCCGCTCTTCACGAAGGAGAACCCCGACGACGTGGAGGAAGGACAGACCTGGGAGGACAACCTCAACCCCGAATCCATGGTCAAGGTCACGGGCTACCTGGAGCCGTCGCTGCGCGACATACCCATAGGGCAGGCCGTGCAGTTCGAGCGCGTAGGCTACTTCTGTCCCGACACCGACTCGACACCCGAACACCCCGTGTTCAACCGCACGGTGACGCTCAAGGATTCGTGGGCGAAAATCAACAAGTAGGAAAACACCGAATACTGTTTAAAATAAGACCTCCCGGCAAAACCGGGAGGTCTTATTTTAGGTTATTCCACCGGAAGGCATATCTCCGTCCTGAGTTTTTCCGCCGGGTCACATCATCCGCCCGAAGGTCTTTCGCCCCAAAAGGTAACGCAGGACTACGGAACCGCGGTAAACCTTCCCGGCGACCGTTCCCCTGCACTGCTGCCGAATCTCCTTCCGCTTGCGCGACAGGCTGCCGTGCCAGCGGAGGAAATCGCGCCAGGCGCGGAATACGGCACGGAAATTATCGCCCCGCCCCTGTGCCAGGTACGACAATGCAGCCATCAGGTCGAGCACGGGGCGCACGACGGCCACGACGGCACGCTGTACGGGAGAAGCACACTTGTAGAGCATCGCCAGGTTATTGCGATGGTTGTAGAACACCTTGGTCGGGGAATCGGTCGTCAGCGTCCCGCCGCCGAGGTGGTAGACCGTACTCCCGGGCACGACCCGCACGCGGTAACCCGCGAGCTGCATGCGCCAGCAGAGGTCGATCTCCTCCATGTGGGCGAAGAAATCGTCGTCGAAGCCCCCTAATGCGCGGAACACGTCGGCACGGCAGCAAAAAGCCGCTCCGCTGACCCAGAATACGTCGCGGGCATCGTCGTACTGCCCCTCGTCGGCCTCGACCCGCTTGAGGATACGCCCCCGGCAGAAGGGATAGCCCAGGAAGTCGATAAAGCCCCCGGAAGCCCCTGCGTACTCGAATCTCGTACGGTCGAGCCACGAAACCAGCTTGGGCGAAACGACCGCCACGTCGGGCTCACGCTCCAGAACGCCGAGGATCGGCTCCAGCCATCCCCGGGGTGTCTCGACATCGGAATTGAGCAGCAGGTAATAATCCGCCTCGACCTGCGCCAAAGCGCGGTTGTAACCGCCCGCGAAACCGTAATTCCGGTCGAGGCGCACCACGGCGACGGTCGGGAACTCCTCCGCCAGCATCGCCAGCGACCCGTCCGTCGAACCGTTGTCGGCGACGACGACCCCGACCCCGGCGGGAGCCGCGGCCACGACGCTCGGCAGGAAGCGGCGTAGGTGCTCCGCGCCGTTCCAGTTGAGTATGACGATTTTAACGATTGGCATTCGTGCGTTTGTGTTTCCAGCGGCGGTGCGACCACATCCAGAGCTCGGGATGCTCGCGGATCATGGCTTCCAAACGTCTAACGTAGCGTTCCGTGATTTCGTATTCAGCGACCTCCTCCACACCGTCGTAGATCGGTTCGAACGACATCTGATAACGTCCCCGCTGCAAGCGCTCCATCCGGACGAAATAGACCGGCAGGTTACAGCGCAGCGCCAGTTTCTCCCCGCCGTCGAAGAAGATCGTATCCTGATTGAGAAAGCGGAACCAATGGCTGTCGGGGCGGCGCGGCGGATTCTGGTCGGCGATAAGCCCCATCACGAGGTTCTTGCCCTCGATGCCGCGTTCCCGGTTGCGCAGGTAGAAGCGCAGCGAATCCTTCATCGCCACGGTCATCGAATTCTCGTAGTTGCGCAGGCGCTGGTAAAGGCGTTCCATCACTTTGCTGCGCAGCGGGTGGTAAACGGCCACGAGCATCTGCGAGCGTTCGTAAAGCCCCCAGTAGGAGCAATACTCCCAGCAGCCGAAATGGGCCGTCATGGCGATCCAGTCACGGCCGTGCACCTTCGCATAATGTTCCTCGAACCCTTTTACGGTGAGAACCGTACGGCCTTTTTCCTCGCCCATGTGGGCCATATTGACCGTATCGACGAAAATCTCGGCAAGCGTACGGTAAAAACTGCGGCAGACGGCCGCCCGTTCCTGCTCGCTTTTTTCGGGGAACGAGTTCCGCAAATTGGCCTTCACGACCTTCATGCGGTAGCGCAGGCAATAATATATGATGAAAAAGAGCAGGTTTTCAACAATGTAGTATTTGAACCAGTAGGGCATCATGGCAAACACCCGCGCCCCGAGCCACAGGGACTCCAACCATACCTTTTGTACGAAATTCAGCTCTGTACGTTTCATCCGGCAAATCAGCGGTTACGGTTCGACGAAAAGTTTTACGTTGGCGACCTTGGTGCGGATTCTCAGCCAGTTCGCAAGTGTCGTCCGGTCGATGGAATCGGAAGGGACTTTCGGCGTGACCACGCAGACGAGCGTCGTATCGAGCGGCGTGCCCGAAACGTCGAACGTAATGCCCTTCATAAGCGATATGGCCCTGACGTTCGTGGTCATGGCGCCCACCTCGCGCGAAATGTCGTCCACCTCGACATTCGTGACACGGTAGCGTTTCAGCTGCGCAGCCATCTCGCCGATGCGCCTGTTCTTCTCTTCCAGGAGTTCGAGGTAACTCTGTTGCAGCGACGCCACGTCGATCTTGTCCGTGGTGTTCGCCTGGCGGACGACCAGCTCGGCCTTGTCGAGCCCGAAGCTGCGCATCTGGGTGCGGGCGTTCTCGATCGTCCCGTCGTCGAGCGGCTCCCCCAGGAGCAGCAGTTCGATCTGCGACGGATGTCCGTGGTGTGCGTAACGCTTATTGCACTCGATCACACGCGTATGGGGAAAATTGAATACCTGCGAGACATATTTGTCGGCCGCCGCTTCGAAAAGCGACACCCTGACCATGTGGAACCCGATGACGACGCTCGGGATGAAGGTCACCAGCGTGATGACCATCATCAGCCGCTTCACGTTGCGCTCGCGCACCTTGTCGATGAACGCCTTTTTCTCGTATTTCAGGAACCGCACCATGGCATAGGTCGCCAGGGCGATGAATACCGAGTTGATGAAAAAGAGGTAGAACGCCCCGAAGAAAAACCGTATCTGCCCCGTGGCAAGGCCGAAGCCCGCGGTACAAAGGGGCGGGATCAGCGCCGTAGCGATCGCCACGCCCGGGATCACGGTCGAAGTGCGATCCTGCCGCGTCTGCGCCACGATGCCCGCCAGGCCGCCGAACAATGCGATCAGCACGTCGTAGGTCGTCGGCACGGTGCGTGCCAGCAACTCGCTGCTGTTCGACGACAGGGGCGACACCAGAAAATAGACCGTCGAGGTGACGATCGCCACGACGAACATCAGCGCATAATTGCGCAGCGACTTTTTGAGCAGTTCGAAATCGTTGATACCCAGCGAAAGGCCGATGCCCATGATCGGCCCCATGATGGGCGAGATGAGCATGGCGCCGATGATCACGGCGGCCGAGTTGACATTCAGGCCCAGCGAGGCGATCATCGTCGCAAAGATCAGTACCCACAGGTTGACCCCGCGAAATACCACCCCCTTGGAAATCGACGCCACGACCTCGTCGCGCTGCGCCTTGTCCTCATCGAGGCTGAAACGCCCCCGGAGGAATTCGCGCATCTCCCCCAGCCATGCCGAGAAAGAGCGTTTGACCCGATGCGTATCGTTGTTATTCATCATATCCGATCTTTTGTTCGTCGCCGTCCCCCTGCGTTTCCCGTCCGGGCTTGGGTTTTCCGGCCAGCACGATCACGAATTCGCCTTTGGGTTCGGTCGTGCGGAAATGCTCCAGCACCTCGGCGACAGTGCCCCGCACGGTCTGCTCGAACTTCTTGGTCAGTTCGCGCGATACGGACACCCGGCGCCCGGGGCCGAACACTTCGGCAAACTGTTCGAGGCATTTCACCACCCGGTAGGGCGATTCGTAAAATATCATCGTACGCTCCTCGTCGGCGAGCGCCTGCAACTGCTTCGCCCGCCCCTTTTTCTGGGGCAGGAACCCCTCGAAACAAAACCGGTCGCACGGGAAGCCGCTCTGCACAAGGGCGGGGATGAGCGCCGTGGCACCGGGCAGGGTCTCGACCTCGATGCCGGCCTCGACACAAGTCCTGACGAGCAGGAACCCCGGGTCGGAGATACCGGGTGTCCCGGCGTCCGAAACCAACGCGGCATTGCGTCCGGCGGCAATCGACCCGGCCACCATCTTGACCGTGGCGTGTTCGTTGAACTTGTGGTGCGAACGGAGTTTCTGCTCGATGCCGAGGTGCTTCAGCAGGAACGACGTCGTGCGCGTGTCCTCGGCGAGGATGAAATCCACCTCGCGCAGCACATTGACCGCCCGCAGCGTGATATCGTCGAGGTTCCCGATCGGCGTAGGTACGATATAGAGCTTGGCCATGGAGCTATGCGAATTTACGTTCGAGCAGTTCCATCAGGAACTTCGCGCCGTCGGAATTGGCATTCCAGGCATAATTCTCGGCAATGTAGATCATGCAGTCGTCGAAATCGCTGAAGGCATCGAGCTTGTCGAGCGCCGCTTCGTAAGCCCGGGCATCGCCGTCGAACAGGTCGCGGATCATCAGGAACTTGTCGTTGATACCGATGGCACGCCTCAGGTCGGTGACGGGCTCGCTGCGGCGCAGTTCCGAGGCCATGTCGCGCGGCGGCACAATCGTATCGGCCAGCGTCTGTTTGTCATGGTTGATCACTTCGCCCAGTACGGCCCCGTTATTCGGCACCCCGTTCCCTGCAAGGGTAATCTCCTCGAAATCGGGCTCTTCGTCGTCATCCCCGGTGTCGGACACGGGCACCGGACGCTGCGGCACGGACGCCGCATACGCACCTTCGGCAGGGGCCTCATCCCCGGCGAACATACGCGGAGCCCCGGGAGCCGAAGCGCCAGGGCCGGATGCCGGTTCCGGGCTGTCGGTTGCCGGACTGTCGGTTGCCGGACTGTCGGTAGGAAGCTGCGGCCGCCCTGCCACGGGTTTTGCGGCGTCCCCCGCGGCAGGTGACGGAGCAGGCTTTTCGGCCGTCGGCCGTGCAGCCGTGGGTTCGGGATTGTAAAGCGACATGATTACCCGCTGTTTATGGCGGTGGCGCTGGGTCTCCTCTTCGATGCCGAACAAGGTCGGCGCGATCGGCTGCTGCGCTGCCGCAGGATGCGCCCCCGCTCCGGGAGCCAGGAGGGTAACGCCCGTTTCCGCCCCTGATCCGGCAATTGCTTCCGGTTCGGGCATCCCCGAGGGTGCTTCCCGGTGTGCGGGCTCGTCCCGGGGGTCGGTTACCCCTTGCGGCCCGGATGCCCCCGGCACACGGGCAAACTCCTGCGAGCCGGAATCCCCATGCGATTCGGATGCCGCCGCAATATTTTCAGCCGGCACTTCCTTGCCAGCGCTATTTCCAGTTGATTCGGGCGCAGGGATTTCTTCCGCAGCCGGGGTTTCAGGATCGGGAACCAGCCCGGCAACCGGGAGTTCAGCCTCCGCAGTTCGCCCCGCAGCCGGTTCCGCCGGGATTTCGGCAGGTTCCGCAACACCCCCGGCCGGCTCTTGTCCGTCCGCCGGCACGGAATCCTGCACAGATTCGGCCACCGTTTCCGCCGCCGCGGTATCGCAATCGGAGAAAGCTGCCCCGGGCTCCGCCACGGGCAGGCCGGCCTGGGGCGCAATGAACCCGGATTCGGGTTCCGGCCCGGATCCGGAGAGCGACGGCAATTCGGGTTCCGCCACGGGCAGCGGCTCGATCGAAAGCACTTCGCCCAGGTCAAGGCTGACCGGGATCTCCGTCGGGAAGGGTTCCTGCCGGACGGCATCGGCCGCAGCGGGTGCCTCCTCCGTACCGAAACGCACGGCCTCGTAGAGTGTCCGCAATTTATCGAGTGCGAGATCCCGCTCGAGGGAGCCGATCTCCTGGGTCTCATTCCAGCCTTCAACAATTTCCGAGAGCTTGCGCAATTCGCTCCGCACGTATTTCAAATCCATAATCCGCACACTTTTTGCCTCCAAAGATAGCAAAAATTTACGAACACACCGTGCAAAACCCGAGA
>OMAJ01000993.1_pt1 | contig 12408 bp, 10 predicted proteins | sample 1644631 | NCBI WGS metagenome assembly OMAJ01 (sample SAMEA103958133, study PRJEB25191) | human gut metagenome | biome: human-associated habitat [ENVO:00009003]; feature: intestine environment [ENVO:2100002]; material: feces | place: Germany | collected 2013/2015 | reverse complement strand
CGTTTTCAGAAGAAGCCTCCGTGTCTGATAAGGATACGGAGGCTTTGTTCGTTTTTGGCGGTCTCATAAACTTTTCTTATATTTGCGCCGAACTAATTTTATATCAACGTTTAAAGCAAATTGAAAGTATGAAGACTAAAGTTTTATTGGCTGCCGTTGCGGTAGCGTTTTCTTTCGCAGTGACATCTTGTGGCAACAAAAAGGCTGCAGATTCTAATGCAACTGAGGCAGATTCTTGCTGTGCTGCAAAAACAGAACAAGTATGTGACTCTGCAAAGGCATGTTGCCAGGCTGCTGATTCAGCAGCGTGTCCTAAGGCTGCATGTGATGGTGCCAAGTGTGACAAACCTTGTGAGAAGAAGTAATTCAGAACTTGTATTGAACTGAAGAATAAGGAAAGGCGTACCTTGAGGTACGCCTTTTTTTGTGATATATTTCAGCGATAAATGAATACAAACTTATAAAATGATATTTTTTATCGGAAAAAAGTAACGAATTTGTTTGTGTGGTACGAAATAATATCTACCTTTGCAACGTCAAAACAAAAAAGAAGATGATTCAGAACTTTACATATATTCTACTGTGTGGTATTATTATTCTACTGGCAAAGTTTAGTGGAAGTGAGTGCTGTGCGTGAATATATGTAACGATTAGAATATTCGAAAGCCTTTCTCACTTCCAAGTGTGAAAGGCTTTTTTTAATGGCAATAATTTATAAAAACTATAAGAAATGAGTGACAAGTTATTTATTTTCGACACAACGCTCCGCGATGGCGAGCAGGTTCCGGGATGCCAATTGAATACAGTGGAAAAGATTCAGGTAGCAAAGGCATTGGAACTGCTGGGCGTGGATGTTATTGAAGCCGGATTCCCGATTTCCAGTCCGGGAGATTTCAACTCTGTTATTGAAATATCCAAAGCGGTGACATGGCCTACTATTTGCGCATTAACCCGTGCGGTACAAAAAGATATAGATGTAGCTGCGGATGCTCTGAAGTTTGCCAAGCACAAACGTATTCATACAGGTATCGGTACATCGGATTCGCATATCAAGTATAAATTCAATTCCAATCGTGAGGAAATCATCGAGCGTGCAGTAGCTGCCGTGAAGTATGCCCGTCGTTATGTGGATGATGTGGAGTTCTATGCAGAAGATGCAGGTCGTACGGACAATGAATATCTGGCTCGTGTGGTGGAAGCTGTAATTAAAGCGGGTGCTACAGTAGTGAACATTCCGGATACGACCGGTTACTGTCTGCCGGATGAATATGGAGCGAAGATCAAGTATTTGATGGAGCATGTGAGTGGTATTGAGAAAGCGATTCTTTCTACGCACTGTCATAATGACTTGGGAATGGCTACTGCAAATACGATGGCCGGTGTACTGAATGGTGCCCGCCAGGTAGAGGTTACTATCAATGGTATCGGTGAACGCGCAGGTAATACTTCGCTTGAGGAAGTGGCTATGATTATCAAATGTCATAAAGATATTGAAATTGAAACGAACATCAATACACAGAAGATTTATCCGACAAGCCGCATGGTTTCAAGCTTGATGAACATGCCGGTGCAGCCTAACAAGGCTATCGTAGGTCGCAATGCCTTTGCGCATTCATCGGGTATCCATCAGGATGGTGTGTTGAAGAATGTGCAGACTTACGAAATTATCGACCCGCACGATGTGGGTATCGACGATAATTCTATCGTATTGACTGCCCGTAGCGGACGTGCTGCTTTGAAGAATCGTTTGCAGGTATTAGGCGTGGAGCTTGAACAGGAACAACTGGACAAGGTATATGAAGCTTTCCTGAAATTGGCGGATAAGAAGAAAGATATTAATGATGATGATATCCTGGTGCTTGCCGGTGCAGACCGCACACAGAACCACCGCGTGAAACTGGAATATCTGCAAGTGACCAGTGGAGTAGGTGTGCGTTCGGTTGCCAGTCTGGGACTGAATATCTCCGGTGAAAAGTTTGAAGCGGCTGCCAGTGGAAACGGTCCGGTAGATGCAGCGATAAAGGCTTTGAAGAAGATCATTGACCGTCATATGACACTGAAGGAATTTACGATCCAGGCTATCAGCAAGGGTAGTGACGATATGGGTAAGGTACACATGCAGGTGGAATATGACAATCATATCTATTATGGTTTCGGTGCGAATACGGATATTATTGCCGCATCGGTAGAAGCTTATATCGATTGTATCAATAAGTTCAAATCATAAGACTAACCTCAATTATAAATTGTAAAATCGTAATAAATCTGATGAATACATTATTTGATAAAATCTGGGATGCCCACGTGGTTCAGCAAGTGGAAGATGGTCCCACACAGTTATATATAGATCGGCTTTATTGCCATGAAGTAACCAGTCCGCAGGCTTTTGCGGGAATGCGCGCACGCGGTATCCAATGTTTCCGTCCGGAAAAGATTGTTTGTATGCCCGACCATAACACACCGACCCACGACCAGGACAAGCCGATTGAAGATCCGATCTCCAAAACACAGGTGGATACACTGGCCAAGAATGCGGAAGATTTTGGATTGACACATTTCGGCATGCTACATAAGAAGAATGGTATCATCCATGTGGTAGGTCCGGAAAGAGGCTTGACATTACCGGGAATGACGATTGTATGTGGTGACTCGCATACTTCAACTCACGGTGCGATGGGAGCAGTGGCTTTTGGCATCGGTACAAGTGAGGTCGAAATGGTAATGGCTTCACAATGTATCTTGCAGACACGCCCGAAGACGATGCGCATCACAGTGGACGGAAAACTGGGTAAAGGTGTGACGGCAAAAGATATTGCTCTCTATATGATGTCTAAAATGACAACGAGTGGTGCAACCGGTTATTTTGTGGAATATGCCGGAGAAGCAGTTCGCAGTCTGACTATGGAAGGACGTCTGACGCTGTGCAACCTGAGTATAGAAATGGGTGCACGTGGTGGTATGGTGGCACCGGATGAAGTGACATTCGAATATATCAAAGGCCGTGAATATGCTCCGGCAGGTGAGGAATGGGAGAAGGCGTTGGCATACTGGAAGACGCTGAAGAGCGACGAGAATGCTACGTTTGATAAAGAAGTGCATTTTGATGCGGCAGATATCGAACCGATGATTACATACGGAACAAATCCGGGTATGGGTATGGGCATCACGCAGCACATTCCCACGACTGACGGAATGGGAGAGGCTGCAAAAGCTTCATTCCTGAAATCAATGGATTATATGGGCTTCCAACCCGGTGAGGGAGTATTGGGCAAGAAGATAGATTATGTATTTTTGGGTGCTTGTACGAATGGGCGTATTGAAGATTTCCGTGCTTTCGCCTCGTTAGTGAAGGGGCATAAGAAGGCGGAACATGTGGTTGCCTGGTTGGTGCCCGGTTCGTGGATGGTAGATGCACAGATTCGTGAAGAAGGCTTGGATAAAGTATTGGAGGAAGCAGGTTTTGCTATCCGCCAGCCGGGATGTTCGGCTTGTCTGGCAATGAATGATGATAAGGTGCCTGCCGGAATGTATGCGGTTTCTACAAGTAACCGTAACTTTGAAGGTCGTCAGGGACCGGGTTCACGCACGTTGCTTGCCAGTCCGCTGGTAGCGGCTGCGGCGGCGGTGACGGGAGTGATTACGGATCCGAGAGAACTGATTGGATGATGTTTCTGCCGGAGGTAAAAATAGTTTATCCGTATCCGGACTCACAGAGACATACGTATCTCACCTCTCATGACATACGTATCTCACCCCTCATGAGAAGCGCATGTCACCACCCATGAGAAGCGCATGTCATCACCCATGAGAAGCGCATGTCATCACCACCCCCTCCAGAATGTGCTGTAGCGGGGGTAAAATCCATTTTCAGCCGGTTTTCCCGTTGCTGGAAGATAATAAAACGATATTAAAATAATAGGACAATGAAACAGAAATTCAATATCATCACCAGTACTTGTGTCCCCCTCCCATTGGAGAATGTGGATACAGACCAAATCATCCCTGCACGTTTTCTGAAAGCTACGACGAAAGAAGGTTTCGGAGAGAATCTGTTCCGCGACTGGCGGTATGACAAGCAAGGAAACAAAATCGACTCTTTCGTTCTGAACGATCCGACCTATAGCGGACAGGTGCTTGTAGCCGGAAAGAACTTCGGTTCGGGCAGTAGCCGCGAGCATGCGGCATGGGCCATTGCAGATTATGGTTTCCGCGTGGTAGTCAGCAGTTTCTTTGCAGATATTCACAAGAATAATGAACTGAATAATTTCGTATTGCCTGTAGTGGTGAGCGAACCGTTCCTGAAAGAATTGTTTGATTCCATTGCCGCCGATCCGAAAACGGAGGTAGTGGTGAACCTGCCGGAACAGACAATCACCAACAAGGCAACAGGCAAAAGTGAGACTTTCGAAATCAATGCTTACAAGAAACATTGCCTGATGAATGGCCTGGATGACATCGATTTTCTGGTAGAGAATAAAGATAAAATAGAAGCTTGGGAAAATAAAAAATGAAGTATAAACAGCCCCAAATAGAAATCATGGACACCACGCTCCGCGACGGTGAGCAAACCAGCGGTGTGTCGTTCGTCCCCCATGAAAAGCTGATGATAGCCCGTCTGCTACTGGAAGAACTGAAAGTAGACAGGGTGGAAGTGGCTTCGGCACGGGTTTCGGACGGTGAGTTCGACGCAGTCAAGATGATATGTGACTGGGCGGCACGGCGTAATCTGTTGCCCCGGGTGGAGGTGTTGGGTTTCGTAGACGGGCATACGTCGGTAGACTGGATACACGCTACCGGTTGCCGCGTCATTAATCTTCTGTGCAAAGGTTCGCTGAAGCATTGCACATGTCAGTTGAGAAAGACCCCTGAAGAACATATCGAGGATATTATTGGCGTAGTGAATTATGCCAATGAGCAGGATATGGAGGTGAACATTTACCTGGAAGACTGGAGTAACGGGATGAAAGATTCTCCGGAGTATGTCTTCCAGATGGTGGATGCACTGATGCACACGAATATCAAACGGTATATGTTGCCTGATACACTGGGTGTGCTGAATCCGTTGCAGGTCATCGAATATATGCGGAAGATGGTGAAGCGCTATCCGCATGCTCACTTCGATTTCCATCCGCATAATGACTACGACCTGGCAGTGAGCAATGTGCTGGCCGCCGTGCTGAGTGGTGCGAAGGGACTTCATACCACGATCAATGGTCTAGGCGAACGTGCCGGTAATGCACCGTTGTCCAGTGTGCAGGCTATTCTGAAAGATCATTTCAATGCTATCACTAACATTGACGAAGGGCGTCTGAATGAAGTCAGCCGGGTGGTTGAATCTTATTCGGGCATCGCCATACCCGCCAATAAACCGATTGTAGGTGAAAATGTGTTCACGCAGGTAGCGGGAGTACATGCAGATGGAGACAATAAGAGTAACCTTTATTGCAACGACCTGTTGCCCGAGCGTTTCGGGCGCAAGCGTGAATATGCACTGGGCAAGAACAGTGGTAAGGCGAACATCCGTAAGAATCTGGAAGACCTGGGACTGACGCTGGATGAGGATTCCATGCGTAAGGTGACGGAACGGATTATCGAGTTGGGTGACAAGAAAGAGCTGGTTACCCAGGAAGATTTGCCTTATATCGTTTCGGATGTACTGAAGCACGGAGTGATGAATGAGAAAGTGAAACTGAAGACATACATCGTGAACCTTGCTTACGGTCTGAAGCCGATGGCTACGCTGAAGATTGAAATCAACGGACAGGAATTTGAAGAAAGTTCCAGCGGTGACGGTCAGTATGATGCTTTTGTACGTGCTCTGCGTAAGATTTATAAGGTGACGTTGGGACGCAAATTCCCCATGCTGACGAACTATGCCGTAACCATCCCTCCCGGTGGGCGTACCGATGCTTTTGTGCAGACCGTGATTACCTGGAGCTATGACGGCACAGTGTTCCGTACACGCGGACTGGATGCCGACCAAACGGAGGCAGCGATTAAGGCGACAATGAAGATGTTGAATATCATTGAGGATGATTATGAACTTAAAAAATCAGAATGATGAGCTCTGTTGAGGGAAAGAAAATAGAAGAATACCTAAAAAATAAAGAAAACAATGGATTTTAAAATTGCAGTATTAGCCGGTGACGGCATTGGCCCGGAGATTTCCACCGTAGGTGTGGACGTAATGACCGCCGTATGTGAGAAGTTCGGACATAAAGTAAACTACGAATATGCCATCTGCGGTGCAGATGCTATCGACAAAGTGGGCGATCCGTTCCCCGAAGCTACTTATGAAGTTTGTAAAAACGCGGATGCTGTTTTGTTCTCGGCTGTAGGCGATCCGAAATTCGACAATGATCCTACTGCCAAAGTACGTCCCGAACAGGGTCTGCTGGCTATGCGTAAGAAACTGGGATTGTTTGCCAATATCCGTCCGGTACAAACTTTCAAATGTCTGCTCCATAAATCACCGCTTCGTGCAGAACTGGTGGATGGCGCAGATTTTCTTTGTATCCGTGAACTGACCGGTGGTATGTATTTCGGCGAGAAGTATCAGGACAACGACAAAGCGTATGATACCAATATGTACACTCGTCCGGAGATTGAACGTATTCTGAAAGTTGGTTTCGAGTATGCCATGAAACGCAATAAGCACCTCACGGTGGTAGATAAAGCCAATGTGCTCGCATCTTCACGCCTGTGGAGACAGATTGCCCAGGAAATGGCGCCGCAATATCCTGAAGTGACTACGGACTATATGTTTGTGGACAATGCGGCCATGAAGATGATTCAGGAGCCTAAGTTCTTCGATGTGATGGTTACCGAGAATACCTTCGGTGATATCCTTACGGATGAAGGTTCTGTAATCAGTGGCTCTATGGGATTGCTTCCTTCGGCTTCTACAGGCGAAAGCACTCCTGTATTCGAACCGATCCACGGTTCATGGCCACAGGCTAAAGGTTTGAACATCGCTAATCCGTTGGCACAAATCCTTTCGGCTGCCATGTTATTCGAATATTTCAATTTGCTGGAAGAAGGCGCGTTGATTCGCAAAGCCGTAGATGCTTCTTTGGATGCTAACGTCCGTACACCGGAAATTCAGGTAGAAGGTGGTGCGAAGTATGGTACCAAAGAAGTAGGAGCGTGGGTGGTAGATTATATCAAACGTAGCTAATCTTCGGCAAATACGGCTTCGCAATGTTCACCCGGAACTTCAAACTCCAGGGTGGCATGGCCGATGCCGAAATCTTCAAGCCGGTGGCGGATGAGGTGTTTCACCTCTTGCATACCTTCCGGTTGCTTTAAAACAATATGGGCTGTCAGTGCATTCTCTGTGGTGCTGATGGCCCATATATGTATATGGTGAACGTCATCAACGCCGGGAAGGGCACGGATGGCTTTTACTACTTTCTGACTATCTATACTTGTGGGTACGCCATCCAGCGTCAGGCGAAGACTGTCATGCAGTAAATTCCATGTAGAGATGAGAATGACAACAGCCACAATCAGACCGATAATCGGGTCGATAATATACCAGCCGGTCCGGCTGATAACGATACCTGCCACTAATACTCCCACTGATACCAAAGCATCTGCCGCCATATGCAGATAAGCTCCTTTTACGTTCAGGTCTTTTTCCTTATCTTTCATAAAGAGGAAAGCCGTGAATGCATTGATAAGTACACCCACACCCGCTACCCAGGCAATGGCTCCACCGGGAACAACCGCCGGATTACTCAGCTTATGAATACTTTCGATGACAATGGCGCCTACGGCTACCAGCAAAATGACTGCATTGAGCAGGGATACCAGGATCGTACTTTTTTTATAGCCATACGTATAGCGTTCATTGGCTTTGACTTTGGCCAGGCGGAAAGCCAGCAATGCCAGCACGAGACTAACTACATCGCTTAGATTGTGTCCTGCATCGGAAAGCAGCGCGAGGGAATCGAACCAGAAACCGGCTGCGAACTCTATGACGACAAAGGCTAAATTGAGAACAATGCCTATAATAAATGCCTTGTTCAGCGACTCTGCGTTGATGGCATGGCTATGCTGATGTGAATGTTCGCGTGACATATATTTAATAAGGTGTAAGAGTTATATAAATTTTATTATGCAAATTTACGTGATAGAAATGTAACACTTGAACGGTGAAATAGTTTTTTATCTATCTTTGCTTAAAAACGAAGATAAGCTGCACCTCAGCATAAAAAATGAACGAGTTCATTTTATTCTGCTTTCGGTTTACATTATCTTTGTACGAAGATACCTGCAAATGAGGATATTTAATAATTAGATTGTTATGGCAAAAATAGCAAAGAACCTGACGGAACTTATCGGTCGTACTCCGCTTATGGAATTAGTGGAATACAGTCGTAAATATGGACTGAAACAGAATATTATCGCAAAGTTGGAAGCGTTCAATCCGGCTGGGAGTGTGAAGGATCGTGTGGCGCTTGCCATGATCGAAGATGCAGAAGCGCGCGGAGCACTGAAGCCCGGTGCGACGATTATAGAGCCTACCAGTGGAAATACCGGTGTGGGACTGGCGATGGTTGCTACAATCAAAGGATATCACCTGATGCTCACGATGCCCGAAACCATGAGTATAGAGCGTCGTAATCTGCTGAAAGCACTGGGTGCTGAAATTGTACTGACAGATGGATTGACCGGTATGGCAGGCTCCATTGCAAAAGCGCAGGAGTTGAGGGCGTCTATTCCCGGCTCAATCATCCTTCAACAATTTGAAAATCCTTCTAACGCACAGATTCATACGCTCACTACAGGTGAAGAAATCTGGACGGATACAGACGGAAAAGTGGATGTCTTTGTTGCCGGAGTGGGAACAGGCGGAACCATCTGCGGAGTGGCACGTGCCTTGAAAAAACATAATCCGGATGTGTATATTGTTGCTGTAGAACCGGAATCTTCTCCTGTTCTGGAAGGCGGAGTGGCAGGGTCGCATCGTATTCAGGGAATCGGAGCCAATTTTGTTCCTGCTATTTATGATGCCTCTGTTGTAGATGAAGTGCTTCCTGTGCCCGATGATGAAGCAATTCGTGGCGGACGCGATTTGGCGTCTACCGAAGGATTACTGGCGGGCATATCTTCCGGTGCGGCTGTATATGCAGCGCGTTTGCTGGCACAACGTCCGGATTTTGCGGATAAGAAGATTGTAGTTCTTCTGCCTGATACGGGAGAGCGTTATCTGTCGACAGAGCTGTTTGCATTTGAGACTTATCCGCTGGATTAGTATCCTTATTAAACGTTTCGTTGCGTATTAGGGAACAAAGTGTTTCCTTGTGCGGAACAAACAGTTTCAAGCGATGAAACAAGCAGTTTCTCGGTGTGAAACCAAGAGTTTCAAGCAATGAAACTAACAGTTTCAAGTAATGAAACAAATGATTCCCTTCCTTGAAACATAATCTTTAAATAAATTAAAAATGAAGAAGTCTATTCTTTCTTTCCTTGTATATATAATAGGTGTATCTCCTGTGCTTGCCCAAACTTACCAGGAACTTTCGGACCGTGCCATTGCTTGTACGGAACAAGATAGTCTGGCACAGGCGGAAAATTATATCCGCCAGGCTTTGAAACTGGAACCTGCTAATCCGCATAATGCCTTATTGTTTTCTAATCTCGGTACTATCCAACGTCGGCAACGGGATTATGATCAGGCTTTAGAATCCTACACGTATGCCTTGAACATTGCTCCACGGGCTGTTCCCATTCTCTTGAATCGTGCCGCACTGAATCTTGAAATGGGACGGAATGAGCAGGCACGTGTAGACTATTCTTTAGTGCTGGATCTGGAAAAGGATAACCGGGAAGCACTCCTGATGCGTGCTTATATTTATGTGACCCAGCGCGATCTCAAGTTTGCCCGGGCAGATTATGAACGATTACTGAAGCTCGATCCTCAGAATTATAATGCCCGTTTAGGACTCGCCACTCTGGAGCAAAAAGATGGAAACTTACAGAAAGCCTTGGAGATATTGAATAAGATGTTGGTAGAAGATCCGCAGGATGCAGCCTTATACGTAGCACGTGCGGGGATAGAACAGGATATGCAGCATGTCGATCTGGCAATGATTGATCTGGAAGAAGCTCTAAAACTGAATCCTTCGCAGACGGAAGCCTATCTGATGCGCGGACAGATCTATCTGTCCCAGAAGAAGAAAAATTTGGCAAAGCAGGATTTTGAGAAAGCAATGTCTCTTGGAGTGCCGCAGGCGGATCTCAGGGGATTGCTACAGCAATGCAAATGATAAGTGGTTTACATCTTTAGTATATTATTTATACCATAAGAAATTCCGCAAACGGGTTATTAAACGTATTTCTTGATTAACTCGACAAAATCCTTCCCGTATTTCTTCTTTTTATATTCACCGATTCCGCTGATATTGCCGAATGCTTCCATTGTAATAGGGCGGGCAGTACTGAGTAAATGCAATACCTTGTCGGACAGTACAATATAGGCCGGTAGTGCTTCTTGATCTGCAAGCCTTTTCCGTAACGCACGCAGGGCTTCGAAAAGTTCTTCACTTTCCGTGTTCGGTAACCCCAATGGTAGCTCTCTGACCGGAATGGTTGATTTTTTCTTTCGCCCTTTGGCGGGTGCGAACTCTTCACGCCGGATTACTGCCAACCGTGCTTGTGCCCGTCCAAAGAGGACATCACTACCGCTACTTGTTATTTTCAGATGGTTGTTTTCGTTGTATGCTATTTCAAAATAACCCAGTTGTAGCATTTGTAACAAGTAGTCCTGCCAGTCACGGGCAGGAACTTCACGTCCGGCACCGAAAGTTTTCAGTTGCTGGTAACCTTTCTCCGATACATCCGGAGTATTATTTCCGCGCAAGATATCTACAAGAATACTCGTGCCGATCTGTTGTTCCGTACGAACGATAGCACTTAGAGCTTTTTGTACAATCACAGTTCCGTCAAAACGTTGGGGTGGATTCTTGCAGACATCACAGTTCCCGCAATCCTCTGTAGTGGCTTCACCGAAATAACTCAACAGGATGCGACGCCGGCAAACATCAGCTTCAGCATATTGTTGCATACGTTGTAACTTCTCTAGGTTGATACCTTGTTGACCGCTTTCCGTCGCAAACTTGGTTAATAGAATGAGGTCGGCCAGAGAATAAAATAAGAGAGTATCACTTGGCAACCCATCTCGTCCGGCACGCCCAATCTCCTGGTAAAAACTTTCTATACTCTTAGGCAGATTGTAATGGATGACCCAGCGCACATTACTTTTATCAATTCCCATACCGAAAGCAATCGTGGCACAAACTATTTGTACACGGTCGTTGATGAAATCATCCTGTGCTTCATCCCTTCGGGCGGAGGATAATCCGGCATGATAAACGGCTGCGCGAAACCCTTGTTTTTGCAGCATCTGTGCCACTGTCTCCGTTTTGCTGCGACTCATGCAATAGATGATGCCGCTTTCACCGCGATGGCGACCAATGAAATCCAGTATGGCTTTACTTTTTTCTTTCTGTTGGTATCCCCGTTTTACGGTAAGACTCAGGTTGGGACGGTCGAAAGAAGAGATGAAAACCTTCGGTTGGTTGAGGTGTAACTGCCGTACAATATCTTCACGTGTAATTTTATCTGCCGTAGCTGTAAGAGCTATGACCGGAATATTCGGAAACATCTCGTGTATGAATCCCATTTGTGCATATTCCGGACGAAAATCATGTCCCCATTGTGAAATGCAATGTGCTTCATCAATGGCAAATAATGAGATGTGCATATCTCTTAAAAGATAGTTGGCTTCTGCTATTAATTTCTCAGGCGAAATGTAGAGTAATTTCAGCTTCCCTTCCATGCAAGAACGGCGTAGGGCGGCATTTTCCGTCTCATCGTTACTGCTGTTCAGTGCGCCTGCGGCTACGCCGTTGGCACAAAGTGATTCCACCTGATCTTTCATCAGGGAAATTAAAGGGGAAACTACTACGGCAGTTCCTTCGCACAACAGGGCCGGAAGCTGGTAACAAATGGACTTTCCACCTCCGGTAGGCATCAATACCAGGGAATCTCTTCCGGCTAGTAATGTGCGGATAATCTCTTCCTGTAAAGGGCGGAAACTATCGTAGCCAAAATATCGTTTAAGCGTCTGTATCATTTTCGTTGATAAAGTTTTATCCTGCAAAGGTACATTAATTATTGTATATAAAACAAGCTGGCAAATGTATTCATTTTATATCATAACCTCTTTTGCAAAAGTTAAAGTTTCTTATTACGGCTTAAATACTACTTTTCAACCTTTTTCGTTGTTTATAGATCAAAAATATGTACGAGAAAAGTTGCGTATTAGAAAAAAATGTCAGACTTTTGTAAAGTCCCTCAAATCCGCAACTACGCGCCTAATATGATACAGAAGCGAAAATA
>OMAJ01000973.1_pt1 | contig 12635 bp, 10 predicted proteins | sample 1644631 | NCBI WGS metagenome assembly OMAJ01 (sample SAMEA103958133, study PRJEB25191) | human gut metagenome | biome: human-associated habitat [ENVO:00009003]; feature: intestine environment [ENVO:2100002]; material: feces | place: Germany | collected 2013/2015 | reverse complement strand
CGCGGCCCTGGCCGAATGCTGACATGCCGGCGGCAACGGCCAGCAAACAAAGAATAAATTTCTTCATAACTTTAAAATTATGCCCCGGCTCCCGTGAGGCGTTTAAGTTTGGATTGCCGGAATAGGGAACCGCCGCGCCCGTTTCCATTCCGGAACGGGAAGCGGGTACCCCGCCATTGTTTCATCGGTTGTAAATATAGGCGCATTATGCGATATCCGAAAATAAAATCAATGAATGCCACCCTTTTTCACACGAAAGCCGCATTTTACAGAACCGCATCCGCCTCCGAGGCCGGAAAACCGGGATTTCGGAACGGCATGGTGCGCATAAGAAAAAGATACGGCTTATTTTTCCGACTTTTTTCTTCGTTATGTCTGATGGAATTTCTACCTTTGCCCGCACAACTCGCATCAAGAAAGGATGAAAGTATTTGAAAGTGTCAAGGAGCTCCGTGCAGAGCTGGACAAGGCGGAGCAGTCGGGAATCGGCTTCGTACCGACGATGGGCGCCCTGCATGCAGGACACCGCTCGCTCGTGGAGCGTGCCCGGCGGGAAAACGGCACCGTCGTGGTGAGCGTCTTCGTAAACCCCACGCAGTTCAACGACAAAAACGACCTGAAGCATTACCCCCGCACGCCGGAGGCCGATGCCCGCCTGCTGGAAGAGGCCGGGGCGGATTTCGTGCTGATGCCCTCGGTCGAGGAGATATATCCCCAGCCCGACAGCAGGCAGTTCGATTTCGGACTGATCGACAAGGTGATGGAGGGCGCCACGCGCCCCGGCCATTTCAACGGCGTAGCGCAGGTCGTCAGCCGCCTGTTCGACATCGTGCGCCCCGCACGCGCCTATTTCGGGGAAAAGGATTTCCAGCAGATCGCCGTCATCAAGTCGATGGTGGCCCAGCTGGCGCTCCCCATCGAGATCGTCGAATGCGCGATCATCCGCGGCGAAGACGGGCTGGCCCTCTCGTCGCGCAACACGCTGCTCGACGCAGCGCACCGGGCCGCAGCGCCGCACATCTACGCCACGCTGCACGCCGCAGTGTCCAAATCGCAGGAGATGACACCTGCCCAGCTCAAGGCGTGGGTCACGGCCGAGGTGGAGCGCAACCCGTTGCTGAAGGTCATCTATTACCAGTCGGTCGACGCACGGACGATGCAGGAGGTCGCCACCTGGGACGACTCCCCCCGCATCCAGGGCTGCATCGCCGTACAGGCGGGAGATATTCGTTTAATCGACAACATCCGTATCCGATAATGAAATTCCAGATTGAAGTCATCAAATCCAAAATCCACCGCGTGACGGTCACACAGGCCGACCTGAATTACGTGGGGAGCATCACCATCGACGAGGCGCTGTTGGAAGCCGCCAACATCATCGAGGGCGAGAAAGTCCAGATCATGGACATCAACAACGGAGAGCGTTTCGAAACCTATGTCATCAAGGGCGAACGCGCAAGCGGCTGTATCTGCCTCAACGGCGCCGCCGCACGCAAAGTACAGGTGGGCGACGTCATCATCATCGCATCCTATGCGCTGATGGATTTCGAGGATGCCAAGCAGTTCAAACCCTGGGTCATCTTCCCCGACACGGCTACCAACCATCTGATCGGATAACGCATCCGGAACCGCCGGCCGGAAAGGCCGGAAAAGTAAAAAATCTCCCCTAAAGGGAGATTTTTTTGCTATAAATGTTTATATTTGTCGATGTTAACGGTCTTTTTTATCCCGGATATATGGACATCGCGCTTTCCGTACTTGCATTCCTGTTCACGATCGTCGGCATCATCGGCTGTATCGTCCCCGCCCTGCCGGGCGTGGTGCTCAGTTACGCAGGGCTTCTGTGCGCCTATTTCACCTCCTATTCGCATATGTCGGCATCGGCCCTATGGATATGGCTGGCCATCACCGTGGCCGTCAGTGTGGCCGATTATTTCCTGCCTGCGTGGATGACCCGCAGATTCGGCGGCTCGCGGGCGGGCGCCATCGGGGCCACGGTCGGCGTATTCGCCGGATTTTTCATCTTCCCGCCCATAGGCATCATCCTGGGGCCGTTCGTCGGCGCCGTGGCGGGGGAATTGCTCAACGACCGCGGGGACTTCCCGAAGGCGATCCTCGTGGGTTTCGGTTCCTTCCTCTCGTTCATCGTCGGCACGGGGCTCAAGGTCGTAGCCGCCGTCGGGATGCTCATACATGTCACGACCGACACATACCCCGCCGTGCGGAACTGGTTCGCAACTCTATTTTAACCCTTTCGATAATGAAAAAACTCTTACTCTTTGCGGTAGTCATCGCAGCGATGCTGGCCGCGGCTTGTTCCAAGTACAAGTACGAAACAGTGAAGGGCGACCCGTTGAACACCAAAATCTACACCCTGGACAACGGGCTGAAGGTCTACATGAGCGTCAACAAGGAGACGCCGCGTATCCAGACCTACATCGCCGTGAATGTGGGCGGCAAGAACGACCCGGCCGAGACCACCGGGCTGGCGCACTATTTCGAACATCTGATGTTCAAGGGCACGCAGCAGTTCGGCACATCGGATTTCGCAGCCGAGAAACCGATGCTCGACCAAATCGAAAACCTCTTCGAGGTTTACCGCAAGACGACCGACGAAGCCGAGCGCGCGGCGATCTACCACCGCATCGACTCGGTCAGCTACGAGGCTTCGAAGATCGCCATCCCCAACGAGTACGACAAACTGATGTCGGCCATAGGCGCCAACGGCACCAATGCCTTCACGTCGCAGGACATGACCGTATACGTCGAGGACATCCCTTCGAACGAGATCGACAACTGGGCCAAGATCCAGGCCGACCGTTTCAAGAACCCCGTGATCCGCGGCTTCCACACCGAGCTGGAGACCATCTACGAGGAGAAGAACATGTCGCTGACGCGCGACAGCCGCAAAGTCTGGGAGGCCATGGACGCCGCCCTGTTCCCCCACCATCCCTACGGCACGCAGACCGTACTGGGTACACAGGAACACCTGAAGAACCCCTCGATCACCAATGTCAAGAATTACCACAAGACCTACTACGTGCCCAACAACATGGCCGTCTGCGTATCGGGAGACTTCGATCCCGACGAAATGGTCGCCACGATCGAAAAATACTTCGGCGACATGCAGCCGAACCCCAACCTGCCGAAACTGCACTTCGAGCCCGAACAGCCGATCACGACTCCCGTAGTGAAGGAGGTATACGGGCTGGAAGCCGCCAATGTGATGCTGGGATGGCGCCTGCCGGGTGCGACCGACCCGTCGACCGACGTGGCGAACATCGTGGGCTCGGTACTTTATAACGGCCAGGCCGGACTGATCGACCTCGACCTCAACCAGCAGCAGAAGGTGCTTTCGGCATACGGCTACGCATCGTCGCAGCCCGATTACGGGACATTCCTGGTAGCAGGCCGCCCGAAGGCCGGGCAGTCGCTCGACGAAGTACGCGACATGCTGCTGTCCGAAGTGGCCAAGCTGCGCAACGGGGATTTCGACGAAAGCCTGATCGAGGCGACCATCAACAATTACAAGATGCAGATGATGCGTTCGTTCGAAGAGAACGAAAGCCGCGCGATGCTCTACGTCTACTCGTTCATCAACGGCGCCGACTGGGCCGACGAAGTGCAGCAGCTCGACCGCATGTCGAAAATCACCAAGCAGGACGTCGTGGACTGGGCCAACAAATACCTCGGCCCCGAAAGTTATGCCATCGTCTACAAGCGTGAAGGCAAAGACCCCAACGAGCAGAAGATCGCAGCCCCGAAGATCACGCCGATCGTGACCAACCGCGACTCGCAGAGCGAGTTCCTCACCGAGATACAGAACTCGAAGGTCGAGCCTATCGAGCCGGTATTCGTGGACTACAAGAAGGACATGTCGCAGTTCGAGGCGCAGAAGGGCGTCAACGTGCTGTATAAGAAAAACGAAACCAACGACATCTTCACGCTGATCTACGTATTCAACACGGGTACGGAGAACGACCCGGCACTCAACCTCGCCTTCGACTACCTGAGCTACCTCGGAACGGACAAGATGAGCGCCGAGCAGATCGCATCGGAGATGTACGCCATCGCCTGCTCGTTCGGCCTGAGCGCCGGAACCAACCAAAGCTGGATCGAGGTATCGGGCCTGAGCGAGAACATGGGCAAGGCGATGGAAATCGTCGAAGGGCTGATCGCCGGGGCGCAGCCCAACGAGGAGATCCTGCAAAACCTCAAGGGCGACATGATAAAGAGCCGCGCCGACGCCAAGCTCAACCAGAGCCGTTGCTTCGGGGCGCTCCAGCGCTACATGATCTACGGCAGCGATTTCATCCGCCGCACCACGCTCACCGACCCGGCATTGCAGGGGTTGACCTCGGAACAGTTGCTCGCAAAGATCGGCGACCTGATGGGCAAGCAGCACGAGGTGCTCTACTACGGCCCGCAGGACGAGGCCGAAGTGAAAGCCGCCCTGGCCGCGCACCACAAGGTGGCAGCCGACCTCCAGCCGCTGGAAAAAAAGTTCAGCACGCTGCAACCCACCGATGAAAACAAGGTCATGCTTGCCCAGTACGACGCCAAGCAGCTCTACTACATGCAGTATTCGAACCGCGGCGAGAAATTCGACCTCGCAGCCGACCCGCAGATCACCCTCTACAACGAGTATTTCGGCGGAGGCATGAACACCATCGTCTTCCAGGAGATGCGCGAAGCCCGCGGCCTGGCTTACTCGGCATGGGCCAACCTCGCCATCCCGACCAACGCCAAGGGCGACTATTACTACATGGCCTTCATCGCCACGCAGAACGACAAGATGCAGAAGGCCATCGAGGCATTCGACGAGATCATCAACAACATGCCCGAATCGGAAAAGGCGTTCAGCATCGCCAAGGAGGCCCTTATCTCGCGCCTGCGCACCGAGCGCACGGTGAAGGACGGCGTACTGTGGAGCTACATCCGCATGCGCGACCTCGGCCTGACGGAGCCGCGCGGAAAGCAAATCTTCGAGAAGGCGCAGCAGATGACGCTCGCCGATGTCAAGGCCGCACAGGAAAAGTGGGTGAAAGGACGCAAATACGTCTACGGCATTCTGGGCGACATCCAGGATCTCGACCTGAACTACCTCAAGACCCTCGGCCCGATCCAGACCGTGACACAGGAGGAGATTTTCGGGTACTAAACCGCCCCTGCTCCAGGATAACGAAAGCCGCCGGTTCCCCGGCGGCTTTTTCGTGCCCGCTCCCGGCCAAAGTACAAAACGGGCAGTCCGGCAAGCCGGCGGGAAATAAAACATCCTGAGCGGAAATGCCGCGAACGAAAACACCGGGAACACAAGCTGCCGGGAACGGAAAACGCCGGGAACGCAAGCCACTGGGAAAGGAAAACACCCCTGCCGAAGGTTTTTCCGACAGGGGTGGAATCGTAAAACAACAGGTCTTGACTTCCCGCCCGGCCAGAAACCGGACGGCCGCAGGAAACTTCCCGTTTCGCCGGGGACAGCCCCGAAGCCCACGGCAGCCTCCAGCCGTTAATAGCGGTAATGCTCGGCTTTGTAAGGGCCGTCGGGGTCTACGCCGATATAGTCGGCCTGTTTCCTGGTGAGGTGCGTGAGTTCCACGCCGAGGTTGTCCAGATGCAGGCGTGCCACCTCCTCGTCGAGGTGCTTGGGCAGGCGGTACACGCCCACTTCGAGGTTCTCCTGCCACAGCTCCATCTGCGCAAGGCACTGGTTGGTAAAGGAGTTCGACATCACGAACGAGGGGTGTCCCGTCGCACAACCGAGGTTCACCAGACGGCCTTCGGCCAGCACGAAGATCGAGTGTCCGTCGGGGAAGGTGAACTTGTCGACCTGCGGCTTGATATTGGTCTTGACGGCCCCCGATTTTTCGAGACGCGCCATCTGGATTTCATTGTCGAAGTGGCCGATGTTGCAAACGATCGCCTGGTCGCGCATCTTCTCCATGTGCTCCAGCGTGATGATGTCGCAGTTGCCCGTGCAGGTGACGTAAATATTGCCTTCGGGGAGTGCGCTCTCGACGGTCTTGACCTCGAAGCCTTCCATGGCGGCCTGCAGGGCGCAGATCGGGTCGATCTCGGTCACGATGACACGTGCGCCGTACGAACGCATCGAACGGGCACAGCCCTTGCCCACGTCGCCGTAGCCGCAGACCACGACCACCTTGCCGGCGATCATCACGTCCGTGGCGCGCTTGATGCCGTCGGCCAGCGACTCGCGGCAGCCGTAGAGGTTGTCGAACTTCGACTTGGTGCAAGAGTCGTTGACATTGATGGCCGGGACGAGCAGCTCGCCGGCCTCCTGCATCTGGTAGAGGCGGTGTACGCCCGTCGTGGTCTCCTCGCTCACACCCTTCCACTCGGCCACCGTGCGGTGCCATTTGTCCTTGTCTTCGGCAAGGATCGTCCTGAGCGTACCGAGTATCACCTCCTCCTCGTAGGACGAAGGCTCATAGTCGAGTGTCGAAGCATCGTTCTCGGCCTTGTACCCTTTGTGGATCAGCAGCGTGGCATCGCCGCCGTCGTCCACGATCAGCTGCGGGCCCTTGCCGCCGGGGAAGGAAAGCGCCATGGCGGTGCACCACCAGTATTCGGGCAGGGTTTCGCCTTTCCAGGCGAAGACCGGAACCCCGGCCGCGGCGATGGCCGCGGCGGCATGATCCTGCGTCGAGAAGATGTTGCACGAGCACCAGCGCACGTCGGCGCCCAGCTCGACGAGCGTCTCGATGAGCACGGCAGTCTGGATGGTCATGTGCAGCGACCCCATCACGCGCACGCCTTCCAGCGGCTTCTGCGGGCCGTATTTGCGGCGCACGGCCATCAGTCCCGGCATCTCGTGCTCGGCGATCTCGATCTCTTTACGACCCCACTCGGCCAGCGACATGTCGGCCACCTTGTAGGGCATTGTCAAATCCAAATACATAGTATTATCTTTTAATTCCAATATATATTCCTTGTCCCTGGCGATCTGCGCCCGCAGCTCCCCGATCGTCGCGAAACGACGTTCGTCACGGATCTTACGCACCAGTTCCACACGCAGCGTACGGCCGTAGAGCGAACCTCCGAACCCGAAGATATGGGTTTCCAGATGGCGGACGGCTCCGCCGACCGAAGGGTTGCTGCCCAGGTTGGACATCGCATCGTAACGCGTCCCGTCCACCTCCACGCGGGAGTAATAGACCCCGTCCGCGGCCGTCACGGAATCAGGCACGGCCATGTTTGCCGTCGGGAATCCCAACTCGCGCCCGAGCCGGCGCCCGTGTTCCACTACGCCCTCTATCGTCACCCCGGCCATCAGATTTTCTCGGTCAGTTTACGCACCAGCCGGAACTGCGAGAAGAACTCCTTGGCAAAGACACGCAGTACGGTATAGGAAGGGATTGCCAGCAGCATGCCGAGGATTCCGGCCATCGACCCGGCGATGAGGATTACGAGGAAGATTTCGAGCGGATGGGCCTTGACACGCTCGGAATAGAGCGTCGGCTGCAACACGAAATCGTCGATCCCCTTGAGGATCAGCAGCGAACCTGCGATTATAAAAGCAGTATGCCCCACGGTCATCCCCCCGATCGGGGTTACGATACCCACGAAGACGGAAACGATACCGCCGATCAGCGGCCCGGCATAAGGCACCACGTTCATCACGCCCATCACAAGGCCGATGAACGCAGCGTCGGCCGCCTTCATGCCGAAGGCCATCATCGTGAGCGACACGGCGACCATCAGCATCAGGCTTTCCGAGAGGATACCCGTGAAGTAGCGGGCCAGCAGCAGCGTGACGGAATCGAGTGCGCGGGTGATATTCTCGTGGTAACGCTCGGGGAACATGGCCGTCACCATGGCATAGAACAACCCTTCGTCCCGGAGGAAAAAGAAGGTGATGAACGTAATGGAGAAAATGGCGATGACCGACGAGAGCACCACGTTGACGATCGAGGAGAACACCGAATTGAGCGATTCGATGTCGATAATCTGCTTGAGCGCCGATGCGAGCGCCTCCGAGAGGGAGAACGTGCTTTCGGGCACGGCGAAGAACTCATGCAGATATCCCTGTGCCTGGGCTATCGGCTCCTCGATACTTTGCACGACGGCGGCGAAATCGAGGTTCGACAGCTGGTAAATCTTATTGAACACAAGCGGCACGAACAGCGAGCACAGCGTGGCCAGCACCACCCAGATGACGATCAGCGTCACCAGCGCAGCCAGCCAGCGGGGTACCTTCCAGCCCTTGATATGCAGCGCCGCGAGGCGTTTCACGAGCGGATTGCCCATGACGGCCAGCACGGCGGATATGAGTATGTATACGACGATCGAACTGAAATACCAGACCAGAAAGAGGACGGCCGCAGCTACGGCCGCGCCCGCGATGAACTTCAGGAAGGTCTGGGGAGTCGTTTTCATCCTTCGAAAGAGGGGTTAAATCTTATGCAGGCGTGCGATGGGGGTCTGCGAACCCACGACCGGATCGCCGATCTCGACCAGCAGTTCGCTGTCCTTGGGTACCAGGACGTCGACGCGCGAGCCGAATTTGATGAAGCCGCAGACGCTATTCTGCTCCACGGGCTCACCGACTTTCATGTAGGAGATGATGCGGCGTGCAATCAGGCCCGCAATCTGGCGGAAAAGCACCTTCCGGCCGGAGGCCATCCTCACGACGGTCGTCGTGCGTTCGTTCTCGGTCGACGACTTGGGATGCCATGCCACCAGAAAACGCCCCGGATGGTATTTGAAATACTCGACCGTGCCCCCGACCGGCACCCAGTTCATATGGACATTGGTCACGGACATGAAGATCGAGATCTGCAACATCTCCTCGTTCAGGTATTCGGTTTCCTTCACAACCTCCGTCACGACCACGCGGCCGTCGCAGGGAGAGAAAACCAGGTCGGCATCGTGTATCCGCACACGGCGGGGTTCCCGGAAAAACGCGACGATAAAGAACCAGAACAACAGCAAAAGCACGGCGCTCACCCACAACAGCGAAATATTCGAATCGCTGACCAGCAGGTGATAGATCAGCCAAAATATAAATACACAGACGGCACCCGAGATACAGATAATCTTGTAGCCTTCCTTATTTATCCTCATAACTCTTTTTTAGGTTTGCAGTTACATCACAAAAAGCATATAGACGAATACGAACGGCGCCGAGAGCAGCATGGCGTCGAAACGATCCAGCACCCCGCCGTGGCCGGGGATCAGCCGCCCCGAATCCTTAACGCCGGCAGCCCGCTTGAACATCGACTCCACCAGGTCGCCCAGCACGCCCGAAACGGCGGCGACCAGTGCCAGACCGGCCCAGACCCACATATTCCCGTCCAGCATCCGTGCAGCTACGATGCCCATGACGACGGCACCGGCGATCCCGCCGAAGAACCCCTCCCAGGATTTCTTGGGCGAAAGGCGTTCGCAAAGGCGGTGGCGTCCGACGGACATCCCCACCAGGTAGGCGAAGACGTCGTTGGCCCAGATGATGAAGATATAGGCGACCATGATCCACGGGTTCCAGGTATCGCTGCCGACGATCGGGATATAGCACATCAGCGACAGGGGCAACGCCACGTAGCAGATTCCCATGATCGTCGTGCCGATCCCGGAGGCCGGGTTTTCACCCCTGCGGTAGAGTTCGCAGATGAACATGGCGGGCAGGAGCAGCAACAGGAACGCCAGCCCGCAGCCGAAGGCCTGCCGGGCGTCGCCGAGAATCTCGATGTCGTCCGAGACGAACGCGAAATTGAGCACGAAAAGCACAACACCCGCAACAAGCCCTACGACTTTCTGCGGCGCATTGCCTTGTTTCCCGGCCAGCGCATAGAACTCGTACATGCCTCCCACGAGCAGCACCGCGAGCAGCGCGCCGAAGCTCCACTGCGACCAGACGATCGCCCCCAGTACCACCGCTGCCAGGACAAGGCCGCTCAGCGTGCGTACCACGAGGTTCTTCATAGTTTCATTCATCAGTTAATGCGGGTTAGGTTCGTCTTATTCGGTCTTGGAAATCGCGGCGGCCGTATTACCGTCGGCAGGGGCTTCGGGCGTCTCCGTCTGCGCAACCGCGGGAGCGGCCTCTTCCGGGGCGGGCTTCGCCGCCGGGGCTGCAGGAGCCTCGGGCTCCCCCTTCACGGCAGCCCCGTCAGCCTTGACTTTGGCCTCGGCCTCCTTCTGCTCACGCAGGATGTCCTTCTTGCGGCGGCCGAAGATACGCTCCACGTCCTCGGTGAAGACCACTTCGCGCTCCAACAACAGTTCGGCCAGCTCTTTCAGGCCGTCGGCATGCTCACGGAGCACTTTCTCGGCCATCTCGTAAGCCTTCCCGATGACGAGTTTGGCCTCGGCGTCGATCTGCTGCGCGGTCAGTTCCGAATAGGGCTTCGTGAACGCCATGTCGCTCTGCCCCGTGGAATCGTAATAGCTCAGCGTCCCGACGTTTTCGCTCATGCCATAATAGGCTACCATGGCATAGGCCTGCTTGGTGACACGTTCCAGGTCATTGAGCGCCCCGGTCGATATTTCGCCGAAGGTCAGCTGCTCCGAAACACGTCCGCCGAGCGTGGCGGCCAGCTCGTCCATCATCTGCTCGCGCGTGGTGATCTGCCGCTCTTCGGGCAGGTACCAGGCTGCGCCGAGCGCCTTGCCGCGCGGGATGATCGTCACCTTGATCAGCGGGCTGGCATTCTCGAGTATCCAGCTCACCGTGGCGTGGCCCGCCTCGTGGTAGGCGATCACACGCTTTTCCTCATCGGTGATGATCTTATTCTTGCGTTCGAGGCCACCTACGATGCGGTCGATGGCTGCCAGGAAGTCCTCCTTCGAAATGAATTTCTTGTTGTGGCGCGCAGCGATCAGCGCGGCTTCGTTGCAGACATTTGCAATGTCGGCACCCGAGAATCCGGGGGTCTGGCGGGCCAGGAACGACCGGTCGAGCTGAGGATCGAGCTTCAGCGGACGCAGGTGGACGTTGAAAATCTCCTCACGTTCCTTGACGTCGGGCAATCCCACCTCGATCTGGCGGTCGAAACGGCCGGCGCGCATCAGCGCCTTGTCGAGGATGTCGGCACGGTTCGTGGCCGCAAGGACGATCACGCCCGTATTGGTCTGGAAGCCGTCCATCTCCGTGAGGAGCTGGTTGAGCGTATTCTCCCGCTCATCGTTGCCCGAGAACCCGGCATTCTTGCCGCGGGCGCGGCCGATGGCGTCGATCTCGTCGATGAAGACGATGCACGGCGCCTTCTGCTTGGCCTGCTCGAAAAGGTCGCGGACACGCGAGGCGCCCACGCCGACGAACATCTCCACGAAGTCGGAACCCGAAATCGAGAGGAACGGCACGTTGGCTTCGCCTGCGACGGCCTTCGCCAACAGGGTCTTACCCGTCCCCGGAGGGCCTACGAGCAGCGCTCCCTTGGGAATTTTGGCTCCCAACTCCTTATATTTGTCGGACTTCTTGAGGAAATCCACGATCTCCATGATCTCGACCTTGGCCTCCTCCAGCCCGGCCACATCCTTGAACGTGACGCGTTTGGAGTTATCCTTGTCGAACACCTGCGCCTTGGCCTTGCCCACGTTCATGATGCCGCCGCCCGCACCGCCTCCGGCACCGCGCGACATCGAACGCATGACGAAAATCCACACGCCGATAATCAGCACCCACGGCAGCAGGTTGATCAGCACGTTCGTCCAGTCGTTGGCCTTGTTTTCATAGACCACGGGAACGACTTGCCCGGACTGCTGCTCGGCGGCTTTCAGGTCTTCACGGAACGAATCGACCGACCCGATCGTGAAGAGGAGCTGCACACCCGTCTCGGGAAGCCGGCGAAAGCGTTTGTCTACCGTATCCCTGCGGTACTGCTCGACCGCTTCTTTTTTCAGGAATACCTGCGCCTGGTCGCGGTTGACGACCTGGATCTTCTCCACCTCGCCCTTTTCGACCATCCGTTCGACGGTAGCCCAGTCGCTGGGCACGGGCGTGTCGTTGACATCCCCGAAGACGTAGTAGCCGATAATGAACGCGCCGATCAGACCGTAGAGCCACAGCATCGACGGTCGCGACATGTTCATATTCATCTTATTATTGTTCTTGCGTTGATTTGCCATATTTAAAATTACTCTTCGTATTCATATTTGGTCATCGGCGCATCGGCCCACAACTCTTCAAGCCGGTAAAACCCGCGCAGTTCGGTCTGGAAAATGTGCACCACCACGTCCACATAGTCCATGGCGATCCACACGGCATTCTGCTGCCCCTCGATACGCCAGACCTTTTCGCCCAGCACTTCGAGCACCTTCTCTTCGATGCCCGCGGCGATGGCCCCTACCTGCGTCGTGGAATCGGCGTTGCACACAATGAAACGGGAACATATCGCCCCGTCGAACCCCGAAAGGTCGAGCGATACAATATTCTTACCCTTTTTATCTTCAATCGCACCAACGATAGTTTCGATCAGTTTATCCATAAATAGTCAATAGGTGTCTATAACCTTGCAAAGGTACGAAAAGAGAATGATATTTGAAAATTAAGCCCCGTAAAAAAAGCAGCCGGACGGGCGACAATCGCAGAAGTCCGCACTTTTATCCGCCACAGCGCCGTTACAGCGGATTAATTCTTAATTATATGCCCGAGCCCCTCCCCTGTAAACGGCGGG
>OMAJ01000965.1_pt1 | contig 12674 bp, 15 predicted proteins | sample 1644631 | NCBI WGS metagenome assembly OMAJ01 (sample SAMEA103958133, study PRJEB25191) | human gut metagenome | biome: human-associated habitat [ENVO:00009003]; feature: intestine environment [ENVO:2100002]; material: feces | place: Germany | collected 2013/2015 | reverse complement strand
ATCCTCGTATCAGAGATCGTCCTGGCAGAAGACGTGGAGTATCCCGAGGCTGAGGGGCGCGTCAACGCCGCGATGCTGTTAAAGGAGAGCGATTGAGTCCATGAGCCTGCTGCAAAAGATGTTCGGCAAGCGCCAAAAGCGCACTCACCCGTACTGCGCCGCGCTGATTGCGGCCGCCGGAGGCTCCACGCGCTACGGCGGGGAAAACAAGCTGCTGCAAACCCTTGACGGCATCCCCGTCCTTGTGCGCACACTGCTCACGATCGACCGCGTGGAGGGCATCGACGAGATCGTCATCGCTGCGCGGGAGGACGAGCTGCTGCCTTATGCTGAGCTCTGCAAGACCTTTGGCCTCAGAAAACCCGTAAAGGTCATCGTCGGCGGCGCAACGCGGACAGAGTCCGTGCTGCGCGCGGCGCTCGAGGCCTCGCCCGAGACGGAATTTTTCGCCGTGCAGGACGGTGCGCGTCCGCTCGTCACCGTCGAGCTCATCGACGAAGTGCTCGACGCGGCAAGAGTTTATCTCGCCGCCGCGCCCGCCGTTCCGGTGCGCGACACCATCAAGGTCGCGCACGACGGCATCGTCGAGCGCACGCCCGATCGCAGCGCGCTCTTCGCCGTGCAGACGCCGCAGGTCTTCGCCGCCGACCTTTTGAAGGCGGCTCTCCAGTCCGCGATTGCGGACTGCGCGACTATTACGGACGATTGCTCCGCTGTAGAGCGGATGGGCAAGGAAGTCCACTTGACAGAGGGCAGCGAGGAAAACATCAAGATCACCACGCCGGTCGACCTTGCGATCGCAGAAGCAATTTTACAGCGCAGAGGGGAATGAACCTTTCCCCTCTGCCTTTTCTTGAAGAAAGGACCCATACCATGACGAATTTACGCATCGGGCACGGCTACGACGTGCACCGCCTGACCGAGGGCCGCGCACTGATTTTAGGCGGCGTGACGATCCCCTACGAAAAGGGCCTGCTCGGCCATTCGGACGCTGACGTACTGACCCACGCCGTGATGGACGCGCTGCTCGGCGCGGCGGCGCTCGGCGATATCGGCAAGCTCTTTCCCGATTCCGCCGACGAGTTTGCCGGCATCTCGAGCTTAGAGCTGCTGCGGCGGGTGAAGCTGCACCTCGCCGCCGCGGGGTACGATGTCGTCAACATTGACGCGACGATCCTGGCGCAGGCACCCAAGCTCGCACCGTATCGCGAGAAGATGCGCTCGAATATCGCGCGTGAGCTCCAGATCGATGTCTCGCGCGTGAGCGTGAAAGCCACGACCGAGGAGCACCTCGGCTTCACCGGCAGCGGCGAGGGGATGGCCGCCCACGCTATCGCGCTTGAGCGCGCGGACAACTGAATCAAAACCGCTTCGGACGGACGCTTTTTCTGAGCGCCCGTCCCTTTTCGCCCGCACACCGCCGCCGCGCACGCATATCATGCTGTGAGGGGGAATCGGTATGGACTATTATCTCTTTGCCGCGCGCTCAGTCACCCATGCCCAGCGCATGGCGCGGCTTTTGAGCGACGCGGGTATCTCTGCCAAAATCCACCGCGCGGGCGCTGAGATCACCGAGCGCGGCTGCGGCTATACGCTGGAAATCCCGCGCCGCCACGCGGCGCGCGCCATGCAGGCCTGCCGCGCGGGCGGCGTGCTGCCGGTCAAGGTTCTTTTCGTCTCGGATGACGGCATGCAAGAGGTGGCGCTATGATCTATCTCGACAGCGCCGCCACGACGTTTCAAAAGCCCGCTGCGGTACAGCGGGCCGTCGTGCAGGCGATGCGCACGATGAGCTCGCCCGGGCGCGGCGGGTATGCCGCGGCGCAGCAGGCCGAAGAGCTGCTGTTTCGCTGCCGCAGCGCAGCCGCGGAGCTCTTCTCCGTGCCGTCGAGCGAGCAGGTCGTTTTCACGATGAACGCGACGCATGGTCTGAACATCGCCATCAAGAGCCTTGTCCGCCCATGCGGGCGGGTCGTCATCTCAGGCTATGAGCACAACGCCGTCACGCGGCCGCTGCACGCGCTGGGCGCGGAGGTCATCGTCGCCGCCGCGCCGCTTTTTTCGCCGCAGGAGACGGTCGAAGCCTTCGAGCGCGCGCTTGCGCATGAGCCCGATGCCGTTATCTGCACACATGTCTCCAATGTCTTCGGCGCTATTTTGCCAATTGAGCGCATCGCGCAGCTCTGCCGCAGCGCAAGCGTGCCGCTCATCATCGACGCGTCTCAATCCGCGGGCTCGCTGCCGATCGACTTTTCCGCGCTCGCGCCCGCATTCCTTGCCATGCCGGGGCATAAGGGACTTTACGGCCCGCAGGGGACGGGGCTGCTGCTCTGTGGCAGCGACGCGCTCCCGCTCATTGAGGGCGGCACAGGCAGCGAATCGCTGCGCCAGAGCATGCCGGACTTTCTTCCCGACCGTCTGGAGGCAGGGACGCACAACGTTCCTGGCATCGCGGGGCTCGAAGCGGGCATCGCCTTCGTGCGCGCGCAGCGCCCGGAGCGCATCCTGCACCACAGCCGCGCGCTCATCCGTCGAGTAGGAGAGGGCCTCGGCAAAATTCCAAATGTACACGGATTTCTCTCGCTGGAGGCAAGCTTGCAGGCAGGGGTCTTATCGTTCACGGTGGACGGCCTTTCGCCAGAAAGTGTCGCCGAGGAGATGGCAAAGCGCGGTATCGCGCTGCGCGCGGGGCTGCACTGTGCGCCGTTCGCGCACAAAACGGTGGGCACTTTGCCCGACGGAACGGTGCGGTTGAGCGTTTCCGCCTTTAATCGCGAAAGCGAGATCGACACGTTTCTTTCCTCTCTGCGCGCGATCGCGGCAGGTCAGGCAAAAAACTGAGATTTCATAGAAAATTCATCGCTCTACCGTTGCAATTTGGAGTGTTTCATATTAGAATAAGTAATAACTATTGCTTAAGGGGAGCGTGCCTATGGAATTTGTCATGCCCATCCTGGAAGGCGCGTGGCGCTATGTGCTCACGCTCAGGATCTCGGACTATCTTGATATCGCGCTGATGGCGTATGCGATCTATTGGCTTTTAAAGCTTGTCGGCACGTCGAAGGTCGAGAGCGTCGGCAAGGTGATTTTGCTGTTCCTGCTGGCGCTGATGCTCTCGGACGCGTTCTCGCTCAACGGAATTTACTTCCTTTTGAGCCATATTCTCTCGCTCGGTGCGCTGGCGCTCATCGTGCTCTTCCAGCCCGAGATCCGCCGCCTCATCGATCAGCTCGGCTCGAGCCGCTGGCGCTCGTTCAACCCCTTCGCGCGCACGCAGCAGGTCTCGGCCATTGAAAACGCCATCGCGCAGACGGTGCTCGCCTGCACGGAAATGTCCAAAACGCGCACGGGCGTTCTCATCGTCTTCGAGCGTGAAATGGCGCTGGACGACATCGCCCGCACGGGCACGATCGTCGACGCGCGCGTGAGCAGCGAGCTTCTCAAAAATATTTTCTTCGTTAAGGCGGCCATGCACGACGGCGCGGTCATCATGCGTGACGGGCGGCTGCTCGCGGGCGGTTGCATGCTGCCGCTCTCGAAAAACGTGAACCTGAGCCGCGACCTTGGCATGCGTCACCGTGCGGGCATCGGCATGAGCGAGAATTCCGACGCGGTCGTCGTCATCGTCTCGGAGGAGACGGGGACGATCTCCGTCGCCATCGGCGGCCTCTTAAAGCGCCACCTGATGCCCGAGACGCTCGAAAAGCTGCTCATCAATGAGCTTGTCCCGCAGGAGCCCACCGAACAGGACGACAAGCTCCACATGAAGCTCTTGAAGCTCCTCAGTGCCGGAAAGGGGGACAAGGACGATGAAAAGTAAGCGCCGCAAGATCTTCTACGTTGCATTGTCCATCCTCATCGCGGCAACGATCTGGTTCTACGTGAACAACAAGGAATCCGTGACCGTGTACGTCCATGACGTGCCGATCGAATTTCTCAACGAGGACACGTCGCTTGCCGACAAGGGCCTCATGCGCATCAGTGGGGACGAGGATATCACCGTCGATTTAAAGCTCCAGATGCCGCGCAACGTCGTCTACGACTTTGACACGAGCGAGCTGCGGCTCGTGAGCGACCTTTCGACCATCACCTACGCGGGCAAGCAGTCCGTCAGCTACACGATCCTGTACCCTTCGAAGGTCTCGTCGAGCAGCGTGAAGGTCGAATCGCCGACCATCCGCACCGTTCAGGTCGAGATCGGCGAGCTCAACAAAAAGGACATCGAGATCCGCTGCAAGGTCGTCGGCAATGTGGCCGAGGGCTACATCGCCGGCACGATCGAGATGCTGCCTGAAACGCTCGAGGTGCGCGGCCAGCAGGCTGACATCATGCAGATCAGCTACGCGCAGGTCACGCTCGACATCGAAAATGCATCCTCCACGGTCGTGGAGCTGCTCGACTATGAGCTCTATGACTTCAACGACCAGCTCATTGAGAGCAAGAACATCCATCCCATGAGTGAAAACGTGCAGGTGACGATGCCGGTGCTCAAGGTGAAGGACGTTCCGCTGACCGTCAACTTTATCGAATCCGCGGGCTCGCGGCTCGAGAATTACACCTATACGCTCAGCCACAGCAGCATCACCCTTTCCGGTGATGCGACGCAGATGGCAGGCATCAGTGAGATCTCGCTCGGCACGCTCGCGCTTGAGGACGTGCAGGGCTCGGAGACGCTGACCTATGACATTCTCATTCCCGACGGGGTGAACAACTTAAGCGGGATCACAAGCGCTACGCTCACGATCAGCAGCGGCGACATCAGCACGAAAGAGGTCGAGGCGACGCACTTCAGCTACGAGAATTTCTCAGGCGATCACACCGTCACCGTCGTGACCTCGTCACTGCCCGTCACGCTGCGAGGCTCCGCAAGCGACCTTGAGGCCATCTACGGCAGCGAGGTCCACGTCATTGCAGACCTATCCGACATCGCCGCCGACAGCGGCAGCTACACCGTTCCCGCCCGCATCGAGGTGAGCGGCTACGACGTGGGCGCGGTCGGCACTTACGAGGTCACCGTTCACATCAGCTAAGCCAATTCGCAAAAGGAGACAGCATGACTCAGATCGCAACAGTAGAAAAAATCCTTCCCGGCGGCATGGCGGAGATCTCCGTCCCGCGCAAGTCCGCCTGCGGCCACGACTGTGAAGAGTGTGCGGGCTGCGGCGTATCGGGTGCAAGTGTGCGCGCTGTCGCGCGCAACGACGCCCGAGCCGAAGTGGGACAAAAGGTCGTGGTCGAGAGCAGCACGAAGAATCTGCTCGGCGTGATGCTCCTCGTCTATCTTCTGCCGATCGTGCTGTTTCTTCTCGGCTACTTTGCGACCGGCGCGCTCGAAAGCGAGGGACTGCGCTACGCCGCCGCCATCGCGGCGTTTTTAGTCGGCATCATCCCCGCGATCATCTGCGACCGCCGCACGAAGAAAAACGGCAAGCTGACGTTCACCATCGTGCGTCTTTTCTAAGGCATGTTTGGTTACATCAGGCCATCCAAGCCGCACCTCAGCGAGCAGGACGAAGCGCGCTTCCAGTCCGTTTACTGCGGGCTGTGCCACGAGCTCGGGCGAAAGTACGGCTTTGCCGCCCGCTTTGTGCTGAATTTCGACTTCACGTTCCTTGCTATCCTGCTCTCTGACGCGCAGGAGCCGGAATGCGAGAGCTGCCGCTGCGCGGCGCATCCGTGCAAGGCACAGTGCGTCATGGCGCACACCGTCGCGCTCAAAACGGCGGCAGACCACAGTCTGGTGGCAGCTTCGCGACCATATTGAAGACCACGGCTTTTTCAAAGCCCTCCCATACCGGCTCGCGGCGCTTTTGCTGCGCGGCGCTTACCGCAAGGCGAGGACGTTCGTGCCGGAATTTGATGCTTCCGTGCAGCGGCACCTGAACGATCTGCACGAGCGCGAGCGGGAGCACTGCGCCTCGCTCGATCAGGCTGCCGAGCCTTTCGCCGCGCTGATGGCGGACATCGCCGACTGTGTCGATGACGAGATGCGGCGGCGCGTGATGAAGGAAATTTTCTACCACCTCGGCCGCTGGATCTACTTGGTCGACGCGGCAGATGACTTTGAAAAGGACGCGCACTCGAATTGCTACAATCCGCTGCGCTATCGCTATGAGCTTGATGGCGACAAGCTGGACGAGCAAAGCAGGGAAGCCGTGGCCGCCTCGCTCGACCTCTCCGTGCACCGCATGGCGAGCGCTTACGCGCTGCTCTCCTGCGGTGTGTGGACAAGTATTTTAGACAGCATTTTTTACGAAAGCCTTTATGGGATCGGCAATGCCGTTCTCAAGGGCACGTATCATAAGCCCCCGCGCAGAATACACTTCCGCATCAAGGCGGAGAAAAACGAGGAAACCGTATGAATGACCCCTATCAGATCCTAAATATCCCGCCGACGGCGACTGACGAGGAGGTCAAGCGCGCTTACCGCGACCTTGCCCGCAAATACCACCCGGACAATTACCACGATAACCCGCTGGCCGATCTCGCACAGGAAAAAATGAAAGAGATCAACGAGGCCTATGACCAGATTCAGAAGCAGCGCAAGGCGTCTTCCGCCGCCTCGCAGAGCCACTCCTACGGCTACGGCAGCGGGAATAGCTATGGCAACTCCGCTTACGGCGGCGCCTATGGAGCGGGCTCGCTCAATCAGGTGCGCATGGCGATCAACCGCGGCGATATCTCGCTCGCTGAGCGTCTCTTAAGCGGCATGAGCGACCACAACGCGGAGTGGAACTTCCTGATGGGCGTGGTCTGCTCGCGGCGCGGCTGGATGGACGAGGCCAAGCGCTATATGGAGACCGCCGTACAGATGGACCCGAACAATCCAGAGTATCAGAACGCGCTCTCTGCGCTGACGGGGACGGGCTACCGGCCCAACGGCTTCCGCTCGGTCCACACGGCCAATTTTGATGACAGCGCATGTCTGCGCTGCTGCGCGGCATGGTCGTGCTGCACGCTCTTTAGCGGCGGCGGATGCTATTTACTGCCCTGCATTTACTACTGATTTTTGTTTAATCCTGTACTTTTCAGTTTTGTGTTTTTACTATATCATGGAGGAGAAGAATCGTGGTCAAAAGTATGACTGGCTATGGAAGAGCCAAAAAAACGCTCTCCAATCGCGATATCACCGTCGAGGTGCGCTCTGTCAACAACCGCTATCTTGACTGCACGGTGAAGCTGCCGCGCGCCTACATCTTCGCAGAGGACGCCATCAAGGGGCGCGTGCAGAAGGCCATCTCGCGCGGCAAGGTCGATGTGTTCGTCACCATCGACTCGACCGGCGCGGATGAAGAGGTCGTCGTGGTCAACGAGGGTCTGGCCCGCAGCTATTTAGAGGCGCTGCGCAAGCTCTATGAGATCGATGGCGGGAATTACCTTCAAAAGCAGTCCTACGCGGCGGACCTCGCCCGCATTCCGGACGTGCTGACCGTCACGAAGGCGGAGGAGGACCTGGAGTCCGTTGGCGCGGACATCTGCGAGGTGCTCGACGAAGCGCTCGCGTCCTATAACCAGATGCGCGCGACGGAGGGGAAGAAGCTGGCCGAGGACATCGGCGGCCGCCTCACGACCATCGAAACGCTCACCGGCAAGGTCGAGGAGCGCTCGCCCGAAACGGTACGCGAGTACCGCGAAAAGCTGACCGCGCGCATGCAGGAGGTCCTGCAGAGCACGACGATCGACGAGTCTCGCATTCTGACCGAGGCCGCCATCTACGCCGACAAGGTCGCCGTGGACGAGGAGACCGTGCGTCTGCGCTCGCACGTGTCGCAGCTGCGCGACATGCTGCTCTCCGACGAGCCCATGGGCCGCAAGATGGACTTTCTCATTCAGGAGGTCAACCGCGAGAGCAACACCATCGGCTCGAAGTGCAACGATGTCGCCATCGCGCGCGATGTGGTCGCGCTCAAGGCGGAGGTCGAAAAGATCCGCGAGCAGGTGCAGAACATCGAGTAAGGGGCGAAGCAAATGAAGCTGCTGAACATCGGATTTGGCAACATGGTGTCCGCCGAGCGCCTGATCGCCGTCGTCAGCCCTGACAGCGCGCCGATCAAGCGCCTCATTCAGGAGTCGCGCGAGCGCGGCATGCTGATCGACGCGACCTACGGCCGCAAGACCGCGTCGGTGTTCATCATGGACAGCGACCATGTGGTGCTCTCGGCCATCGCCGCTGACAAGCTGATCGCAAGGCTGGGCGTGGAAACGCTCGCCATGGAGGAGGAAGCATAGAAAATCATGTACAAGGGGAAAACATTCATCATCTCCGGCCCATCCGGAGTGGGCAAGAGCACGGTGCTCAAGGAGTTATTTCAGGATCGCGACGATCTTTATTTCTCCGTTTCCGCCACGACGCGCCCGCCGCGTCCCGGCGAGATAAACGGCGTCCACTATCACTTTACCGACGTCGACGAGTTCCGCAAGATGATCTCGGAGGACGCCTTTTTGGAGTATGCCGAGTATGTCGGCAACTTCTACGGCACGCCGAAAAAGTTTGTCGACGAAGCCATGGAGCAGGGGAAGGACGTCGTCCTCGATATCGAGGTACAGGGTGCCTTGCAGGTCGTGCATAAGCGGCCTGATGTCGTGCGCATCTTCATCGCGCCGCCTTCGTGGCAGGCGCTTGAAGAACGCCTGACGAGCCGCGGCACCGACAGTCCCGAAAAGGTGCAAAAGCGCCTCGTGCGCGCAAAGGTCGAGCTCCAGACCGCCAACACTTACGATTATTTCGTCATCAACGACACGGTGGAACGCGCCGTGCGCGAGATCAACGCCATCATGCTCGCCGAGCACTGCAAGCCCGCCGAGCGCATGGCTATTTTGTCTGAATAAGTTCAAAAATCAGCCGAAAAGGCAGAAGGAAGTAAATTATTATGATGCTTTATCCCGCAATGAGCCTGCTCAACAAGTACGTTGAAAACCGTTATCTGCTCGTCAACGTGGTCGCGCGCCGCGCCCGCCAGATCGCCGAGCAGGCCGACGAAGAGGGTTATCCCCTCTGCGAAAAGCCGGTCACCACGGCCATCAACGAGGTCGCTGCCGGTAAGCTCACCGCAGAAAACATCGACACGCACATCGCAAAGTAAGTCTTGAATAACGCAAAGGGGGAGACTGTATGACAGAGAAAATGCTTGCTCGCGTCGCAGTCTCTTCCGTTCCTTATGCCGCCGACCGGCTCTACACCTACCTTGTGCCGGACGAGCTCATCGGCAGTGCCGAGGTCGGCAAGCGCGTGACGATCCCCTTTGGGCGCGGAAATCGACGCGTGGAGGGCTTTTTGCTCGAAGTCGGGCGCGAGGCGGCGGCATCGCCGCTCAAGCCCATCGACGCGGTGCTCGACGACGCGCCGCTGCTGGATGCAAAGGACATCCGCCTTGTGCGGTGGATGAAGGCGCGCTATTTCTGCACGTATTACGACGCGATCAAGACGATCCTGCCCGGTGGCGTGTGGCTCCAATACCGCGAGCTGTGGCATGTGAACGGCGAGATCAGCGCGGAGGATGCGCTCTCGTCCGTCGCGCCGGATTCCCTTGAGGAAACGCTGCTGCGCGCCATGCTCAGCGCCAAGGAGATCGATCGCGGCGCGCTCGATGAGCTTGGCGGCGAAAAGACGGCAAAGGCGCTCCGCTCGCTTGAAGCCTGCGGCCTCGCCGTGCGCGAAACAAAGCTGCGCCAGCGCTTGCAGGATAAGTCCGTGCGCATGGTGTCGCTCTGCGTCAGCGCGGAGGACGCGCTCGCCGCAGTCGAACCCAAGCGCCGCAGCGCACCCGTGCGCTATGCGGTCGTCGAGCTTCTCAGCCGCGAGGGGTGCCTGTCCAGCAGCGAGATCAGCTACTACACCGGCGCGACGATGCAAACGCTGCGCGGCCTCAAAAAGGCCGGTCTTGTCGAATTTTCTGAGCGTGAGGTGCTGCGCGTCAGCCGCTATGATGATGCGCCCGCGCGCGAGGACATTGTGCTCAACGGCGAACAGCAGGCCGCTTTCGACGGCCTCTGTACGCTCTTAGGCCGCGAGGGCGGCAGCGCCGCGCTGCTGCATGGCGTGACCGCCAGCGGCAAGACGCAGATCTATATCAGGCTCATCGAAGAAGCGCTCGCGCGCGGCAAGACCGCCATGCTGCTCGTGCCGGAGATCACGCTGACGCCGCAAATGCTGCGCCGCTTTACGGCGCAGTTCGGCAGCGACGTCGCAATGCTGCACAGCGCGCTGCCGCTCACCGAGCGCTACGACCAATGGAAGCGCATCCGCCGCGGTGAGGTGCGCGTCGTGCTGGGCACGCGCAGCGCGGTGTTTGCACCGCTGCAAAACCTCGGGCTCATCATTTTGGATGAAGAGCAGGAGACGAGTTATCAGTCCGAAAATCCGCCGCGCTACCACGCGCGCGACGTCGCGCAGTTCCGCTGTGCGCAGAACGACGCGTTGCTGCTGCTCGGCTCGGCCACGCCGACGATTGAAACGGCATACGCCGCCAAAAACAGACGCTATCAAGTCTTTTCCCTTCATAAGCGGTTCAACGATCTGCCGCTGCCCAAGGTGCTGATCGCCGACATGAAGGACGAGCTGCGGCAGGGGAACGAGACCTCGATCGGTCATGCGCTGCGCGCAGAGCTTGAAAAAAACATTGAGCGCGGCGAGCAGAGCATTCTGTTTCTCAACCGGCGCGGCAGCGCGCGGATGCTGCTGTGCGGCGAGTGCGGCTACGTGCCGCAGTGTCCGCGGTGCAGCGTGCCGATGACGTACCATTCCGCCAACGAACGGCTGATGTGCCACTACTGCGGGCACTCTGAAGCCGTAGTGGACAGGTGCAGCGAGTGCGGGGGACTGATGAAGCGCGTCGGCTCTGGCACGCAGAAGGTCGAGCAGGAGCTTTTTGACCTGTTCCCAAAGGCTAAAGTGCTGCGTATGGACGCCGACACCGTCGGCGCGTCACGCGGACATGAAGCGCTGCTGCGCGAATTTGAAGAAAAGAATATCCCCATCCTTCTTGGCACGCAGATGGTTGCCAAGGGGCTGGATTTTGAAAACGTGACGCTCGTGGGTGTGCTGGACGCGGACCTTTCGCTTTACGCGCAGAACTACCACGCCGCCGAGCGGACGTACAGCCTGCTGGCGCAGGTCGTCGGCAGGGCCGGACGCGGCGAGCGCCCGGGCCGCGCGGTCATCCAGACCTACCATCCCGAAAACGAGGTCATTCAGGCCGCGGCGAAACAGGATTACGAGACGTTTTACCAAAACGAGCTGCGCATGCGCTCGCTGCGGCGCTATCCGCCGTTTGCAGATCTGTTCACGCTGACGGTCTCAGGCCTTGATGAGCTGCGCGTCATCGCCGCTGCCCGCGCACTGTGTGACGCACTGCGCTACGCCTGCTCTCAGCCGCCGCTGAAAGACTTGGAGGTCGAAGTGCTCGGCCCCGCGGGCGCGCCGGTCGTGAAGGTCAACAACCGCTATCGCTATTGCGTCTACCTGTGCGGCAAGGGCGGCAGCGTGCTGCGGCGCACCGTCAGCGAATATCTGCTGGCATTTTACGCAAGAAAAGAAAACCGCGGTCTCGACATTTTTGCCGACTGCAATGCTTTACAATAGAGAAAAGAGGATGAAATTATGGCTATTCGCAAGATCCACGAAGTGGGCGACCCCTGCCTTACAAAGGTCTGCCGCCCCGTGACGGAATTCAACGACCGGCTGCATGAGCTGCTCGACGACATGGCGGACACACTGGAGGAGGCCGGTGGCGTCGGCCTCGCCGCCCCGCAGGTCGGCATCCTGCGCCGCGTCTGCATCGTGGAGGATGAGCAGGGCGAGATCATCGAGCTCATCAACCCCGAGATCATCAAGACCGAGGGCGAGCAGACGGGCCTCGAGGGCTGCCTGAGCGTGCCGGGCAAGTACGGCATCGTCACGCGCCCGATGGTCGTGCGCGTGCGCGCGCAGGACCGTTACGGCACGGAGTTTGAAGTTGAGGACGAAGAGCTGACCGCGCGCTGCTTCTGCCACGAGATCGAGCATCTCGACGGCCACCTCTACACCGAGCACTGCAAAGTCCTCACCGACGAGGAGCTGGAGCAGTATATCCGCGAGCAGGAAAAGGAGCTGGACGAGGAAGCCTTCCTGAAGGAGGCGCTTGAGCTCCACGACCTGTGCAAAAAATACAACGTGCCCTTTTTCATCAACGATAACGTGGACATCGCCATCCGCTGCCACGCCGAGGGCATCCATGTGGGCCAGAGCGACATGGCCGCTGCCAAGGTGCGCGAGCGCGTGGGCGAGGATATGATGATCGGTGTTTCGGCCCACACGGTACAGGAGGCGCTGGACGCTGTGGCCCACGGGGCCGACTGTCTGGGCGTGGGGGCTGCTTTTGCTACCCACACCAAGGAGGACGTCAACGTCCTGCCCCGGCAGACCCTCATCGACATCTGCAATGCCGTGGATGTGCCGGTGGTGGCCATCGGCGGCATCCACAAGGAGAACCTGCTCCGGCTCAAGGGCACCGGCGTGAACGGTGTGGCCCTTGTCAGCGCGATCTTCGGCGCGGAGGACATCGAGGCCGAGTGCAGGGAGCTGAAGGCACTGGCGGAGCAGCTGTAAGGCGGCTCGCCCTCTCAGTCATCGCTGGCGCGATGCCAGCTCCCCCAAAGGGGGAGCCAATTGCGCACAGAGGAAAGGCTGCGCAAAA
>OMAJ01000954.1_pt1 | contig 12755 bp, 26 predicted proteins | sample 1644631 | NCBI WGS metagenome assembly OMAJ01 (sample SAMEA103958133, study PRJEB25191) | human gut metagenome | biome: human-associated habitat [ENVO:00009003]; feature: intestine environment [ENVO:2100002]; material: feces | place: Germany | collected 2013/2015 | reverse complement strand
AACTAATCTGATTATCTCTTTCAAAGACAATCATCTCATTTTTGGCTCTCTGATAAAAATTGCGGTCAATCTCAAATCCGAATGCACTTCTCCCGATCTCTGCGGCTGCTCTTAAGGTACTACCGCTGCCACAGCAAGGATCAATCACTACATCACCGGGATCTGTAAAAATCTCTATCAGTTTTTTCAACACCGCTACCGGCTTCTGTGCCGGATGGATTTTCGGAATATCTTTTCCGTCTTTCTCCCAACTGAACCAGTTAAAAATCATTTTCCCAGTGCCACGGATCGTCTTTCCGTCCTCGTCAACCCTTGCACCGTTCCGGAACTTCGGCAGCTTTTCACGGTAGAACACAAGAGCATATTCAGTAGCACCAACCACACGCATATTTGCCTTAAGCACCTGCGGACTGTAATTTTTAACAAATACTAGCGGTATGTAATGTACGAATCCATGTTTATATGCGGCATCAATCAGCGTAGGCATCTGTTCAAAAGAGCAGAAAACGATCATGCAAGGACTGTTGCTACTTCTTCCCCTGGTAACGCTATTCTTGTCTTCCTTTTTCAGCATCTTTGAGCAGAAATGGAAATACTCATACAGATTGAAGTTGAAATCAGAATTGAATGCTGCCTTTCCTGCAAGTTTGCTTTCACCGTTCTTGTTATCCCCACCGTTGTACCACATAGGGTTACTGCCGTAGAAATTCTTGCCGACATTATACGGGACATCGGCAATGATAAGCTGTGCCGGAGGTATGGCATATTTCTTATAGTTCTGCATTGAATCTCTGTAAATCTCACATTTTAATTTTTTCATTTTTCAAGGAGACCGCATATGCTTCACTCTGGCCAGAGTCTCGGCTCCTTTCTTGGTTTTATCTAACTATCATTTCTGCTTGTTCCTTGTACTGTATCCCCGCCATCTGCACCAGGTAGTGCTGCAAGGCTTCTGCGACGCTGATTCTGTGCTTGGTGCAGTATCGATCAACGTAGCGTTTGAAGTCCGCATTCTGCTCGTACAGGGCGGTGTAATCAATGTTCTGCATCTACTCCACCGCCTTTCACAATCTGGATTGCATCGTCCATATTGACCACCAAATCACCGCCCATTCCGGTATCACAGCCAAATCTATCAAAAGATGCATCCAACAGCTGATCTAAAACCTTGTCCGGGTCATAGGCGGTCGGTTCTCTATCAATAAATACCATCAGTTCACCCACTGGCACCAAATCGGTATTTTTCCCGTTCTGCTTCTTGATTACCTCTTCAATATGTTTTTTCAACACATCCGCTTCAATCAGTCGTCTCATCGTTCGCCCTCCTGTTCCATGCTTCAATCAGCTTTTCTTCATTGTAATCTTCTTTCAACATCATCATTCTTCCACAATTCATGCATTTTACGTAAAATTCGCATAAGATAGCACTTTTTTTCTTACATGATGGACACGGCTTAAGTTCTTCGCTCATCTCCTACCTCTTTTCTTTCTGCTCAACAATGAGCCATACTGATACGGAGACATATCGGGAATTTCTCTTTTTCCCATTCCTTTTTTGTAATAAAAACTTCCGTTTTTCTTCGTCTCCTGCTTTTTAAATTCATAGGATAAATCATTCATTCTTCATCACTCCAACCTAATTTCTGACCACAATTCTTGCAATAATCATATCTGTCATGTGTTTTCAGCCATTCATCAAGGATTTGTTCGTCTCTATGCTTTTCAAATACCGCTATTGCATCTGCCAGAAAGTCGGTCTGGGCAAACCATTTCAGATCGTCAATCACTTTCCACGGGTTATCGCCAGATACATTCATACAAACTTCATGTAACCTTTCCATTTGATCGCAGTCTTTATATTTTTCCTCTATTTCTGCGATAGGAGATTTTAATGCGTGATAATTGCGAATGTGAACATAATTGAAGTATGCCGAGGAATATTCCCCTACTTCATACTCTCCGGGTTCAAATGTGTGGTTTTGCATCACGATCTGCAAAGCAACTGGAAGTTCGATAATGAGCATTTCGGCTTTTTCAATATCCTCAGCAGCGTATTCTCCACTTTCTTCATCGCAGTGCCATCCCATGATTTCACACACATTTGTTGTGGGGCCGCTGTTCCCAAATGGTCTTTTAACATCTATTGCCGGTCTATACCTATCCTCAGAATCTATTAAAATAGAGATTCTAAAATTAAGGTCTGTCATAATCTTTATGTGCTCCGGTTTTAATTCAAAACTTGGCATATCAACCTACCTCCGTTTCATTCCTCTGACTGTCTACTTCTCTCTTGCTTCCAACAGGCTATTAAATGTAAATCCTTCACTTATACATTAATCCTCGAATTTCATGTATTCTTCCATGTTCTCCGGTGTGATGTTTCTCCCAATCATAGATTTGCAGATTTCTACTGATTTCCGGCATTCCTCCACCGTACCTATCTGCCGGTACTGCTGAACTTCTTCCAGTGCCTTGATTGCCATCTCGTAACCTTGGATTTCGTTTTTTCTCTCGTAATTCTGTATACACATTTTGGCTAAATCAATAGATGTCTCAAGTTCTTTGATTGCTTCATTCTCCGTCATATCCACTCCTCCTTAACTCCATTTAAAATCCTCACAAGGTCTCATTCTCCGCTGATTCTTACCCCTTTTATTGCATATTCCCCAACCACCGTAATGACAATCTTCGCAGGTAATCGGATATTGATTTAAATTTTCCTCAATACATTTCTTGCACTGGTAAGAATTTTGATTATACACATACCGACAATTACGATTCTTGCGTTTGCATGTCTCCATATTTCTCCTCCAACAGTTCCGGATCGTCAAATACGTTTCCGACAACCTCATAAATACAATCACTGCTTATACGTGGCTTCGATAATCCGTACTCATTACTTGTCCGATAAAATCCGGCATAATTTTCATCCCAAAGTACAGTTCCGGTGCAATAGTTTTCTGGATGTGCATCATCATTGTAATGCTTAACAATATCATTCTCCCAAATCACCTTGCCGTTCTTATCCTTAAGACCTGTACACTGGCAGATGGTAGATTGATCGACCTCAACCTGTATTTTTTCAACAGGTGTCCCTAGGCTCAAATCTGCTCCTAATGGAATAATGAAATGGTGTGTGTGCCTACCATCAGTATGCGTCATACAAAAATAAAAACCTTCCACCCATTCCCCATTATCCTTGCGTTTTGCCTTGAATAAATATCTATCCTGCATCCTTATTCCTCGCTTTCTGCTTTCAACCACTGCTCCACCTCTGTCACAGAACACATTGCAACACCGCCCTCTATGGTCTTTGTGCTACCCTCATCATATGTTTCGATTGAACAAATGAAATCTAAAAGTTCCTCGTCCGTCATGCTCCTGATCCGGTCTGCGTTGGTCTGTTTATTTGTCACTGTATATCCATTAGGATGTATTCCATCTTTCATATCATTCCTCACTTTCCCTGTACGTCTCCGGCAGTGGCATCCAGGCTACAATGTCAATGTACTTGTCTACCAAATCAACGTTATATTCTCCGTATTCTTCGAGATAATCAGTGCAAACACTTGACCACCAGTACCATTTTCCGTTGTAATAAACCGCAGTACACGCAAACGGAACATCCTTTATTTCTGCGTAATACGGTTCCGGGTTTCTGTTTATCCATGTTACATTAACTGGTACAAGTTCTTCCGGCAGTCTCTCGCTTACCGGAATCCACACCGGCTGATTCTGCAAGGCGATGATTGCCATTTCCATAAGTTCTTGCCAATATTCTTCATTTACAAGCTCATCCCAATGAGGATTAAACCTGATAATGTCCAAATCCTTGATAGCTTCTTCTCTCTTCATTCCGCACCTCCCATTTCTGCCAGCTTGGCTTCGGCTTCCTCTCTGGATAAAAATATTTTTTTACCTATATCATCTAAGAAATAACAGCTTTCACCCATTTTATCCATGACATCAATTCTTACAATTATTTTTTCATTGAAAAACTGCTTGATATTTATTTGTAAAACGTGTGTTGTAATAATCGGTTCTTTTACATATGGAGTTATACGATATAATTTATCTCCCACCTTGCACGGCAACTGCAGTAGCAATCCCTGTTCCTCGGCATCCTCATAAGCGGACAACTTTTCCGTAGGACTTCCATTGCCATAATCAGGTAATCTCCAAATTGTCTCTCCGCATCTTTCACATTCAAACGGATTCTTATACACCGCCACTCCTGCTATATTTCTAGTTGTCAGTCTCTCCATCCTTGCTCCTTTACTCATAGTGCAAATTTAACTCAATACCATCAATGTTGCCGTTCAGCTTATTCTGACAGTGGCACAGCAGTAAATCCAATTCATTTGAGTCCGTAATTTTCTTTGTGCGAATGTACGATAAAACTCTGTTTACACTATCTCTGCGATATTCTGATAGCATTTTTTCATGCTCATGTTTGCACTCTTCAAGTTCTAATTTTGCAGCTTTAACCGATTGCGTTCTGATTTTTACTTCATCAAACTTATTACGGCATTTTTCATAGTCTTTTTCCAATTCTATACGTCTACTTTCTGCAACTTCTTCGGCTGTGTATCCTCTAATCTCTGCTGTTTTTCCCATTCTTGCTCCTTTCCTTGATCCTCGGTCTCTCCGCCATCACTGGATAACTGCAGTCATACGGCTTCGTGCGTCCGATTCTAATAGCATCAGCAACCGGATGTGTAGCCATGTAGAGTAAGTCACCGTTTTGAAAGTTTCCTGTTCCCTCTCTCATACAGCTACACTCCTTTTCCGTATGTACTTGCGATTCCGTATACATTGCAAATTTCTCTGTAATATTTTTCCTGTGCATGGATATGAGCATCCACACGGTCAAGTTCCGTCTCACACCACTTTGCAAATTCTTCTGTGGACAATGGTGTCTCCAAATTTTCAAATTTTTCTCTGTTGTCAATCACAAAACACACCATGTCAACCGGAATGTGGTTCAAATCCGCAAGAATCTGAATCTGTTTATCCTTGTCCTCTGCTTTTTCATAATTCGCCAACAATTCATAACCTGTCATCTGCATCTATATCACCTCTTATCAAGTTTGATTTCTTTGTCGTAGCAATTTTTCTTTGGATTTCCCTCTACTGGGGAAACCATCTTTTTAGGGTCTGTAGTGTATGATCCGTTTAGTTTCACACCTATTTTGCTTTTTTCATCCACATAGCATGACGGCTTGTAACGATCCGGTGGAATGTAGTTGTGAATGCGCCAGTGCTTTACCAGTACAACACCACTTTCGAAAGATAAAAGGAATCTATTGTCTATCAATGCTTTCAAATCATCATCAGAAGCACCGCACATCCTTATGATTTTCCGTGGGTTATTTACAAATCCGTCATCATCAGCATTCATACAGATATGGAAATAAAGCATTTGAGCCGTAGCAGGAATATCCAAAAAAGCATCACTCTCAATTATTTTTGCGCTGAACATTCGTTTTTCTGCCATTTAGAACTCCTTACTCAAAAATAGGCTTCTCAATATAGATTCCGGTGTTTTCCACCAGTTCTCTCCACAAGTTCATGAAATCCTTTCCGTTGCACTTGTCTCCGGCTTTGTCCATGTGGTCAGAAAACTTATCCTTGAAATTCGTCAGCTTCTTCTTACCGAATCCATCTTCCATAAGGATTACCATTCCATATAGGATGTACCTTGTGGACAACTCATTGATAAGATTGTTACATCTGACCTGTTCCTGGATGCATTTCTGCGCTACAACCGACTTGTAATGTGGATAATCAGCTTCGGTAAATTCCTTGTACTCAATCGTCCAGTCTGCAAAATCGTTAAGCCTACTCTGTAACTCCGTATAATGCTCATTCTCGTACTTTTCATTGTACTCGGTGAATTTACCGCAAAAGTCGGAAAGTCTCGTCTGTGAGTACTTGTAGTCTTTCCACAAGGTATAGCAGAACAGTGTCAGTATTCCGGTGAATGGACTTCTCTCCGCAGACTGCTTCAAAAGTTCTGTCTGCCGCATGATTTTCAAAATTTCCTGCGGATTGTCATATCGTTTTGGCATTTTATGTATCACCTCTTTTCAAGTTCTGGCTCTTTCCTTTTGCAATGAGTAGCACCGTATTCTGATTTTCCTACATATTCGTAGCAATCAACACATTTCCATCTACCACTTTGATACGGTTTGTGAGTACGTCCGTTGATTGAGTGCATTGTGTTTGGGTACTCATTCCAACAGCTACAATCGTAATTTTTTTCGCTCATGTAATCTTCTCAAATTGCTTTAACAGGCATTCCTTACAAAACTGTACACCGTCAAACTCGTAAAGTTCCTCTACCTCTTCCTTACAATCATCGCAATACAAATGTTTCACATTTATGTTCGGGCACCTATTGCCGAGACATGGATAAGCTTTCGTTGCACATCCGTAGCATTCGCCTTTGTATTTCACCATTTTCTGAAAAACTCCTTTAATTTATTGCAGACTTGCTGAAATCTATACTTAAACAAGTACTTTTTAAAAGATTCAGTTCCATATTGATAGCAAAGATACATAATCTGTTTTTGAGTAGAAAGAGATTCATAAAACTCCTTGTCAGTTTCTTCAACGTATTGTAAAAGTACTTCATAGTCTGTTTTATTCATTACTTTTACCATCCTTTTCTCCATGCAAAAGTTCCATAAACTTCGCAAACTGTTTCTGCGACACGGAATTGTTCTGCTTCTCAGGCTTCAATCCGATGACCAGATGCTTGTCGGCAATGTTCGCCAATTCCCTTGCAAGGTTGATTTTGCCTTGTGCCAATCCATCACGGTAACCTTTTCCCGGCTTCATTACACCAGTTACCATTTTCCCTTGTCCTTGGCTTCCTGCTGTAATGTTGTACATTTGTATTCCTTGGTCACCAAACATTTTAATGTACTTTACTTCCTCTTCATCTAAATGTTCTTTATCAACTAAGTGATACCAAATATTCCAACCGGACGGATTATCTTCTGTACAAAGTCCATGTTTTTTAAGGCTAAGTGCTATATGATCATATTCAAGCAAATGAGAAGCGCACCTGTCACACAAGGCAACTGCCTGTCCGCAGTATCCCCTTTTTATTCCTGCTTCGTCCGTTCTGTAAAAAAGATAGATTCCACTATCGTTAGGTATTGTAGGGCAAGTTTTTTTGATGCGTTTCACTGCTTCTGCTTTTTTAGCGTATATCTTCTTCCAGTCACTCAAAACGGACACTCCTTTCCATTCTGTAAAATCCATTCCTTGCCTGCTGCTGCAACGTCCACATTCGCCAATGGAGCAATATTTTTTACCTCTGCTACACATTCATCAGAATCGGTTGTATCACCGCCTAAATGGCACAATATGACTTTTTGCAAGGCATCTGATTTGTTCGCTCCAACAATTCCTTTGCAGGTTTCCAGTTCGCAGTGACCTTTGACCTTGTGAACGTAATTAGGTGCATCCATGTCAACATATTTCTTCTGATAGTTGCACTCGATCAGCATATGGTCTAACCGCTGTTTTTTGAACACATACGAACAATATTCAAGGTCTGTCAGATACAGAAGTTTCTGATTGTCAACCATAATCAAAAATCCGTAGTTCTCTGTGCCGTTGTGTGGCACTTGAAAGCAGAATATGTGGAATTTTCCCATCTGTCTTTCACGTTCTGAATGGTCTGACTGCGGTTGCCACACCTTTATTCCCATGTGTTCAAGGTCTGATACGGATAATGAGTGGTCTTTGTGCGCATGGGTGCATATCGCACCCACAACACACTTTATATTCCAGTTAAGACCACGCTTTATGTCCATGATAGGAAGTCCTGCATCCAGTAAAAGCGTTTCACCGTTATCTGCCGTCAGAAGATAGCAGTTACCTGAAGAACCGGATCCTAAACATTTTAGCTTCATGTTTCTACCTCAATTTCGTCATCTTTTGGAAACTGAAATATGCAGTTATTTACATATTCAACTTTTGATGGCTCATTGTTCATGGTTTGAACTATAATTCCACTATTTTTCAATTTTTCAAACTGTTTTACCACATCTTCTGTAATTTCAACATTTTGAAAAAGAATCGGCATACCAACGTATGCTTTTCTAAGCATTTCCATAGCTTTCTTCGATTTTTCTTCTTTGGAATATGTAGCTACAACGCCATGCGCAATTTCTGAGGGTCTGGCAATGGTATCTCTTATCGCAACAATGGAATTATCTTTTGTAATTCCAAAGCAAAAATTTTCATATGGAATATCAGTTCTACCGTCCTGTGAAATAATTCTCATGGTGTCCTCCCTACTTAAAGCAATCCGGCGTCTCTGCGCTGGCAATGTCCGTCTCTGCGGTCTGCGGTACTTCCTCAAATGTTGCGTCAGGAAACTCGATAGTGTTTGCATTTGCCTGTACCTCTTCTGCCACAACTTTTTCCACATCAAGTTTCACATCGGAAACATCAGGAAATTCTTCCTGCGCATACAAACCTTGGAATTTATCCGGAAAAGCTTCTCTTAATGCCTGTACAACAGCAACTTTTCTTATCATTGTTGCAGGCTTTTTAGACCATTGACCGTTGATTGTTCCATCTTTTTTTCTTCCAACATATTCATCGAAAGATACTGACTGGTACTCCGGTGTCTCTCTTCCTTTGATAAACACTTTAGCCCAACCTCCTACAATAGATTCGTCCTTAAGGACAAAAGATCCTTCTCTTTCTTCAACGGAACCATCTTTCTTTTGAACAATAATTCCTGCTTTTTTTCCTGCATAATTCGGATTTGCATCGGCTCTTTTTGTAAAAACATCTTTTCCGGTAACAATAGTAGCAGGATCATTGTTTCCAAACTTAATGAGGTATGCTTCTTTCAAAAAAGGATTAAGATGCTGATATCTGCAAAGAGACATAAACATCATTACTTCCTGATCCGATACGTTTCCACCACCGCTTACAAGGTACTTTCTTACCGTTGTTGGGGAAATTTTTACAATTTCCCCATTTGATTCGTATTCCACAATTCCTGTGTTTTCCTGCTTCTTTTCGTCTGCCATATTTCTACCTACCTTTCTACCTTTTTGATGCCGTTAATGTTAATGATGAATACCTGTGTTGTCTTGGGATTCTGAATAAGTGCAAGGCGAAAATTATGCAGCCTGTCATGCTTCGCAATGTTCAAAACCTTTGCAACCATTCCGTCTTCAACAAAAACTCCATTAACAAAATTTTGCCTATAACTTCCAAGTCCACTCCATGTATCGTACATTGAATAACAATCACCGCTTCGTGTTACCTCTATCATGTCACCGACATGGATTTCGCTGTCATCCTCTTTCTTCTCTTCCGGTTTGTAGTTTTCGAGGACAACGTACTCTCTGTGCCATGCCGATGTAACTGGTGTTCCATCTTTCTCGATTACAACTCCAGGTTCACTTGTAGAAATAACCTTAAACACATCTCCGTTTTTATAGGGAATAAGATAAGGATGCGCATCCACAATTTTGATGTACTCACCGACTTTAGCTTTTCTCTTCACCTCCCGTACACCGTTATCAGGCTTCACATCCTCGCCCATCAGCCGATTAAAAGCCAACTTAGCACCAGTACGGAAATCAAATTCATCAGCAGGATTGCAGTTTGCTTCTGCTTTCTCGCCAGTGGACTTGTCCAGCGCAACTACTTTGTTGTCATTGCGGTAGATGACAATAGTTGTGTCTACTTTTTCTAAAGCGGCAGAGAATATAGAACCTATTTGGAAATGTTTTAAACCAATGCTTTCCCCAACTACATCTTTGTAAAAAACAGTGCCACCACTGATTTCTGTGATTTCAATTACTGCATCATTGTCTGCAAAATATCCGCTTTTGTATCTGTCTCCAACATTAAATTTATGTTTTTCCATATTATTCTTCCTCACTTTCCGGCTCATTCATAAATCCACTTGCAACTCCCTGATGCACCGTCACATCAGCCTTGTAAATCTCCTTGATGCTTCTAGGCATCACATGGAATGTCACATCCGTATCAGCAATCTTGCCTTTGAATTTCAAGGCTCCACGGTCTGAAAGTCCCAAGTACACACCCACGCAACACTTGTCATCAAAATTGAATATCACTGTGTCACCGGCATTGATTGTTTCTCCGCTTGTTGTCAGAACAGAAATGACTGTTTCTTTCTTAATCTGCATTCTCTTCATTCCTTTCAAACTCTTTCAATTGCTCCGCCAACTTCTTACATTCATCAGCAACATATTCTTCTGAACGAACGACATCGACACCAACAGGAAATTTACTTTCTATCATTTTTTGCATCTGATAAATTTCTTTACGGCTTGGGAATTTCTGTATTGCATAATCCAAATCCGCCTTATCTCCAGCGTGACCGCAATCGAACCCAAACCACCATAAATCACTTTTGATAGGATAATTTGAATTTGTTCCACCACCTGAATATGAAATACCTCCGTGACACTGGAAATATGCTTCAATTCGAATTCTTTCATCTTCATCAATACAAGCACCAAGCAAAGGGAAAATGCCACTTACTTCTCTGCCCCAAATATCTGATTTTTTTATTTCAAGATGGTAATCATAATTTTTTCCGTATAACGTATGATTCTTTGGAATGCCAACATATCCGCACCTGTGAGCCATATTTCCAAATATCACAACGCATTTATACCCTACGTGTTCAAACTCACGCTCGACAATGTAGCGTTTCTCTGTTTCATTACTCATTCTTCGCTTCCTCCACTTTCAAACTCGCATCATCACTTCTGCGGAACATAATCAACTGACTGTCAACATTAGGAATCTTCCAAGGGTCAAGGCTTTCGGTATCGTCAACCATGATAGGCAATTCCACACCACACCGCTTCTGAAACGCATTGCAAATGTCAATCTCCGTCAGAATCCTTGCTCCGTGGTTCATGTTTCGGCTGTAAGGCTCTCCACGGTATGTAAAGTCACAACATTCTTCCGTGTCACCATTCACAAGAGGTCTGAACATACGAACTGTGCAGAAAGAAAGATACTTGTTCACATCAGCTTCCAACAGTTCGTTCTTCTTCCGGCTGAATTTCTTTAACAGGTCAAGCTGTGCCTGCACATCTGTAATCTTCTGTGCAATGTTCTTGCGCTCCTGTTCCAGTTCTGTGATACGCCTATCCACACTCTCGTTAATGCTTACACTCGCCAAAGACTTATCAACCACGGAAATATCCTTGCGGATCTGCTCTTCATCACATTTTAACTGGAATCTAAGAAGATTCATGTCAGTGAATTTGTGCATGGCAGCTTCTTTCTCTGCAATCTGCGACTGAATAGCTTTGTATTCTTCTGTGTTGGAAATATCCACGCTTGCCGGAATGGAATTTAAGACATTATCAGCAATGGCAATCTCTTTTTCCAACCTCTCCATTTCATCCTCGGTCTTTTTCAGTTCCTCACGCTTATGTTCCAGTTCTGCCTGATCCGATTTGATATGGTCAGCACATGAAGAACCCTCTTTGGTAATCAGTTCCAGTTCATGTGCCTTATGCGTATCAAACTCCGTTCTTAACTGCTCTTTCTTCTCTTCCGGATATTCCTGTCCACAGTAGGGGCAAATCAAAGAGTTTTCATCAAATTTAAGGCTTTTATTCAAATCCCAACTCTTCTTCAATTCCTGTCTCTTCTGCTCATACTGTGCAATGCGCTTTTCCAGTGCAGAGATCTCTTCACGAATGGTATCTGCCTTAAGCAACTCTTTCTGATGCTCATTCTGAACTTGGTTCAATGCCGTGCGCTTCTCTCTTCTGTCCACATCCAGTTTTTCATTTGCTTTCTGCTGCAATGCGCTCAACTGACCTTTTAACTCAATAATTCCATCAGAAAGCTTATCGTAGGAAATCATGCTGTTCTGCGTATTTGTCTGCTGCTTAATGTTCTCTGACAGCTTATCCAGTAAAGCTTTCTTTTTCAGTTCCAGATCCGCAAGGTCAATATCTACTCTCTGACGGCTCACCTCGTCAATACGGCTAGGAATTTCATCTAACAGATCCTGCAATCCCTTGGTTCCATTTCTTCCCCTTGTGCCGTACAACTGCGTATTGCAACGCTTTTTCAGTTCATCAACAGTGCCGTCCTGCAGAACAGCCCTTAATGCTTCAAACTCCGGAAACTGATTGCAAATGTCATCATTACTGTGCTGACCAAACATATCAGCAAGAATTGCTCTCTGATCCGTTCCACCTTTCAGAAGAAGTGTCATAGCATTGATGCAAAGTGAAAACTTATCTTTTCCGCAGACACTCTCTTCCAAAAATGCTTCAAAATCTGCTGCCTTTTTGGGAATATCATTCACATAGTAATCCGTGACATTCCCGGTAAACTCTCCTTTCTTATTGAAGTTCTGACGGCATACTTTTTTCAGAACCTTGTCTGTACCGTCAATCTCCACGGTAACTTCTGCGGTAATATCTCCGTCGATGTCATTGCCGTCCTTATCGTGCGGTCTGATTCCGGTGATCTCTCTGCCGTTCTCGTCACGGCATCCAAAAATATACTGAATTGCTCTTTTGATCGTGGACTTACCTGTTTCATTTACACCGGAAACCTCTGTCCGGTCGTATAAATCAGTGTCCACTACGTTAGAACCATAGAATTTGCAGAAATTCTGCAAAAAGGTGTGTTTAATCCTCATTTTTCCTATCCTCCCAAAGATATAAATACAGTGAATTTACAAACATATAGATTGATACCGGCTT
>OMAJ01000952.1_pt1 | contig 12776 bp, 7 predicted proteins | sample 1644631 | NCBI WGS metagenome assembly OMAJ01 (sample SAMEA103958133, study PRJEB25191) | human gut metagenome | biome: human-associated habitat [ENVO:00009003]; feature: intestine environment [ENVO:2100002]; material: feces | place: Germany | collected 2013/2015 | reverse complement strand
GTTTATCCCGTCCACGGTGTTTGACAACAAAAAGCTGCTGGAAAACGACCCGGGATATCTGGGCACGCTGGCAAGCTTACCGGAAGCGGAAAAGCAGGCACTGCTCTACGGCGACTGGGACAGTTTTAACGGGCAGGTATTTACCGAATGGCGCAACGACCCGGCGCACTATCAGGACCAGCGCTGGACCCACGTCATCGCACCTTTTGCCATCCCCAAACACTGGCCCATCTGGCGTGGGTACGACTTTGGCTTTTCCAAGCCCTTTTCGGTGGGGTGGTATGCGGTGGACGAGGAGGGGCGGCTGTACCGCATCAAGGAGCTGTACGGCTGCACGGGCCGCCCCAACGAGGGCCTGCGCATCGACCCGGTGGAGCAGGCCAAGCGCATCCGGGAAGCCGAGCAGAACGACCCGCTGCTGCGGGGCAGGGTGATCCACGGAGTGGCAGACCCCGCCATCTTTGACGAGAGCCGGGGCGAGAGCATTGCGGCCATGATGGAGCGCAGCCCGCATTTTTTGCACTGGCAGCCCGGGGACCACACCCGGCTGGCAGGTAAGATGCAGTTTCACTACCGGCTGCGGTTCGCACCGGACGGACGGCCGATGCTGCAGGTGTTCAGCAGCTGCAAGCACTTCATCCGCACCCTGCCGAACCTTGTGTACGACGAGAGCAATGTGGAGGATATCGACACCCGGCAGGAGGACCACATCTACGACGAGTGCCGCTATGTGCTGATGGAGCATCCCATCAGCCCGCCCGAGACTTCTGCCGCGCCGCCAAGGCCGGACGACCCGCTGGAGTTGCACCGGCAGGCGCGGTTCTACCGCATCTGAAAAACAGGACAGAAAGGAAAGAACTATGGAAGATACAAGAGCAGAGAGCCTGCCCATCGGCGCGGCAGAGGCGGCGGCTGCATTGCAGACGCTGCAGCGCTACAAGGCGGGCAAGGCGGCGCTGGACAAGCGCCTGATCGATAACGAATTGTGGTTCCGCATGGGACACTGGAAAAACTACCGCGACCCGCTGATGCCCGGCAAGGCGCAGCCCTCCAGCGGGTGGCTGTTCAACAGCATCGCCAACAAGCACGCCGATGCCATGGACAACTACCCGGAACCCAATGTGCTGCCCCGTGCAGCGGACGATGAGGCAACCGCGCGGGCACTTTCCAGCGTGCTGCCGGTGGTGCTGGAACAGGCAGATTACGAGCAGGTGTACAGCGACTGCTGGTGGCGCAAGCTCAAACAGGGCACCGGCGTGACCGGTATCTTCTGGGACCCTGCAATGCGCGGCGGCATTGGCGACATTGCGGTGCGCAGCGTCAACCTGCTGATGCTCTACTGGGAGCCCGGCGTGCAGGATATTCAGGACTCGCCGGATCTGTTCCACCTCAGTTTAGAGGACACTGCCCGGCTGACTGCGCAGTACCCGCAGCTGACGGGGCACGCCGCCGGGGTGGTGGACGTGCCCCGGTACATCCACGAGGATGGCCAGACCACCGCCAACAAGAGCGTGGTGGTGGACTGGTACTATAAGCGCCCGGACGAGAACGGCAAATTGCGTCTGCACTACTGCAAGCTTTGCAACGGCGTGGTGCTGTATGCCAGCCAGAACGACCCGGCGCTGGCAGAAAGCGGCCTGTACGACCACGGGCAGTACCCCTTTGTATTTGACCCGCTGTTCGTGGAGGAGGACAGCCCGGCGGGCTTTGGCTACATCGATGTGATGAAGGACTGCCAGACGGCCATTGACAAGATGAACCATGCCATGGACGAGAACGTGCTGCTGTCGGCCCGGCAGCGCTATGTGCTCAGCGACACCGCCGGGGTCAACGAAGAAGAGCTGGCCGACTTTGGCAAGGACATCGTGCACGTGGTGGGCAGGCTGACGGACGACAGTTTCCGGCCTTTGCAGACCAATGTACTGAGCGGCAACTGCATCAGCTACCGGGATGCACGGGTGAGCGAGCTGAAGGAAATCAGCGGCAACCGGGATGTGAGCCAGGGCGGAACCACCAGCGGCCTGACAGCGGCAAGCGCCATTGCGGCTTTGCAGGAGGCGGGCAGCAAACTTAGCCGCGATATGCTGAAAAGCGCGTACCGGACGTTTGCAAAAGAATGCTACCTTGTGATCGAGCTGATGCGGCAGTTCTACGACGAGCAGCGGGTGTTCCGCATCGTGGGCGAAAGCGGCGAGAGCCGGTTCGTGCCCTTCTCGGCGCAGGGGCTGCGCGCAAAGCCCGTGCCCGCCGTGGGCGGGGTGGAGCTGGGCAGCCGGGAGCCTGTCTTTGACATCGTGGTCAGCGCCGCCAAAAAGAGCACCTTCAGCCGCCTGTCCCAGAACGAGACCGCCAAGGAGTGCTACAAGCTGGGCTTCTTTGACCCCGCCAACGCGGATGCTGCCCTTGCGGCGCTGGAAATGATGGACTTTGAAGGCATTGAGAAGGTGCGCCAGCGGGTGCGGCAGAACGGCACGCTGGCGCAGCAGCTGTTGCAGCTGCAAGGGCAGATGGCAAGACTGACCGCCGCTCTTGCGCAGCAGCCCGGCGGCACCCAAACGGCGCAGGACACCGCCAGTCTGACGGCACAGCTGCCGGTGGCGGCGGCTGCCCGCGCCATGAACTGGAACGGAAAGGAGGTGAAGTGAGATGATCAAGGTATGTTACAGCGAGCTGGACGGCCCCAAGGGGCTGAGCCTGCGGCTGGAAGCCGCAGGTCACGCGGGCTACGCGCCCGCCGGGCAGGACATCGTATGCGCTGGCGCAAGCACCCTGATGCAGGCGCTGGTGTACCTGCTGGCAGGGGAGGAGAGCGCCCGCAGCGATGCCTGGGACGAGCCGGAGGGCCCGCGCCTTGCCGTGGCGGTGCAGGCCCCGGTAGCACCGTGGGTGCAGGGTGCATTTGAACTGGCCAAGGCGGGCTTTACCCTGCTGGCAGAGCGCTACCCGGACAATCTGCGCTTTGCGGATGTGAGCCGCAGCGGACAGCAGAGCATGATGGACTTGCAGCTGTTTGCGGAGGGGGAAGCCGCACCTGCGTTGAGCCCGGCACAGAGCCGACAGGCGGTGGCTGCGGGCACCCTGAAGCCGGAAGCCCCAGCCGCGCAGCCGGAAGCGCCTCAGCAGACCCCGGCAGAGCCGGAGCCGCAGCCGGAAACACCCGCAGAGCCGGAGCGCCCGGTATTGCCGCCCCTGCCGCTGCCGGTGGAAAACACGGTGCACAGCCTGCACGCCCGCTGGGCGGCAGAGGAAGCGGCCATGCGCCGCAGCCAGCCGGACTTCGACCTGCAGAACGAGCTGCGCAGCCTCGGTGATGGTCATAAAGTAGCGGACAATATCGGGATGCGTGATGGTCACAGGGCCGCCGCGCTTGATTTGCTCCTCAAACAGCGGGATGACGCTGCCGTGGCTGCCCAGCACGTTGCCGAAGCGCACCGCAACGCAGGTCATCGACGTGGCCCGGGAGAAGGTCTGGATCAGCATCTCGCACAGGCGCTTGGTGCAGCCCATGACGTTCGTCGGGTTGACAGCCTTGTCTGTAGAGAGCTGGACGAACCGCTCCACGCCGTGCTCGGCGGCGGAGGTCAGCAGGTTCTTGGTGCCAAAGACGTTGTTCTTGACGGCCTCGGCGGGGCTGATCTCCATCAGCGGCACATGCTTGTGCGCCGCCGCGTGAAAGACGACGGACGGATGATAGGTGTCGAACACATCGTCCAGACGTGCTTTATCGCGGATGGAGCCGATGAGGGTGATAACAGGAGCTTCGGGACCGTACTTGTTTTTTAGCTCGGTTTCCAGCTCATAGGCGCAGTTCTCGTAGATGTCAAAAATCAGCAGACGGCGGGGCTGGTAGCGCATGATCTGACGGCAGAGCTCGCTGCCGATGGAACCGCCGCCGCCCGTGACGAGAACGATCTTGTCATGCAGGTACTCGGAGATCTGGGCGTTGTTCAGCTGGATCTCGTCGCGGGAAAGGAAGTCCGCCGTGTTCAGCTCACGGAAGCCCGCCGCCACAGGATTGCCGTTCTCGTCAACAGCCTGCGGGTCACTGATCATCCGCACGCGGCAGTGGGTGGAGTTGCAGAGGTTAATGATCTCGCTCAAACGGTCACCCTTGACCGTCGTGATGGCGATGACGATCTCGAGAATATGATATTTGCGCACCAACTCCGGTATGTCGGAGATCGTGCCGCGCACCGGTACGCCCTGCACGCGCAGGCCCTTCTTGGTCAGGTCGTCGTCAACAATGCAGACCGGGTTGCCGAAGCTCTGATTTTTCGTCTTGCAGAGGTTGACGGCCCACGCACCGGCGTTGCCGGCGCCGACAATGAGCAATGGCGTGTTGTCCTCCGGCTTGTTGGCCTTGGCGTTGCGCATCGTCAGGACCAGCCTCCACAGGAACCGCACGCCCGCTATGGCCGCCGTGTTGAATACCGCGCCGAAGATCAGCACCGCGCCGGAGATCGGGCGGCTGTGGTAGATCAGATCGAACAGCATGATGATGCCCGTCGCCAGCCCGGAAAGGCAGGTCAGGCGTGCAAGGTCGCGCATACCGGCGTACTCCCACATGATCTCATACAGTCCGCCGAACCAGAACACGATCATATAAATGGGCAGGACGTATAAGAGCATCGGGGCCATGGCGCGCAGTATCTCCACGCGGCGGTAGGCGTCGCCGCTGTCAAAGCGCAGCATGACGGCCAGCCAGTAGCAAAGTACAATGAGCCCGCAGTCCAGCAGCATCAGTGCGATGCGGCGCGGAAGCCCTTTTATCAGTTGTTTTGAGACCTGTTGCATCGATTCCATCCTTACTATACGTTCTTCTATCTGAAAACGGGCGCAATACGGCCCGGCAAAATTGTCATATAGGCTATTATAACACAAAAAGGCCCCATTTGTCCTACTTTTGGGCAGACAAATGGGGTTAATATTGTATAAAAATCGTGGTAAATTTTTGGTAAAACGGACGAAAGCGATTTACTCGACGGTCACGCTCTTGGCCAGATTGCGCGGCTTATCGACATCCAATCCCTTGGCGCAGCTGACGTAGTAGGCCAGCAGCTGCAGCGGAATGACCGACAGGCTCGTGGCAAAGTGCGGGTCGGTCTTGGGCACGTAGACCGTGAAGCCCGCAGTGTCCTCGATGCTGTAATTTCCGTAGGTGGTCAGGCCCATCAGGAAGGCACCGCGGCTCTTGACCTCGACCATGTTGGAAACGCTCTTTTCAAACAGGTCCGGCTGGGTCAGGATGCCGACGACCAGCGTTCCATTCTCGACCAGAGAAATCGGCCCGTGCTTCATCTCGCCCGCGGCGAACGCCTCGGAGTGGATGTAGCTGATCTCCTTAAATTTCAAACTGCCCTCGAGCGCGACGGCGTAGTCGAGGCCGCGTCCAATGAAGAAGACGTCCTTGGCGTTTGCGTACTTGCTGGCAAACCACTGGATACGCTCCTTGTCGGCCAGGGTCTTTTCAATCTTCTCGGGCAGAGCCTCCAGCTCGGTGACGAGGTGCTCATACTGGCCGTCCGCCAGCGTGCCGCGCACACGGGCAAACTCGGTAGCCAGCAGGTAGCAGGCCGCCAGCTGGGTGCTGTAGGCTTTGGTGGTAGCAACGGAGATTTCCGGGCCAGCCCAGGTGTACATTGTGGCGTCGGCCTCACGGGCAATGCTGGAGCCGACGACGTTCACAATGCCGATGGTGCGCACACCGCGCTCCTTGCACAGGCGCAGGGCGGCCAGCGTGTCGGCGGTCTCACCGCTCTGGCTGATGACCATAGCGAGTGCGTCCTTTTCGAGCACGGGATTGCGGTAACGGAACTCGCTGGCGACATCGACCTCGACGGGGATGCGTGCCAGGCTCTCAAACACATAGCGCGCGGCCATGCCGACATGGTAGGCGGAGCCGCAGCCGATGATGTAGAGACGATGAACGTTCCTGATGGCCTCCTCGTCAAGGGCCAACTCGGACAGGTCGATCTGGCCGTCCTTGAGGCGCGGGGAGATCGTATCGCGGACAGCGGCGGGCTGCTCGTAGATCTCCTTCATCATGAAGTGCTCGTAGCCGCCCTTCTCCGCGGCCTCGGCGTCCCACTCAATGGTGGTGGACTCGCGGGTGATGGGTTCCTTGTCGATGTTGAAGAACTCGATGGAGTCGGGGGTCAGGCGGGCAATCTCGAGATTGTCAATGTAGTAGACCGTGCGGGTGTACTTGAGCAGCGCAGGAACGTCGGAGGCAATGATGGCACCGTCCTCGCACTTGCCGACGATGAGCGGGCTGTCCTTGCGCACTGCGTAGATGACGCCGGGCTCGTCGGCAAAGAGCACGCCCAGCGCGTAGGAGCCACGGACATGCAGCATCATGCGGGTGATGGCGTCCAGTGCGTTGCCTGCGGACTCGCCCATGTAATAGTAGTCAAGCAGCTGGGCAACGACCTCAGTGTCGGTCTGGGAGACGAAGCTGAAGCCCTTGTTGATCAGACGCTCCTTGATCTCCTGATAGTTTTCAATGATTCCGTTGTGTACGACGGCAATCTTCTGGTCACGGGAATAATGTGGGTGTGCGTTGACGACGGACGGCTCGCCATGGGTCGCCCAGCGGGTATGGCCGATGCCGCAGCTGCCGGGCACGGCGCTGCCGCCGTCGGTCATCTCGCTCAGGACCTTTAGGCGGCCCTTGGCCTTGACGACCTCGATCTTGCCGGCAGCGTTCTGCACCGCCATACCGGCAGAGTCATAGCCGCGGTATTCCAGCTTGGCCAAGCCGTCCAGCAGAATGGGGGCGGCCTGTGCCGCGCCGGTAAAGCCTACGATTCCACACATAACAGGTATCCTCCCTTTGTTACAGCGTTGAAACTATACTTTCCATTTTATTGGATTAGAGCAAAATACTTTTACAGTATATGCCATTTGGGTACAAATGTCTATAGCTTTACGCAGATTTTGTACAGATGTGCGCGGCATAAAGACAAAGCGGGCAGCCGTCAAGGGCTACGGCTGCCCGCTGCGCGCATTCTCCCTTTCCGGTTTCTTACACCATATAAGAACGAATCAAAAGTTATCGCGCATTTATTAGCATAGCACATTCCCGGAAGAATAGCAAGTGCAATCTGCAAGCAAGAGAACGTTTTGCGAGTTTTGCAAAAGAATCTAAAGTACATGAAGCAATTACTTTCGGAAATTAGTCACTGACCCGACGCGCTACGACGACATAGCGCCCGTTGGCGGACGAATACTCGCAGGTAGAGAGGGTAAGCAGCTGCTCACCGTAGGCAGGGCGGATGCCGCTGTCCACGTCGCTGCGGGAGATGACCTGATCCACATAGCGGTTGTAGGTGTCCTCGTCCATGTCGATGTACTGGTTGTAGATAAACGAGGTGTCGTTGACGACATCAATGGTGAACGCACCGAACACCTCATACTTGGCGTCCCCGTAGACGGTGTCAAACTCAATGAAGGGGTGCTCCTGATAGTAGTCGGCCTTGCGGTACTCGGTCAGACAACCGAAGATCGTGCCGGTTTTCATATTGTGGCCGTAGATGATCAGGTTATCGCTCTCGGCGTTGGCCCCGAGCGTCGTTTGCTCGTCCAGGTACGGTACGCCGTAGACGCTGTAGGCTTTGTTGAAGTCATGACGCAGATAGAAGTCCTTGTTGTCCGGCGCGTACATAACCGGAAAATCCAGATTGGTGCCGTCGATGGAGATCCAGCCGATAAAGTCGCTGTTCTTGTCGCGCAGGGCAGCAAACCTGGCACCGTTGGGGTTGACATTCTCCCCGGCGGGGGCCGGGGTCGCCGCGGTATCGATCATCGACTGCAGGTCGGCAAACTCGCTCTCGGTCTTGCGGTCATCGAGGAACCGCTTGACCAGTAGGCCGCCGCTGATGAGGAAAATCGCGGCGAAAACGATCATTGCGAGGGTGTACAGCAGATTACCGCGCTTTTTTTTGCACTTCGCGGTCTCGCGTCGGCGATAGTCCTCGTCGTTGTCCTGGTCGTAGAAGGAAGCAGGTTCCTGCGGGGAAACCTTCGGCAGATCGGTGACGGTATAGGATGCCTTTACCTGAACGGAAGGGGCCTGCGGCAGCGGTGCATCGCTGCGGTGAATCTTTGCCATGATGAATTCTCCTGTAACACAATACTATCTTTACTATACGACCTGCGCGGCAAAAAGACAAGGAAAATATCACACAAAAATCTGTAAAAAATATCCGTCCCGCACCGTGCGGCGCAGGACGGACAGCAAAAACAGGTTACTCGCGGATCTCGATGCCGAGCTTGAACTTCAGGTTGCCGAGAATTTTCTTGACGAAGCGGTCGATCTCATCGGGGGTCAGCGGCTTGTCAGCGGGCTGGAAGGACAGGCTGAACGCCATGCTCTTCTTGTCCGCGCCGAGCTTTTCGCCGCGGTAGATGTCGAACAGTTCGACCTTGGTCAGCTGCTTGCAGGCGCGCTGCATCTCGGTGACGAGGGTGCCGCACTCCATGCTCTCGGGGGCGACGAGCGCCAGATCACGCTGGACCGGGGCAAACTCGGGGATGGGCTGGTAGTGGATGGCGGCGGGGACCAGTGCGTGGAACGCGACCCAGTCGATCTCGCCCAAGTAGATGTTCAGGTTGGCGCGGCTGTCCTTGGGCAGCTTGAGCTCGCTTGTCACATCATTAGCCAGCTTGCCAAAGACACCGACGCGCTCGCCCTTGCACAGGATATAAGCGGCAATACCGGGGTGCAGCCAGGCAACGTCCGTCGCGCGCTCGACGGTCAGCTCGACGCCGAACGCAGCGCCGAAGCTCTCGACAGCACCCTTGACTGCGAAGAAGTCCTCCTCACTACCCCAGGCAGCAAAGCCCAGATGCAGACGCTCCTCGGGCAGTTCAGTGACTGGCAGCTGCTTCGGGATGTAGATGTTGGACATCTCGAACAGACGGCCCTCGGCGTTGCCCTTGCGCAGGTTGTCGACGACGACATTCAGCAGGGACGGTGCCAGCAGCGGGCGCATGATGGTCAGATGGGAGGAAATGGGGTTCAGGATACGGATGACCTTGCGCTCCGGCGCGTCAGCGGCAATGTGCAGCATGTCGAGGTCAGCGTCGGCGTAGAAGGCCAGCGTCTCGGCCTCGTAAAAGCCCTGGGCACACATGGTGCGCTTGGCCTTGGCCTGCGCCTTCTGCTCGGCGGTCAGGCCGCCGGTGGTGACGGTGGCAGCCTTCAGGAAGGTGGGGACGATGTGTTCATAGCCGTACTCGCGGATGACCTCCTCGGCCAGGTCGGGCTCACCGACCTCGATGTCCTCACGCCAGCGGGGCGCGGCGACCTGCATCGTGTCGCCGTCGGCTTCGAGTTTGACCTCGAACTGCAGGCGGTTCAGGATGTCCAGAATCACATCGGTGGGCACAGTGATGCCGAGGATGGCATTGATGCCGCTGACCTTGGCCGTGAAGCGCTTGCCCTCACGCGGGGCACCGGCAGAACAGTCAAAATGGGTGGAGGTAACCTCGCCGCAGCCCAGCTCCTGAATCAGGTGCAGGGCACGGGCCATGCCAAGCTCGGTGGTGTACTCGGAGATACCCTTCTCGTAATGGCTGGAGGCGTCGGTGTTCTGCCCGAGGCCGCGGGCCGTCTTGCGGATGTTGTCGCGGGCGAACTTGGCGCTCTCAAACAGCAGCTGGGTGGTGGTATCTTTAATTTCGCTGTTCAGGCCGCCCATGACACCCGCCAGCGCAACGGGCTTGGAGCCGTCGCAGATGACGAGGTTGTTGGGCGTCAGGGTGAACTCTTTTTCGTCCAGCGTTGTGATCTTCTCGCCGTCTTTGGCGCGGCGGACGAGGATCTGGCAGCTTTCCAGCGTGTCCATGTCGAAGGCGTGCATGGGCTGGCCAATCTCCAGCATGACATAGTTCGTGATGTCAACGACGTTGGAGATGCTGCGCAGACCGCACAGGGCCAGCTGACGGCGCATCCAGCGAGGGGACTCGCCCGGCGTGATGTTGCGGACATAATGGCCAATGTAGCGCGGGCAGAGATCCTCGGCCTCGACGCTGATGGACAGGCGCGAATCAACATAGTCGCTGACCGTGTAGTCAGTGGCGGGCATCTTGAGGGGCTTGTTCAGCACTGCTGCAACCTCGCGCGCAATGCCGAGCACACTCTGGCAGTCGGCGCGGTTGGCCGTGATGGAAATATCAAAAATATAGTCGTCAAGGCCGACGACCTGCTGAATGGGCGTGCCGGGGATAGTGTCCTTCGGCAAATCGAGCAGGCCGTAGACCTCGGCACCGGGGTACAGATCATCGTTCAGGCCCAGCTCCTCACCGCTGCACAGCATACCGTTGGACTCGACGCCCATCAGGGGCTTCGCCTTGATTTTTACGCCGCCGGGCAGCGTGGAGCCGTCGAGTGCGGCGGCGGTGTGCATACCGGCGTAGACGTTGGGTGCGCCGGTGGAAATCTGGATGTCGTGGCCGTACTCGCCGCAGTCAACCTTGCAGATGTGCAGATGGGTGCCCTCCTGCGGGACACACTCGGTCACAACACCGACAACGACCTTGGAGATCTCGCCGCCGAGGTCGATCAGCTCCTCGACCTCAAAGCCGCAGCCAAAGAGCTTGTCCTCAAGCTCCTGCGCGGTGACGTCGATGTCAACATATTGCTTCAACCAGCTGAATGGTACTTTCATACTCTGTACTCCTCCCCTGTCAATCCTCGAACTGCTTCAAGAAGCGCAGATCGTTTTCAAACATCAGACCGATGTTGTTGATGCCGTACTTCAGCATGGCGATACGCTCAATGCCGATGCCGAATGCGAAGCCGGAGTAGACGTTGGGGTCAATGCCGCAGTTTTCCAGTACGCTGTGGTGGACGACACCGGCACCGAGAACCTCGATCCAGCCGGTGTGCTTGCACAGCGGGCAGCCCTTGCCGCCGCACTCGAAGCAGGAAACGTCGACCTCGACGCTCGGCTCGGTGAACGGGAAGTAAGACGGACGCAGGCGGGTCTTGACGTCTGCACCGAACAGCGCCTGGACGAATTTGTCGAGCATTCCCTGCAGGTCGCAGAGCGTGATGCCCTTGTCAACGACGAGGCCTTCCATCTGGTGGAACATCGGAGAGTGGGTCGCGTCGGAGTCGGAACGGAACACGCGGCCCGGGGCCAGCACCTTGATGGGCGGCTTTTCCATGTCCATGACGCGGATCTGGCCGCCGCTGGTCTGGGTGCGTAGCACGATGTCGTCTGCGACGTAGAACGTATCCTGCATATCGCGGGCGGGATGGTTCTTCGGCACATTCAGGCGGGTAAAGTTGTGGTCGTCGTCCTCGATCTCGGGGCCCTCGTAAATCTCAAAGCCCATACCGGCGAACACGTCGATGATCTCATTCTTGACGAGGGTGATCGGGTGTAGGCTGCCGGTTTGGCGAATCTTGGCGGGCATCGTGATGTCGACGGTCTCGGCGGCGTTGCGGGCCTCGAGCGCGGCCTTTTCGACCTGCTCGGACAGGGCCTGATACTGTGCCTCGGCCCACTGCTTGAACTCATTGATGGTCTTGCCGACGGCGGGACGATCCTCCTTGGGGACATCGCGCAGACTCTTGGTCAGGCCCGCGACCTCGCCGTTCTTGCTCAGGTATTTCTGCCAGAAGTCAGAAAGCCGGGCTTTGTCGGTGACGTCTGCGCTGGCCTGCTCAATGGCGGCGCGCAGCTCCTTGATTTTTTCTTCCATAGTACACCTCTGCTTGAAGTAGGGCCGGAGCAAACAAAAAGGCTCCGTCCCTGTGTTGAATCAGGGACGAAGCCTTGCAAAATACAATTCTCCGCGGTACCACCCGTGTTCCGCGCTGTAAAGCGCGGCACTCTTTGCTGCCGGTAACGGTGCAGAGCCGTTGCGCACTACTCGGCCTTGGCCTTTCCCGCGCACCACTCGGGAGCGAACTTCCGCATAAGCGCTTTACAGGCGGCTTGCAGCCGGTGACCGCCCTCTCTTGCCTAAAGCAGCTTGTGCGTACTTTCTCCGTCGCTGTGTTTTTGCGAATACTTATTTAGTATAGCGCGGTTTGCGCTGGCTGTCAAGCCTGCGGCAGCGGATACTTCTGCTTATCCTCCACGCTGATGGCCGGACCGAGCTGAACCTCGATGATTTTCAGCTCGCTGTCGGCAAAGACCGTATGGCGGCAGCCGGCGGGCATCGTCAGGATGTCCCCTGGCTTCACGTCGCGGCGCACGCCGTCCAGAATCGCATGGCCGGTACCGGAGATGACGGTCCAGACCTCGTCGCGGTTCTCATGGCTGTGGTAGTTCATGCCGTGGCCGGGGGTGAGCGTGATCTTGATGGTCATGCTCGCGTCCTCGACGTCGAGCACGCGGAAGGAACCCCAGGACTTTTCGGCAAACATGATCTGCTGATGGATGCTGTCCACATACGGCTTGATGTAACTGGACTGCTCCTTGTCAGAGACCAAAATGCCCTCCGGGCTGGCCGAGACGACGACGTCCTTCAGCCCCATGCAGAGCACGGGCACGTCCAGCTCGTTCAGTACATGGACGTTCTGGCAGGTGTCGTTCAGCATGGCCTTGCCGATGCTCGGCTCCTCCATGGCCTCGGTCAGGGTGTTCCAGGTGCCCATATCCTTCCACTGGCCCGCAAAGCGCATTACCTGAATTTGGGACTCATTCTCGACAACTGCGTAGTCGAAGCTGATTTTTTTCAGCGTCTCGTACTTATCGAACAGGTCCTTGTAATCGGTGAAATCGATCAGTTCGTGGGCCTTGTCCAGTACGTAGCGCAGT
>OMAJ01000947.1_pt1 | contig 12820 bp, 7 predicted proteins | sample 1644631 | NCBI WGS metagenome assembly OMAJ01 (sample SAMEA103958133, study PRJEB25191) | human gut metagenome | biome: human-associated habitat [ENVO:00009003]; feature: intestine environment [ENVO:2100002]; material: feces | place: Germany | collected 2013/2015 | reverse complement strand
TCTTAGTTCTGATAGAACTAAGATAAAAAAAACAGTTCGTTGGAAAATATTTTCTTTATTTTCTATTTATAATGCTCTTGTTATAAGATGATTATGATATGAATATGCATTTTTCTATTTTTTTTGTGGAAGAGATGTGGGGATAGACCTGACTCAAGTGTATTTATAATATACGAGTAATTATAAATAGAATAATAGTAAAGTGAAATAGCATGGATAAAGATATAAAAATGAATTTGATTAAAGGTTTGCTGTCGGGGCGGCTAACTAAAAAGCAGCGAAGAGGCTATGCTGAGCTGGAATCAGTGGATAAAGAATTGAAAATACAATGGAATGAATCTGGAAATAAAACGATAGATTTAAAAATAAAAGAACAGATATGGGAGAAAGTAAAAGCAAGATGTATAGATAGGAAAAAAGATAAAGTTCTATCAGAACTAAGATGGTACTTTGCCGTAGCTTCACTTGCTCTTTTACTAACAATAGGAGGACTTTGGGTGAATTCGGTCAGGAACAATATCGAGGACGAATTCATAAAGGTAATAGCCCAGCAGAACCAAATGTACATTTTGCCGGATAGCACAAAAGTATGGATGGAACCGGGAAGTTCCATTAAGTATGCAAAAGCATTTAATCAGAAAAGAGAAGTCTGGCTGGAAGGCAACTCATTTTTTGAGGTATACAAACAGGAAGGCAGTTTCTTCCAAGTGCATATCAACAAAGCGTTTATAGAAGTAAAGGGAACCTGTTTCCAGATCCAACAAACGAATGCCGAAAGAAACGAAATCACACTGTTTCATGGTAAAATAGAATTCAATGTAGAATCTACAGGAGAGAAAATTGTCATGTCTCCGGCACAAAAGGTAATGTACAATCCAAACAATGCACAAACGCAAGTCGAAAATATAATGAATATCAACTGGAAAGACGGAAGATATAATTTCAAAGATACCCCATTGCCCCAGCTCATTTCTATTGTAAATCAAATATACCAGTCAAACATTATTTTAGTAGGAAAGTTTACCGAACAATCTTCATTCACAGGAAGCATCCGCTATGACGAGAGTTTGAACGATGTAATCGAAAAACTCTGTTTCAGCCTCAACCTTACATATAAAAATCAGAATAATGAGATAGTAATATATAATTAACCATATTTCTAATAATTAACCCAATATTTAACCTCACAACAAGTTAAATCATGAAAAAAAATTACAGTTGTTATTGGAGGCGGTATCTAAAGCATATCGCACTCACTTTGCTCTTCTACCCCTTATCAGCTCTTGGAGCCCAGGGACACATATCCATTAAGGGGCAATCAATCACTATTATGCAAGCTATCCAGCTGATAGAAAAAAACAGTGACTATACGTTTTTCTACAATGCTGCAGACTTGGAAAACAAGCAACGGAAAGATATTAATTGTAACGGTTCCATTGACGAAATCCTGAACGAAGTTTTCAAAGATAGCGGTATTAGCTACATTGTGAAAAACAAAGAGGTTATCCTCAATGTACAAAAAACGAATAGTACCCAGCAAAAGAAAAAACGTACTGTGACGGGTACTATTTTAGATGCAGTAGACGACAGCCCCATCATCGGAGCTAACATCACCATTAAAGGCGATAAAAACACCGGTACAATCTCGGACATTGACGGAAATTTCAGCCTTGCCATACCTGACAACAAGACGATTCTTGTGGTTACTTATATCGGATACAAAACCCGCGAAGTTCCTGTAGAAGATCTCGGAAATATCAAGATTGTACTGGAAGGAGACGATCACACTTTGAATGAAGTGGTCGTAGTCGGTTCCGGTACTCAAAAGAAAGTCAGTGTGACGGGAGCCATCACAAGTATCAAAGGTGCCAGCCTTAAACTGCCCTCATCCACTCTGTCCAACTCATTTGCCGGAAAGTTGGCGGGTGTCATCGCAAAAACAAATTCCGGAGAACCTGGTTCGGGTGCCGAATTTTATATTCGTGGTATCGGAACTTTCGGCGGACGGGCAACTCCTCTGATTCTTCTGGATGACGTAGAAATATCATCCAGTGACTTAAATTATGTACCGGCAGAGAACATTGAAAGCTTTTCTATCCTTAAAGATGCATCTGCTACCGCTATTTATGGTTCACGTGGTGCGAACGGTGTAATGATCGTTACAACCAAAGGTGGAGAATATAACAGTAAAACATCCATCAACGTTACAGCAGAAAATTCTTTCAACTATCTGGATAAGTTCCCAGAATTTGTGGACGGAGCGACTTATATGGACATGTACAATAAAGCCGCACTAGCCAGAAACCCTTCTGCTTCGCCCAAATATAGCGCTACGGACATGGAACGCACTGCTTCCGGAGTGAATCGTTATCTTTATCCCGATGTAAACTGGCAAGACGTATTATTCAAAAATATGAGTATGCGCCAACGTGCCAACGTCAACATTTCAGGTGGTGGTTCTAAAGTGAAATATTATATGAGTTTGGATGTCAGCCATGATTCAGGCTTGCTGAACACGGAGAAAGCATATTCGTGGAACAACAATATTAATATAATGAACTATACGTTCCAGAATAACATTGCTTACAAACTGACTCCGACGACAACGATCAAAATGAACATGAACGCTCAGATTCGCCAGAAGAAAAGCCCGAATGTATCAAGTGAAGATCTGTTCAAACAGATTCTGACGACTACGCCCATAGGGTTTCCTGTTACCTATCCAAGTCAGGATGATCGTATCATGTACGGTAATAACATCATTTCAGGGAATACATTATATACGAACCCTTATGCAAAAATGATGACTACTTTTGCCGAAACAAACGAAAATACACTTAACACAGTTATCAAGATAGACCAGGATCTGGATTTTATCACTAAAGGACTTAAAGTGAACGCTTTTGTAAATTTCAAAACGTGGTCAAGTTCTTCTTTTAACCGCAGCATCGCTCCTTATTACTACCGCGTAAAAAGTGGAAGCTACGACGAAACCGACCTGGCAAATACAGACTATGAACTGGAATTACTGAATTCGGATGGTAGCGATTACATCAGTCAGTCGGCTATTGGAAAGTCATCCGACCAGACATTCGAATTGCAGTTCAATTTAAATTATGCCCGCCAGTTCGGGTTACATAATGTAGGTGCCATGTTGCTCTACAAACAACGTGAATACAGAAGTGATGTATTGCCTAACCGCAACCAGGGACTTTCCGGACGTCTGACTTATGATTACGGACAACGTTACCTGATTGAATTTAACTTCGGCTACAACGGTACAGAACGTCTGGCCAAAGAAGACCGTTTCGGATTCTTCCCTGCCGTATCTCTGGGATGGGTGATAAGCAATGAAGCTTTCTTCGAACCAATGAAAAATGTAGTGGACAATCTGAAAATCAGAGGTTCTTACGGTCTTGTGGGTAGTGACGACCTGGCGACAGCCGGAGGAAGTTATTACTTGTATATAGATAAGATTACAAATAACGATCTGTCATATCTGAAATGGACTTCCGGACAAAATATGGACTACCAATTGGGAGGTCCTCAGATGGCATATTATGCAATGTCCGGTCTGGGATGGGAAAAGGTAAAGAAGCTCGATATCGGTGTTGATTTCACGCTGTTCCGCAATTGGACATTTACATTCGACTATTTCTACGACAAGCGTTACGACATCTTTATGAACCGTGAAGCATGGCCGCAGTCTTTGGCATACCATATAGCCAAACCCTGGAGTAACATTGGAAAAATGGATAATAAGGGAGTGGAATTCAGCATTAATTATGCCAACAACTTCTCTAAAGATTTGTCAGTCAGCCTGCAGGCAAACTTCACATACAACAAAAACAAAATGGTCTATGTAGACGAACCGGAATATCCGACTATATGGAAGTCAGAAACCGGAAAGCCTTATTCACGCATTACCGGCTACATCGCAGAAGGTTTGTTTAAATCGCAGGAAGAAATAGACAACAGTCCCGCACAGAACCTGGGGTCTACACCTAAAGTCGGAGATATTAAATATCGTGACCTCAACGGTGACGGAATCATTGACTCGGATGACCAGACGATGATCTCCAAATATGGAAGTACTCCCCGCTTGCAATATGGGTTTGGCGGAACACTCAACTACAAAAAGTTTGATTTGGGTATCTTCTTCAGTGGCTCTGCCTTGCGCTCTATCATGACAAACGGCATTGATCCTTTCCAAGAAGGAATTGCCGTCGGCAACAGAAATGTATTGAAATATATAGCCGACAATTATTGGTCGGAAGAAAAGCAGAACTGGGATGCAACCTATCCTCGCTTGGGACTACTTGCAACAGACGTTGCCAACAATACGGTAAACAGCAGCTACTGGCTAAGAAACGGCTCCTTCCTCCGCCTAAAGAATGTAGAGATAGGATACAAAATACCTTACGGACGCATTTTCGTCAGTGCAGCCAATCTATTCACATTCAGCCCGTTCGACCTTTGGGACCCGGAACTTTCATCCTGGAACAGTTATCCTATGCAAAAGATTGTCAATGTGGGAATTCAACTTCAGTTCTAATTTATTATGATAAAAAATATGAAACTAACACGCATTTTTCAACATATAAGTATAGCAGTTATGATAACTGCATTTAGCTTAACTTCCTGTGATTATCTGGACGTTGTTCCACCTGAACAACCCAATATCGACGATGCTATGTCAAGCCCCACCAGAGCTTTGGGCTTCCTTTATTCCTGTTACGGAGGCGTCGGTACAGATTTACCTTCCGCCTATCTGGGAGAAATAAATTCTACGACAGACGAATACGTACTTCCGTATTCATGGAACACAGATGGCTACTGGGGCGCATATGCTTTCAATACCGCATCATCTACTAACCAAAACTGGCTATGGTCAACTACCTATCAATATATAGGTCAATGCTACCTCTTTTTACAAAAGCTGGAAAATGCAGGAAGCGACATTGCATCCGATGCCGAAAAAGAACTATGGAGAGCTGAATGCCAGTTTCTGGTAGCTTATTATCACTTTGTGACCTTAAGAAGATATGGCCCCATTCCAATCACGGACTCGTATATTCCGATGGATACCCCAACGTCAGAGTACAATGGACGTTTCCACTTTGACTATTGTGTAGACTGGATTGCGAATCAGCTGGATGAAGCAGCTAAAGTGCTTCCAGCCAACCGTACTGTTACTAATGAATGGGGACGTGCTACCTCTACTATAGCGAAAGCCGTAAAAGCCCGCTTGCTACTTTATGCCGCATCTCCTTTATGGAACGGAAGCTTTCCTTATCCTAACTGGCAGAATGAGAATTTCGAAACTCCGGGTTACGGCAAAGCACTGGTTAGCAATACTTATGATAAAAGTAAATGGGAAAGAGCACTGGCAGCATGTCAGGAAGCACTGACATTGGCTACCACTTCCGGCGACCGTGAACTGTACGATGACGATGAATATTATTCAAGACAATCATTGAGCTTGCCTTTCGTTCCCGGAGTAGCGGACGTAGATGATAATAAAGAATTTCTGAAAAACGTAATGAAGATGCGCTATGCAGTAAGTACACGCGAATCTGAAGGAAACAAAGAAATTATCTGGGGATTATCAAACCAGTTTGATTTTTATTCCCGTTATCCACTTCGCATTCTGAAGAAATCTGATGGTGCCTGGCATGCAGGTTACAGTGGCGTGTCTCCTACATTATATACAATCGAACATTTCTATACAGCTAACGGAAAATTACCGGAAAAAGATCTCGATTTCACTCCGTCTTCGGAATGGTTCGAGTCGGCAGGACTTTCTTCCCGCGAAGACATTATCAAGTTGAATGTAGGTCGTGAGCCCCGTTTCTATGCATGGATGGCTTTTGACGGTGGCGACTACGGAACAAAATTTGCCGCAGGTTCTCCGCTGAAGCTGGAAATGAGAAATGCAGAAATGCACGGTTATAATCCGTCTCTGTTCAACCGAGACCATAGTGTCACAGGATTCCTGACGCAGAAATTCGTTGATCCGGTAACAGAATTCTATACAGCCGGCGGTTCTACAAGCGGAACAAGTGCACCTACTATTTTATTCCGTCTGGCTGAACTCTATCTGAACGTGGCAGAATGCCAGGCAGCATTGGGAAATACCCAGGAAGCCATTGATGCGTTAAATCCTGTTCGCGAACGTGCCGGTATTCCTAAATTAACGATAGCTGATGTCACAAGCAATATGACTATCAAGGACTGGGTACACAACGAGCGTTTTGTTGAATTATGGAATGAAGGCCATCGCTTCTTCGATGTCCGCCGTTGGGCAGAAGGAGCAAAATACTTCGGAGCAGGCAAACGGGAAGGTTTGAATGCAGAAGTTCAAAGCCCCACATTTGAAGAGTTTAACAAGCGGACCATCGTTGATGCACCCTATGTTTGGGAAAACCGCATGTACCTGAATCCGGTATTCTATAACGAGGTATACAAAAATCCGCAGATGGTACAAGCGCCCGGATATTAATTATTTTTTATTCATTCATAACAATACATAGAATATATGAAACATATATCAATAGCCTTGTGTTTGTGCGGGATGATTCTGATGAATACTTCCTGCGACAATTATGACGATACGTATCCACAGGAATATGAAAAAATACTATCATTGCAAACCACCGGTGAGCAAGCTGTAGATCTTTACAAAACAGGAGAAGCTACCAACTATTCAATCACGGTAATCAAATCCGGAAGCAACCCCACACTGACAGCTTCTGCTCATATCGGTGCAATGGATGCAGCCAATTTCGAACAGTACATCTCCGAAAGAGGTTTGAACTATGTAGCAATGCCTGCTGACTGTTACTCATTCAATATGGAAGACCTTGATTATTCTTCTGCGGAAACCTACAAAATCATCAATCTGCAGTTGAACACCAGCGAAATAGACCGTTTTGAGCAGACTCTTGAAGAAGGACAAACATGTGTTCTTCCAATCATGCTGACCAGTACATCCGATTCTATTCTGGCTGATAAGAATACATTAATTCTGAAACCGGAGGTCATTATTCCATCTCTTTCTGTCACCGAATCCAGCTCAGGAACCGTGACTAAATACTTGCCACAAAGTGGAGGTACAATCAGTCTTTCTTTAGGACTGCAAGTTGAAAACCAATGGAGTTTCACCTGTAAAGTGGCAATTGACGAAGCTACCACTACATTACAAGGAGCGACATTAGCATCGGATATCATCTCATTTGAACCGGGAAATACTTCTTCCGTACAAGTCAATATTCCTAAATTTACGCAAACCTCCGGTAATGTCGGCATCAAGATTCTGGAAATAAATGGAAAAGACGGTTTCGAATTCAATCCGGACCCATTTATTCTGGTTGCCTCCGTCGAGAAATACAATCTGACGACAGACATGCTTTCCAGCAACGCGACAGAACCGTCAGAGGGTTCATTGGCTAATTTGTTGGATGGAGATGTAGGTACCTACTTCCATAGTGCATGGAGTGTATCGGTAGCTGACAAACATTATGTACAGGTAAAACTACCCGTATCTACCAAGACATTCCGTTTCACCTATACCAACAGGTCCAATAACGGAAATGCTGCTCTGGCATGGTTCAACTTATACACCGGAGCCACTGAGAACAATTTGCAACTCTACAAGCGTTTTGCATGGGATGTGGACAATCTACCGTCCGGTGCCGCAGGTGTTTATGTTTCCCCCGACATCACAATAGACAATGCAGCAAGCACATTACGCTTTGAATGTGAGCAAAACTGGACGGGTGGTTCTTTCTTTGTATGGAGTGAATTCAGTCTGTTTATACTGTCTGAATAATAAAAAGGAAACAGAGGGCGAGTCGGGAGTCTGACTCACCCTCCCCCTCCTATCTTAAAAACTAATACTGCAAAAAGATGACAATCAAAAGATTTCTTATTAACCTATTAGCCCTTTTTTCCCTATTTACAGTGTCACTGGCATGTAAGGATAGCGAAAAATCACTCATAACCCCCTCTTTCAGTATCAACGAAGAGTACCTGATACAGAATCTGGACAAATCGAGTACATCTGTCCAGATCCCAATCAACACATCCCTGGAGTTAACTCAATGGAATGTCTCTTATGAGGCAAACTGGTTGCAATGCTCGAAACAAAAAACAGCGGCAGAAGGAACCTTCCTGAAAATTACAGTGAACGAAAATACAGGCGAGGCCAAAAGAACAGCCAGTATAAAAGTTACATCGACCACTGCAACCTATACCATCACTGTCAACCAATATGCTAAAGGTGAAGTGATTGTAGAGGGAGACATCAAGGTGACTCCAACCGGTGGCAAAGCAAGTGAACATCAGAGTGGACAAGATATTGAGAACACCTATGACGGCAAATTTTCGACTGATGGTGCCGATCCTTTCCATACCCCATGGGGACAATCCGCCAAATTCCCTGTCACGCTGGAATATTATTTCAAAGGAGATACAGAAATAAACTACTTAATTTATTATACCCGATCCGGTAACGGAAATTTCGGAAAGGTCAATGTATATACAACCACAAGCCCCGACCGGTCGGACTATACACTGCAAGGAGAATATGACTTTAAAGAGCAGAACGCTCCATCCAAAGTCTCATTTTCAGAAGGCATAAAAGCGACTGGAATCAAGTTCGAAGTCTTAAGCGGACTCGGAGATTTTGTAAGCTGTGACGAAATGGAGTTTTACAAGACCAATACGGATAAAACGCTGGACAAACAGCTGCTTACCGTCTTCACCGACATCACCTGTACGGAAATAAAAGACAATGTCACCGATGAGCAGATACAGGCTCTGCCGGACTACTTCGTCAGAATAGCAGAAGCAGTCCGCGACAACACATACGACAAATGGGAAAAAGAATTCCGTATCCGTAATTATGAGCCATACAGTAATATCGCCGAGTGGGCAGACAAACTAATGACCAAGAAATACAGTGATCTCGACAATCCGACCGGCATATCAGTGAAAGCAGGAGATGACGTTATTGTATTGGTAGGTGACACATACGGACAGAACGTTTCAGTGCAGTGTATCTGGGAAACGGGCACCGAATACAAACAAACAGCCTCTTCAGGAGATGTCTATATGCTAACCCCCGGCGTCAACAAACTGACAATGAAAGGAGAAGGCCAGTTGTTTGTCATGTACAACACCGACCTGGCTTCAAATTCAGCAAAACCTATCAAGATTCACATACCTCTGGGAAGTGGTACAGTAAACGGCTTCTTCGACCTGAAAGAACATAAGACAGACGAAAAGTACGCTGAACTGTTAAAGAAATCAACACACAAATACTTCTGCATACGCGGAGAAAAGATCATGTTCTATTTCCACCGCAACAAATTGCTGGAATATGTACCGAACAATATCCTCTCTGCCATCCATTTATGGGATAACATTGTCAGCTGGCAACAAGAATTAATGGGAATCGATGATGTACGCCCATCGCAGGTCAACAACCACTTGTTTGCCATCTCACCGGAAGGAAGCTATATGTGGGCATCCGACTATCAAATCGGATTTGTTTATACCTATTTAGGTAATATACTGCTAGAAGATAATGTAATGGCAGCGGAAGACAACGCATGGGGACCTGCCCATGAAATCGGACATGTTCATCAGGCCGCCATCAACTGGGCCAGCTCTACGGAATCATCCAACAATCTGTTCTCCAACTATATTATCTATAAATTAGGTAAATACAAATCGCGCGGCAACGGACTGGGAAGCGTTGCAACCGCCCGTTACGCCAATGGCCAGGCATGGTACAACATGGGAGACGCGACCCACCAGAACGAAGATACGGAAACTCACATGAGAATGAACTGGCAATTGTGGACTTACTATCACCGTTGTGAATATAAGACTGATTTCTGGCAAACTCTTTTCAAACTGATGCGCGAAGTGAATATGACCGAAGGAGAAGACCCCGGAAAGAAACAACTTGAGTTTGCTAAAATGGCAAGCAAAGCCGCCAACGAGAATCTGACTGACTTTTTCGAAATGTGGGGATTCTTCGAGCCTGTCAATACCACTATCGAGCAGTACGGAACATACAAATACTATGTAAGTGACGCGATGATTCGTGAAGCCAAAGAATACATGGCACAATTCCCTGCTCCGAAACATGCTTTCCAGTACATCGAAGACAGGAAGAAAAGTGAATTCCCATCGGATGACTACCGTTATTCGGCAGTCGGAGATGTCGGATACTACACGCAATTCAAAGAAAACCAGAAGATTACCAAAACAATCACGGCAGAGATAACGGGACGTAAGGTTTCCATCCGAAACGGAGATGAAGCGGTTGCTTTCGAGATCAGAGAAAATAATGAAAACGGAAAATTACTTTATTTTTCTACCTTCACGACTTTCGAGATTCCATCATCCGTATCAATGGTAAATGCCAAAACATACGCCGTACAAGCTGACGGAAAACGTATTTTGTTATAAGAACAAATTAACTTAACACACATTGCAGCTATAAAAACGGCATCGCCCAACATGGGGCGATGCCGAAAATATCACGATAGCGCAGGAAATAGTGAGACTCTTTTTCTACCAAAAAGATGAATGGACAGTGAAAATATCTACAATAATTACACCAGATTGATTAATTAATTAGTATTTTTGACACCGAAATGAAAAACCAATTAATAACCCCCAATTAAAAACCTAAAAGAAAGATGAAGAGACTACTACTTAACACACTCATCGGTCTTGCATTGTTGACCTGCCAGACCAGTTTTGCTCAAAAGACAAAAGCAAAATTCTCACCGATTAAAGTGGAAACTCCGGCTCGTCCGGCAAATCAGCAAGACGTTATCCAACTTGTCACTCCAAAACTTGAAACTGTCCGTGTAGGCTTTATCGGGCTAGGAATGCGTGGTCCCGGTGCCGTTGAACGCTGGACACATATTCCGGGAACTCAAATCGTAGCTTTGTGCGATCTCCTCCCCGAACGTGTCGAGAGTGCACAAAAGATTCTGGAGAAAGCCGGTCTGCCTAAAGCCGCTTCATATGCGGGAGACGAGAAGGCATGGAAAAAACTCTGCGAACGGGATGACATCGACATCGTATATATAGCTACCGACTGGAAACACCATGCGGAAATGGGTGTATATGCTATGGAGCACGGTAAGCATGTGGCTATCGAAGTACCTGCTGCCATGACACTGGACGAAATCTGGAAACTAATCAATACTTCCGAAAAGACTCGCAAGCATTGTATGCAACTGGAAAACTGTGTATATGACTTCTTTGAATTGACATCACTCAATATGGCACAGCAAGGTGTATTCGGTGAAGTACTTCATGTAGAAGGTGCGTATATCCACAATCTGGAAGACTTCTGGCCGTATTACTGGAACAACTGGCGTATGGATTACAACCAACTGCACCGTGGCGATGTATATGCCACTCACGGCATGGGTCCGGCTTGTCAGGTACTTAATATCCACCGTGGCGACCGCATGAAAACGTTAGTATCTATGGATACCAAGCCTGTGAACGGTCCTGCATACATCAAAAAGAAAACCGGAAAAGAAGTGAAAGACTTCCAGAACGGCGACCAGACATCCACTCTCATCCGTACCGAGAATGGCAAGACAATGCTGATCCAGCACAACGTAATGACACCACGTCCTTACAGCCGCATGTATCAAGTGGTCGGAGCAGATGGTTATGCCAGCAAATATCCGATTGAAGAATACTGTCTGAGACCTTCGCAAGTAGACTCAAATGATGTACCGAATCACGAAAAGCTGAATGCACACGGTTCCGTATCCGAAGATGTGAAAAAAGCATTGATGGCTAAATACAAAGACCCGATTCACAAAGAACTGGAAGAAACTGCCAAGAAAGTAGGCGGACACGGCGGTATGGACTACATCATGGACTATCGTCTGGTTTACTGTCTGCGCAACGGTCTTCCTTTGGATATGGACGTTTATGACCTTGCAGAATGGTGCTGTATGGCCGACCTGACCAAGCTTTCTATCGAAAACAGCTCTGCCCCGGTAGCTATCCCCGACTTTACTCGTGGAGCATGGAACAAGGTGAAAGGTTACAGACACGCTTTCGCAAAATAATAAAACTTCTTTTTGACACGGGTTTCACGAGTCATCCGGCAGTTAGTTCGCTACACAAAGCCGGCCGGTTCGTGAAATCCGTGTCCGATTATAAGACTACACAACCCATCCATGAAGATGAAAATATCAAAGCCCTCTAAACAGGGAGTAATCAGAGAAACGAAAGACTACTTAATGATTGCCTTGGGAATGATCCTTTACGGCATCGGATGGACTCTCTTCCTGCTTCCTAACGACATCACCACCGGTGGAGTACCGGGCATTGCCTCTATTGTTTATTTCGCTACCGGATTCCCGGTTCAATACACTTACTTTGCCATCAATGCTGTCTTGCTGATGGTATCCCTCAAAGTGCTGGGATTTCGATTCAGTCTTAAAACCATATTCGGTGTATTCACTTTAACCTTCTTCCTGTCCGTTATCCAAAAGTTAACCGCGAACGTAACCTTGCTACACGATCAGCCGTGTTGGGTGCTTCTTTCTGTGGCAGCGGCATCGGTATTGCTTTCTCAGCCAACGGAAGTACGGGAGGAACCGATATTATCGCGGCTGTCATCAACAAATACCGCGACATCACTTTGGGAAGAGTCATGCTGATATGTGACCTGATCATTATCTCTTCCAGCTATTTCGTACTGAAAGACTGGGAAAAGGTAGTATATGGATATGTGACCCTTTATGTTTGCAGCTTCGTACTGGAC
>OMAJ01000937.1_pt1 | contig 12938 bp, 12 predicted proteins | sample 1644631 | NCBI WGS metagenome assembly OMAJ01 (sample SAMEA103958133, study PRJEB25191) | human gut metagenome | biome: human-associated habitat [ENVO:00009003]; feature: intestine environment [ENVO:2100002]; material: feces | place: Germany | collected 2013/2015 | reverse complement strand
TGTCATCGTTAGGATCCTTTGGAAGAAGAAGGATCTTTAATTCATGCTCCAGCTCCTCAATGCGCTTCTTTGCATCGGATAATTCCTCCTTTGCCATTTCACGCATTTCCTCGTCATTTTCTTCCTCTAACATTGCCAGACTGTCCTCTACGTCCTGCTTTGCCTGCTTGTACTGCTTGTAAGCTTCTACGATCGGTGCCAGTTCAGCCTGTTCTTTCATCAGCTTGGTAAAGCGTTTGGTATCCTGGGTCACATCCGGGTCCCCAAGCATACGCATCAGTTCTTCATAATGGATCAACATATCATCCAGTTTATCAAACATAATTTTTACTTCTCCTTCCTGGCACATACTACCCGGTCGTTTCCAGCCATATCCCGGACAGTCCTACGCCCACTAAATCCCATTGCTTCAAATATTTCTGTTACATCCTTTGCCTGATCCCAGCCGATCTCCATATAGATGCTTCCGCCGTTTTTCAGGTATTTTTTTCCTTCTTCTGCTAAAATGCGGTAAAATTTCAGTCCGTCCGGCTCACCGTCTAAGGCCATCCGTGGCTCATGATCTTTTACCTCCGGCTCCAGTCCCTCGATCACCTGACTGGGGATATAGGGGGGATTGGAAACGATCAGGTCGAACTGTTCCCGTTGTCCGGGGAATAGCTCCCCGAGGGCGTCGCCTTGTCGGAAATCCACTTTTGCATCGAGTCTCCGGGCATTTTCGCGGGCGATGGAGAGGGCTTTTTCGGAAATATCGACGGCTGTAATACGGGACTCCGGGATCAGCCGGGCCAGTGTGACGGCGATGCAGCCGCTGCCGGTGCCCACGTCGAGCAGGGCACGGGCCCTGCGTTCGTCGTGTACCACCCAGGAGACCAGCTCCTCGGTTTCGGGGCGGGGGATCAGCACCCCTTCGCGTACGGTGAAGCGGTGCCCGTAAAATTCCGTGTGCCCCACCACGTATTGCACGGGACGGCCGGCGGCGAGTTGTGCGGCCATCGCCTCGAACCCGTCGGCTGCCATCGGTGCGCCGGGGTCGGTCAGCAAGGCCGATAGGGGAAGCCCCGCCAATTCGGCGAGGGCGATCAGGGCGATGCTCCGTGCCTCGCGGGCGTCGTAAAGTCCCGTGAGACGGGCTGTGAGTTTGTCGAGGAGCCCGCGGCGGGTGGTGCCCTCCGGTGCCGCCTGCGAGGGCGGGTTGCCGTGGCCTTCTGCCGCGTCCAGCGGCTGCAGGGCGTCCATGTATCCAGATCCGTCCTGCGGCTGCGGGGCGTATGGGGCGGGGGTTTCGGGGACGGACATCAGTGCCGGATGAAATTGGCCAGCGCGATGGCTACGGCGGCTTCGACGACCACGGCCCCGCGCAGGGCGACGCAGACATCGTGGCGGCCGCGGATCGTGAGCGGCTCGACCTTGTCCGTCGCCAGGTTGTAGGTATTTTGTTCGCGCCCGATGCTCGGGGTCGGCTTGACCGCCGCGCGTACCACGATCTCGTTGCCGTTGGTGATTCCGCCGTTGATGCCGCCCGCGTTGTTGGTCGCAGTAGTGCCTTCGACGTCGAGCAGCGGGTCGTTGTTCTGCGAACCGCGCATGCGCGCCCCGGCGAAGCCGCTGCCGAATTCGACCCCCTTGACGGCCGGGACGGCGAACAACAGGTGGGCGATCAGGCTTTCGGCCGAATCGAAGAAGGGTTGTCCCAGTCCCAGCGGGACGCCCTGTACGCGGCATTCGATGATTCCGCCGACCGAATCCCGGTCGGCCGCCGCTGCGCGCAGCACCTCGTCGAAGCGCGCGGGGTCGGTGCATCCGCCGATCTCGGTGATGCGCGTGTCGAAGGCGATGCCCGGCGGGAGCATCTTCTTGGCGACGACGCCCGCGGCGACGAACGCCACGGTCAGGCGTGCCGAGAAATGGCCGCCGCCCCGCGGGTCGTTGAACCCGTTGAAGCGGTGGTAGGCCACCAGGTCGGCGTGCGAAGGCCGGTAGTGGCGGGCTACGGTGGCGTAATCCTGCGAATGGGTGTCGGTGTTGGCGAATTCGATGGTGAGCGGCGCCCCCGTCGTCATGCCGTTGTAAAGCCCCGATACGATCTGCGGGATGTCCGGCTCGCGGCGCGGCGTGGTGCCGCGGGCCCCGCTGCGGCGGCGTGCGAGGTCGGCTTCGAAATCTTCCGCCGAGAGCGGAATACCTGCGGGAACCCCGTCGATCGAGATACCGATCTGCGGGCCGTGCGACTCGCCCCAGATGGCGAGCCTGAAATTGTGTCCGAAAATATTCATGGCGTTCAGATTCTGATTTTTTCCAGGTCTTCGAAGAATCCGGGGTAGCTCTTGGCTACGCATTCGGCGCCTTCGATGGTCATTTCCCCGTCGCAGAGCAGTCCTGCGACGGCCATCGACATGGCCATGCGGTGGTCGCCGTGGCTCTGCACGCGGGCCTGGCGGATCCTGCCGCCGCGGATGCGCATGATGTCCTCCTGGGAGGTGTCCACCTCGATGCCCGCCTTGGCGTACTCTTCGCGGATGGCGTCCGCACGGTTGCACTCCTTGTGTTCGAGCCGCGAGGTGCCGCGGATGACGCTCTCGCCCTGGGCCGCCGCCGCGAGCGCTGCGAGTGCCGGGAAAAGGTCGGGGCAGTGCGTGGCGTCGAATTCGAAGGCGCGCAGGGGCCGGTGCGAGGCCGTCACGGAGTCCTCGTCGTTGATGACCGCGGCCCCGGCCCGCACGAGTGCCGTGCAGATGGCCGTGTCGGCCTGCTTCGAAAGCATGGAGACGTTCTTCACGGTGACTTCGCCCGCGACGGCGCCCGCCACGAGCAGCATGGCCGCGGCGCTCCAGTCCCCCTCGATGCTGAAAAAGGCCGGGCGGTAGCGCTGTCCGCCCTCGATGTAGAACTCCTTGTAGTCGTTATGGCAGATTTCCACGCCGAAACGTGCCGCCGTGTCGACGGTCATGTCCAGATAGGGGGTCGAGACGGCGCTGCGGACGTGGAGCGTGGTGTCGTGCTGCGAGAGCGGGAGCGCCAGCAGCAGCCCCGTGATGAACTGCGACGAAACGGAACCGTCGACGTCGATTTCCCCGCCCCGGATCGGGCCGCACACTTCGAAGGGCAGGTAGCCGTCGTTGTCCCGTACCTGGACGCCGAGGCGGCGCAGCGGTTCGATCATCATGTGCATGGGGCGCCGTAGCAGGGTGCCCTGGCCTTCGATGGTGACGGGCATCCCGCAGAGCGATGCGATGGGGGTGAAAAGCCGTGTGGCGAGCCCCGATTCGCCGACGTGCAGCACCTTCCCGCGGGGATGCAGCCCGCCTTCGATCGAAAGGGTCGAGGCGTCCACGTGTTTCACGCGGGCGCCGAGCGTCTCGATGCACCGCAGCGCCGAGCGCGTGTCGTCGCAGAATTCCAGATTGCGCAGCACCGAGGTCTCCCCGCAGAGGAGCGATGCCGCCAGGGCACGCTGTGCATAGCTTTTCGAACAGGGCGGCGTCAGCGTGCCTTTAACGCGGCCCAATGGAACCGTCTTGTCCATTGTGTAGGTTATATGCTTTTATGGGCACCGGGGTTGGCCGGCACCCTGAAATTAAAATCCTCGCCTCTATTCCTGTGTTTCGGTCTCCTCCCCGGCCTGCTGCGCCTGCTGTCCCTTGCGGTTTTTCATCTGCTGGGTCAGCTGGTGGCTCTTCTTGAGCTCGAAATGCTGGCCGAGGTAGACCTTGCGAACCATCGGGTCGGCGGCCAGTTCCTCGGCCGTACCCGTCTTGAGGATCTTGCCCTCGTAGAGCAGGTAGGTGCGGTCGGTGATGGCCAGCGTCTCGTCGACGTTGTGGTCGGTGATGATGACGCCGATGTTCTTGTGCTTGAGCGTCGCCACGATCGACTGGATGTCCTCCACGGCGATGGGGTCGACGCCCGCGAAGGGCTCGTCGAGCAGGATGAACGCCGGGTTGATGGCCACCGCGCGCGCGATCTCCGTACGGCGCCGTTCGCCGCCCGAAAGCTGGATGCCGAGGCTCTTGCGAACCTTTTGCAGGCGGAACTCCTCGATCAGCGACTCGACGCGCTCGGTCTGGTACTCCTTCGAGAAATCGGTCATTTCGAGTACGGCGCGGATGTTGTCCTCGACCGACAGGCGGCGGAAGACCGATGCCTCCTGTGCCAGGTAGCCCACGCCCATCTGGGCGCGTTTGTAGACCGGCTCCTTGGTCAGTTCGGCGACCTTGCCTTCGTCGTCCTCGAGGAAGATGCGCCCTTCGTTGGGCTTGATAAGCCCCACGATCATGTAGAAAGTCGTGGTCTTGCCGGCTCCGTTGGGGCCGAGCAGTCCGACGATCTCCCCCTGGTTGACGTCGATCGAGACGTGGTCGACGACGGTACGGGCCTTATATTTTTTGACAAGTTCGCTGGTGTATAGGCGCATTGCGTTCTCTTGCTATAAAATTTTTACAAAGTTATGCTTTTTTCCGAAAAGTTTTTTAACTTTACATTGAATTTTCTGATTTTAGAGTAGAAACGGCGAAATGAAACAATTTGAATCGTCCCTGTTGCATGACAAGCTGAAGGAGTACTTCGGCTTTTCGTCGTTCAAAGGGAACCAGGAAGCGGTGATCCGCAATGTGCTGGAAGGGAAGGATACGTTCGTGCTGATGCCTACGGGCGGCGGGAAATCCCTCTGTTATCAGCTTCCGGCCATGCTCATGGAGGGCGTGGCGATCGTCATTTCCCCCCTGATCGCGCTGATGAAGAACCAGGTGGACGCCATGCGCACCTTCTCGGCCGAGTCGGGAATCGCCCATTTCCTCAATTCGTCGCTCAACAAGACGGCCGTCGCGCAGGTGCGTGCCGACGTGCTGGCCGGGAAGACGAAACTGCTCTATTTCGCCCCCGAATCGCTGACCAAGGAGGACAACGTGGCCTTCCTGCATAAAATAAAGGTATCGTTCTACGCCATCGATGAGGCGCACTGCATTTCGGAGTGGGGGCACGACTTCCGGCCCGAGTACCGCCGCATCCGCCCGATCATCAACGAAATCGGTGCCGCGCCGCTGATCGCCCTGACGGCGACGGCTACGCCCAAGGTGCAGCTGGACATCCAGAAGAACCTCGGCATGTCCGACGCTTCGGTGTTCAAGTCGTCGTTCAACCGGCCGAACCTCTATTACGAGATACGCCCCAAGGGGGACGTCGACCGCGATATCATCCGCTTCATCAAGCAGAACGAGGGAAAGAGCGGCATCATCTACTGCCTGAGCCGCAAGAAGGTCGAGGAGCTGACCGAACTGCTCGTGGCCAACGGCATCCGCGCGCTGGCCTACCATGCGGGCATGGACGCCGCGACGCGCGCCGCCAACCAGGACGACTTCCTGATGGAGCGGGTCGAGGTGATCGTCGCCACGATCGCTTTCGGCATGGGCATCGACAAGCCCGACGTGCGCTATGTCATCCATTACGACATCCCCAAGTCGCTCGAAGGCTATTACCAGGAGACGGGGCGTGCCGGCCGCGACGGCGGCGAAGGTTACTGCCTGACGTTTTACAGTTACAAGGACATCCAGAAACTGGAGAAATTCATGCAGGGCAAACCCATCGCCGAGCAGGAGATCGGCAAGCTGCTGCTGCTGGAAACGGTGTCCTATGCCGAGAGTTCGATGTGCCGCCGCAAGACGCTGCTGCACTATTTCGGCGAGGAGTATACGGAGGAGAACTGCGGTAACTGCGACAATTGCCGGAATCCCAAGCCGAAGATCGACGCGCGGGCGGCGCTCAAGATGGCGCTCGAGGCGCTGCGCGACATCGGCGACAAGTTCAAGGCCGACTATCTGATAAACGTGCTCACGGGCAAGACCACGGCGCTCATCAAGAGCTACGGCCACAACAAGAGCAAGTGGTTCGGGGCGGGTGCCGAGCACGACGCGCGTTTCTGGGGCGCCGTGCTGCGCCAGGCACTGATCCTGGGGCTGGTGGACAAGAATATCGAGAATTACGGGCTGATCTCGGTGAACCGCAAGGGCGAGAATTTCATCGCCATGCCTTTCCCCGTCACCGTAACGCTCGACCACGACTATGACGAGGAGGAGAAGGAGGCCGAGGCCGTCGTCCCGATGGGCAAGGGCGGCGCGGCGGACGAGGAACTCTTTGCGATGCTCAAGGATTTGCGTAAGAAAGTGGCCAAGCAGCACGGGCTGCCGCCGTTCGTCATCTTCCAGGATCCGTCGCTCGAGGACATGGCCGTGCAGTACCCGATCACCATCGAGGAGATGCAGAACATCACCGGCGTGGGAGTGGGCAAGGCCCGCAAGTTCGGCGAGGAGTTCATCCGCCTGATCAAGGCCTATGTCGAGGAGAAGGAGATCATCCGTCCGCAGGACATGATCGTCAAGGGCGTGGCCAGCAAGTCGGGCAACAAGATCTTCATCATCCAGTCGATCGACCGCAAGATGGATTTCGAGGATATCGCCCGGACCAAAGACCTCGATTTCGACGAACTGCTGACCGAGATCGAAGGGATCGTCAATTCGGGAACGAAACTGGATATTTCCTACTACATCGAACAGGTGATAGACGAGGATAAATCCAATGATATTTACCTCTATTTCAAGGAGGACGCCCAGAGCGATTCGCTCGATGCGGCCATCGACGAACTGGGGGCCGACTATACGGAGGAGGAGATACGTCTGGTGCGTATCAAATTCATCTGCGAGCAGGGCAACTGACGCCCTGGACACCTGCCATCCCACGGCTGTTGCGTCACTGTTCCGAGGATTGACACTAACTTAATAATACGCCTATGAACAAAAAGACTTTTACTGTTGCCGTGATTTTCCTGATCGTGACACTCGTGTGGCTCGGAGTCAATATATTCTGGGCCTTGTCGAACAGCAATTGTATATTCGACCTTGTCGTGGCCGTATTGTTCGTGCTTGCAGGCGTCGGGATGGTGTACAACGAATGCCACAAGCGCAAACGCAAGCACCTCGACGAGGTGAACAAATACAAAATACCGTAACCTATGTGTGCCATGCAACGGTTCCTGACGATCATGTCCGTGTTTTTCTTCGTGTGCGGCGTCGTTTCGTTGTGGCGGATCCTGTCCGACGACGGGCGGGATATCTGGTACGTGCCGCTCGTACTGATCGGTGCGTCGGGGATTCTGGCCGTCCGCGCCCGGAGCATGGGCCGCAAAAATACGCAAAACGAAGACTGATATGAAAACCAATGTGATGCAGATAGTCCGCCTTGTGATGATGATCGTGGCGGTGGCCGGGATAATCTACGCCCTGGAGTATATGGAGCGCGGCATTGCCGTGTGGTTCTGGATCACGCTGCTCGGCGTGGGTTTCGTGGGGCTGCTCTATACGTTCCGCCTGACGCAACGCCGCGTGCGGCTCGAACGCCGTGCCCGGGAGCGGCAGGAAAAGAAAAAATCCCGCCGGTCGAAACGCTGACCTTCATCCGCCGGACATCGTTGCCCGGCGGTTCGGTTTCCGGGCGGAGGCTTGCGGTTTCCGATGGGGCGGTTTTCCCGGGGCGGCAGTTTTATTCCGGAAGAGCGGGCTTGTTTCCTGCCGCTGGATTTCGCTGTCTTGGCAGACGGCAAGTCCGTGGGCGGCGTGGAGTTCGTGCCTGGGATGGATGTCGAACGCTTCGGCGCCGAAATCGGCTTCTGGCTCTCAAGCCGCTGCCGGGGCGGGGCATGATGACGGCGGCCGTCCGGCAGGCCGTGGAGTGGATGTTCGCAAATACCCCGGTAATTCGTATCTTTGCCGCGGCTTATGCCACCAATTCCGCATCGCAGCGGGTGTTGGTGAAAACCGGGTTCCGGCATGTCGGGACGTTCCGCAAGGCTTTTTTCAAGAACGGGGCGTTCGTGGACGGCTGTTGTTACGAATTATTGAAAGACGAAAATGAGTGAAGTAAGGGCAAAAAAGGCGCTGGGACAGCATTTCCTGGTCGACCTCAATATCGCGCGCAAGATTTGCGATGCGCTTTCGGGGGGCGTGAGGCCGGGGACAAGTGCCGGGGAATCCGCCCCGGCAGATATGGCTGGAAATGCCGGTGCCGGTGCGGATACCCGGGTGGGGACGGATGGATGTGCCGATGCCGGGGTCGGATCCCTGAACGGTGGCGGTGCCGGGTTGGCTGCCGGGGCCGATGCCCGGATCGCGGCGGATACGACCGCTGCCGGTGCACCGGCGGCCGCGGAGGCGGGACGGGGCGGTGCAGTCCCCTGCGACGTGCTGGAGGTCGGCTGCGGGATGGGGGTGCTGACGCAGTTCCTGCTCAGGCGCGGCGACATCACCACCTACGGTGCCGAAATCGACCCGGAGAGCGTCGAATACCTGCATGCGCATTTCCCCGAGTTCGCACCGCGGCTGATCGAGGGCGATTTCCTGAAGATGAACCTGCGCGAGCGTTTTCCGCGGGGACTGAAGATCATCGGGAATTTCCCCTACAACATCTCCTCGCAGATATTTTTCAAGGTGCTTGAGAATCGCGACCTGGTGCCCGAATGCGTCGGCATGATCCAGAAGGAGGTCGCCGTACGGATCGCGGAGCCTCCGGGGTCGAAGGAATACGGCATCCTGAGCGTGTTGTTGCAGGCGTGGTACGACATCGAATACCTCTTTACGGTCAACGAAACGGTTTTCAACCCGCCGCCCAAGGTCAAAAGCGCCGTTATCCGCCTGCGCCGCAACCGCGTCGGGCGGCTCGGCTGCGACGAGGCGCTGTTCGTGAAGGTGGTGAAAGCGTCATTCGGCCAGCGCCGCAAGATGATCCGCAACTCGCTGCGGGCGGTGTTCGGCGATTTCGGCGGCGCAGAACATCCCTTTTTTACGCAGCGCGCCGAGCAGCTCTCGGTCGCCGATTTCGTGCAGCTGACCGACTGGGTCGCGGCCAACCGGAAATAATCGCGGCGGGTCGTGGACGTCGGATACCGCAGTTTGGGTGCGGGTTCGAGTCGTCGGATGCCGGGCCGGGAAGGGCGGACAGTGTGTACTGGAGGCGGAAATGGAAAAGCACCGGGAGCCCGGTGCTTTTTTCATGCCGTTTGGCGGGCGGAGCATTGCTCCGCAGCCGCAATGCACAGGCGTCTATTTTCGCAGGTCTCCCGCAATGACCGTCACCAGTTCTTCGCGGGAGAGGTATTTCCGAGCCAGTAGCTGCACGTCGGCCGGCGTCATGGCCTGTATGCGGCGGATGTTCTCGTTGATGACGGTATGGTCGCGGCCGCAGAGGATGTTCTCGATCGTGACGTCGGCAATGCCGAACGGCCCGTCGAGGATACGCATCATCTCGCCGACCATGATGTTCTTCACGAGCGAAAGTTCGCCCTCGGGCATCGGCTCGGCGCGCAGCCGTTCGATTTCGGTGTAAATCTCGCGCAGGGCGTCCTGCGTGACCTCCGTCCCGACCTGTGCCGCGACGGCGAAATAGCCCTCCCGTTCGAAGTTGACCATGGCGGCCACCACGCCGTACGTATAGCCGTGCTCCTCGCGCAGGTTCTGCATCAGACGCGAACCGAAATAGCCGCCCAGGGCGGATGCCACGACCTGCATGCCGAGGAAATCGGGATGCTGGCGCGGGAAAAGCAGCCTTCCGATGCGGATCGACGACTGTACGGCGCCCGGATGGTCGACCCGCGCTTCGTGCTGCGTCACGGGTGCCGGGAACGGGATGCCGGCTTCGGGTTTGCGCCGCGGCAACCGTTCCGCCAGCGCCGCGACGGCCTGCCGTTCGTGGTCGCCGATGCGCCCGCTGCATATCGTGAATCCGTTGTCCGCCGTGTAGTGGCTTTCATAAAACGCCGCTACATCCCCGCGCGTGAGTTTATCGTATTGGGCTTCGTCGGCCGAGATGCCGTAGGGATGCGAGGCCCCGAAGAGGGCGCGGGCGAAAGCCTCGCGGGCCTGGGTGTCGACCTTCGTTCGTTCGACGGCCAGCCGCTGCTTGCGCTTGGCGCAGTAGGTGCGCAGTTCCTCCTCGGGGAAAACGGGGTGCAGGAGTATCTGTTCGGCTACGGCGAGCGTTTCGTCGAAGAATTTGGAGAGCATGCAGAAACTGATGTAGGCATAGTCGCGGTCGATGTTGACGTCGTAGTACGAGCCGTAGTAATCGAGCCGTTCGGCGATCTGGTGCGCCGTCATGTCGCGCGTCCCCTCGGCGAGCATGTTGGCGGCGGCCGATGCCGAGAAGGGAACCCGCTGCATGGCCGAACCGGCGCGGAACACGAAGGTGACGCGCAGCACTTCGAAGTCGTCCGAGGCGAGCGTGTAGAGTGTCGAGCCGTTTGCCAGCAGGCTCTTCCCGGCTTGTGCGACCTCGACGTCGGAGGGTATTACGAGGGGTGGTTGTGTCATTTTTTCGCTTTGTAGATAAGGGTGGAACAGTTTCCGGGGCGGAAGGTGCGGCGGCTGAAGGCGAGGATGTCGCCGGTCGTGACGGCACGGTAGGCCGCCACCTCGCCGTTGATGAGCTGCAGGTCGCCCAGCATCTCGTAGAAGCCCAGGTTCATCGCCTTGTTCATCACGTTCAGCTCGCCGAAGAGCGTGTTGGCCTCGAACTTGTTTTTGACCTTCTCGACCTCGTAGTCCGATGCCGGGACGCTCTGCAATGCCTCGATTTCGGCACGGAAAGCCGCTTCGGCCTGTTCGGGAGTGGTATCCGGCAGCAGTTGCCCCGTAAAGACGAACAACCCCGGGTCGACGTCGCCCGAAATGTAGGCGTTGACCGAGGCCAGCAGGCGCTGTTCCTGCACCAGGTGTTTGTAGAGACGCGACGAGTCGCCGCCCGACAGGAGGTCGGAGACCAGGTCGGCGGTATAGAAATCCTGCGAGGTGCGGCCGCCCATGTGGAATGCCAGCGACAGGGTCGTGGCGGGCACGTCGCGTTCGACCTCCTCCCGGCGCGGCGCCTCCTGATCCGGTTCCCGGGGGATGGGCTGAGGAGTCACGGTGCGGTCGGCGAGCGGGGCGAACCATTTTTCGGCAAGGTCGAGCATGCGCTCCTCGTCGAAGTCGGCCGAGACGGACAGGATGGCGTTCGAAGGGTGGTAGTGGGTGCGGTAGAAGGCCTGTACGTCGTCGAGTGTCGCTCCGGCGATGTGGTCGGGCGTGAGCCCGATGGTCGCCCAGCGGTAGGGGTGGACCTTGTAGGCGAGCGCCCGCAGCAGCATCGTCTGGTCGCCGTAGGGCTGGTTGAGGTAGCGCTGGCGGAACTCCTCGATCACCACGCGTTTCTCCGCCTCGAGTTTTTCGGGGGTGATGTCCAGCCCCTCCATGCGGTCGCTTTCGAGCCACAGTGCGGTCTCGATGTTGTCCTTCGGGAGGGTGATGTAGAAATCCGTATAGTCGTTGTTGGTGAAGGCGTTGTTGTCGCCGCAGGCCATCTGCACGGGCAGGTCGAAATTCGGGATTTCGCGCGTGCCGCGGAACATCAGGTGTTCGAACAGATGGGCGAAACCCGTGCGCGCGGGGTTCTCGTTGCGCGCCCCGACCTTATATAATATGTTTACTGCGGCGAGTTTCGAAGCCTTATCCCGGTTGACGACGACCGTCAGGCCGTTCGCCAGTGTTCTCTTCTTGTATTCGATCATGGATGCAAAGATAGTAAAAAAGCAGCGGCAGGAAAATTTAGTGACGCCTCATTTGAAGATGGATTCGAAGACTATGAAGTTTGGGGATTGGAATCCATTACCCTGCCGCTGCGTGTGGAAAACGCTTCGGCAGAAAACGGGAAGAGTGGTGCCGAACCTGTGGCCCATGGCTCTGGTCAGCCTCTATCCCACAAATCACAGCACGCACCCTTCTGGGTACGATCTGTATTGTGGGATAACAAAAAATTTACCAGATTTTAGGGCCCCAATACTATCGTTTATACACGATGATATGTAAAGAACGAATTATGGAACAAAATTAGGAAAAAAATCCCGATTTGCAATCGCCGCGCCCGAACAACCTATTTATCGGCCTTTATTTCCCAGTGTTTCGCCGCGTAAAATTTGTTGACGGCCAAAAAATTATCTGTTTTCTCAACCGCCAATGTGCCTGTGAAAAAATTCCGCAGCTTTTTCCGGCCCGGGATTTGCCTTGCCGGCAGGGGTGGCGCTCCGGCCCCGTGCACGCACAGCCCGGACTGTGCCCGCGAGGGCGTGGCAGGTAATCCGCTATCGGATAATAAGTTCGGCAAGTCGGTGATTATCCGCGAGTTCGCTGTTAAATAAATAACAACCCCGTTGTTATTCCAATAACATCCTGCGTAGTGAAAAAACCGGATGATTTGTCAGAAAATCGGACTGATTTTTCCGCCGGAATTGTTATCTTTGCAACGCATTTTGTCCCGAATCCAGGAAAAACACACAATATCATCTAAAATTTCAACAAAATGGCAGAAAAGAAATTTATCACTTGTGATGGTAACTACGCTGCGGCACATGTTGCATACATGTTCTCGGAAGTTGCGGCGATCTATCCCATCACGCCGTCGTCGACCATGGCCGAACTCGTGGACGAGTGGGCCGCACAGGGTCGCAAAAATATTTTCGGCGAAACGGTGAAAGTTGTCGAGATGCAGTCCGAAGCCGGTGCTGCAGGCGCCGTACACGGTTCGTTGCAGAGCGGTGCCCTGACGTCGACGTTCACCGCGTCGCAGGGTTTGCTGCTGATGATCCCCAATATGTATAAGATCTCCGGCGAATTGCTGCCGGGCGTGTTCCACGTTTCGGCGCGTGCGCTGGCCGCACAGTCGCTGTCGATTTTCGGAGACCACCAGGACGTCATGGCCACCCGCCAGACGGGATTCGCCATGCTGGCGACTTCGTCGGTGCAGGAGGTGATGGATCTGGCGGGCGTGGCGCACATCGTGTCGCTCAAATCGCGCGTGCCGTTCCTGCACTTCTTCGACGGCTTCCGTACCTCCCACGAGATCCAGAAGATCGAGAAGTGGGA
>OMAJ01000932.1_pt1 | contig 12966 bp, 8 predicted proteins | sample 1644631 | NCBI WGS metagenome assembly OMAJ01 (sample SAMEA103958133, study PRJEB25191) | human gut metagenome | biome: human-associated habitat [ENVO:00009003]; feature: intestine environment [ENVO:2100002]; material: feces | place: Germany | collected 2013/2015 | reverse complement strand
ACCTTTGCGCTTTACGTGACGAGGTGATCGCTATGGGCGTGCTTCCCGCTATTTCCGAATGGCATAAATTGAATCCGAATATCAAATGATCGAATAACAAGTCATTTAGATTTTCACGGATATATGAAATCCCCACTTAGATGGCTTCGTGCCGGAAAGCGGGGATTCTTGTTTTATTTTATCTTTAGTCCGGGGATCAGGGGCGTGCTATCTACCAGCTCCAACTCTTGCACCATCTGTAATGTTCCTTGTTTGTATTTTTGGAAATGGGGCGTTTGGATATGGCTTTTATAAGCGTCTTGATCTGCGTAAATCTCTAGGATGGTTACTTTATTTGGATGTTCTTTCTCCGATACGGCATACAGTGTAAGAACACCCGGCTCTAGACGCATGGAAGCCTCGATCTCTTCTTCCAGAAAGGCGTTATAACGCTCCAACTGGGCGGGATCGACCGTGATCTTGGATAGGCGGACTAAGTTCTTCTCAGGGGCGGGCTGAGAGGATTCCTTAATGATTTTCAACGCTTTGATAGCGGAAGGGAAGCCGATATAAGGAAGACATTGTATAACCGCCGCCGTTAAGGTCTCCTTGCTATTGCCGGCCAGTAAGTTCCCTTCGAGATGCGAGTGTAGTTGGCTTTCGGCTTCAAGGGTCGTTAGTATGCAATAAGCCAGTAACTCCCGGGTTTTCAGGTCTAGCCCGTTGCGAGTATAGATATCTCCGAAGCAGAATTCGGTGAGGAATCGCTCTACTTCCGGACCCATATTTCCCGGGACGTTCCTCATGGCCTCTTTGATTCCCTCGCCGTAAAGCCGGCTTTGTATGGCTTGTCCTTTCTCGTGGCGATCTTCTTCCGTAACGGTAGCTTGTCTCTCCAGAGGCAAAGCGATGCCTTGTTGCTTAAAGACTTCGTTGATGGTATTTAAGGCATTCAATGTCTTCGGGAAACCGATAAACGGAGCGCATAGGTATATCGCCTCCCGTAGCTCGATGGGAGTGACGCCTACGTTTAGCGCCGCTTTGGCGTGGGCGTTCAGTTGGGGCAAGGTTTGCATCGTGGCTAATACGGTGCAAGTGATAAGCTCCCGGGTCTTTTTATCAAGATCTCCTGTGCGGAATACCTCCCCGAAGATGAATTTCTGGAGAATGTCCATCATTTCCGGATCTGTTCCTTGTCCGGTCAATGCCTCGCCTCCGAATAGCTCGGTGTAATTCTTTTTACAGCGTTCGATTCTGTCCATATTTTGTTCTGTTTTAGAAGTTGGGATATCTTGTGCGAAGGCTGGTATGAAGCCTAGCAGGAAGAGTGCGATTGCTTTTGTTTTCATAAGGATATCATTATTGTTTAACATTACAAAGATATTCGGATTTATCTCAGGCGCATGTATACATATTACGGATCTTTGTATCAAAATTACCGTTCGTAAACGGAGCTGATCCGGATGACAGCCGGGGTTGGGCAAACGAATAAAGCGCCTGCGATTCCCTTGCGGGAGACACAGGCGCTTTCGTTCAAATAAATATTCTTATAAAGTACGATCCGGATATAAGGCTTTCCACCATTCCGGCTCGTCTTTCAGCCATTTGGCGAACCATGCGTAGATGGTATTTTGCCAGCCTATACGCTTCTGATAACCTACGATACCATGATTCTCGCCATCCACCTGCACGAATTCCACGGTCTTTCCTAGGATCTTCAAGGCGGCGAACATCTGGATACTTTCCCCGATGGGTACGTTCGTATCGGCGTTGCCGTGAAGCAATAGGAGCGGGGTATTGATCTTATCGGCGTTGAACAACGGGCTTTGCTTGGTAAAGAACTCCGGGGCGTTCCAAGGATAAGTCCCGGCGTTCGCTACGGAGCAATAGCCATATCCCCAATAACCTTCTCCCCAATAGCTACTCAACGCGCTGATACCGGCATGGCTGATAGCGGCGGCGAAAATGTCCGTACGGGTTTGTAGGTATTGTGTCATGAATCCGCCGTAGCTGGCACCGATGCAACCGATTTTCTTCTCGTTCACGAACGAATGCTCCTTACAGAACAGCTTGGTACCTTGGATGATCTCATCGGCGGTCTTCAGGCCCCATGCGTTCACATGGCGGGCGGCGAATTCCTGTCCGAAGCCCGTTGTTCCACTCGGATTCAAGGTGTAGACCACGTATCCGAGAGCGGCGTACATATGCATGGAATAACGCATCTCCAGCGCACGGTTCGTCGGGGAAGTACCGCCATAGTAATAAACGATCATCGGATATTTCTTAGTTGCGTCAAAATGAGGAGGGAGATAGAAGCGGCCGTAAATCGTATCCCCTTGGGCGGAAACGAAATTCCAATCTTGCACTTCTCCTAAAGTGACGTCTCTCAAGATCTCTTTGGAGAGATCGATCAAGCAGGAAGAGGCGTCGTTTTTCAGGTTATAGGTATAAAGCCTTTGGGAATTGGAAGCGCTTAATCCGAAATAAACCATTTCGAAAGCTTGATTGGCGATGGAGTAATCGGAGATGACATCTTCCTTGGCTTGAAGTTGCTTAATCTTTCCGTTGGACGGGTTTAGACTATACATGCGAACACGGTCCTTATCTTTCGCCGTGATATAGATTTGTTTATCGAGGGCGTTCCACTCGTAGGAATCGACAGAGGGGTCAAAATCTTTCGTAAGCGGCTTTATACTTTTATCTGCTATATTGTATAGGAATAATTGCCCGTCACTCGTATTCGATGTCTGTCCTTCTTTGATCTTTAATCCGATACCATCGAAAGCCTCTCCAGACGCGTCAACGAGTAATTGGGTGGCATCCGGGGAGAAAACGGCACGGCTTACGAATTTCTCACCTTTTATAAGGGTATCCACATGCATGGTTCGTAGATCCATCTTATATATATATGTACGTGAGAAAGGGCGCTCCGTTAAATTCGGTTCCCTGCGACTGAATAGCAGATAGTGGCCGTCTTGAGATACATCGTTGATGTAAGTAGAAGTATGTCCATAGGTGAGCCGTTGGAACAATCCGGTTGGCGATCATCCGGCACCAGTATCTCTTGGATCTCTTTTCGTTCTTGCGGTCCTTTCTCCCGTATGGAGAATAATAGATAGTCTTCGGTAGGCCCGAAGCTGAAAGAACCTTCAGGCAATTGGCTGGAAAGGATGTTCTCCTTTTTACTGGTAGGGTCTAAGGTCACCAATTCCGTGCCTTTCATCCCTTTCCGGGTGTAATAGGCCAGATTGCTTTTAGGCATCCAGCGTAAGCTCTGTCCGTTCTCAACTAATACGGAACCGGTAGCCTTGTCTAGTATCTGGGTAAATGAGGACTGCTTTCCGCCGGGATAGGTTTCTTGATAGGAGACGATAATGAATTTTCCATTCGGGGACAGGCTGGCGGATTGGATGCGTTTACCATCAAATACATCACTTAATGTATAACGTTTCTCCGGATTGACGGTCGCGGTTACCACCGCGTCTTTTTCCGGGTTGAATGAGGCTTTTAAGGCATTCTCTTTGTGGCTCTCAGATAAATATTTAATTACGATTTCATAGCGTCGCGGCTCCAAGGTCAACGAGGCTTCTCCTTGGGTTAGTTTTGTGAGTTGTCCATCCACGTAGACTTCTGAAATCTCAGGGCCATTGATCCTTAAGGTGCCTTTTGTATAGCGGTCACTATTCAGGTAGAAGGAAACCAAATGTAGCGCGTAGGAAGAGGCCGAGGTTGGCAAGGTCAGCTCTCCGGAAGACGCCGCGTCAAGGGTTTGTCCGCTTTGGGAAAGGTTGCAGAAAGGAACGGTCGTGTTCAATAGTTCCTTGTCTGAGAATCTCTTACTGTTTACATCCAGGCTATCTGCCAAGAAGGGTTTCTTCACCTCGTAAGGGCCGGCGTAATTATAATGTCGCACGACAACCTCATCCGCCCATAGTGAGCAACAGGAGCATAGGGCTGAAAGAATTAAGATGTTTTTGTTTATCATGATATTTGTTATTTAGTATAAGATAAGAAAGCGAGATGGCAGGTATCTCTCAGCCATCTCGCTGTATCATTATCTTATAAGATTTCTATCTCATCTACGAACAAGAATGCGGGACTTCCGGCGCCACCGTGCCATTTTGGTAGTTTGCTGCTGTTGATGATAACCTCGACATAGCGGGCCTTTACCGGGGCGAAGGATATCTCTTGGGGATATAATCCGTCCTTGTCGTTTTGGGTTAGCTCCGGGATTTTCTTGGAAGCTACTTCCTTGAAATTCTTGCCATCGTCGGATACCTTTACGGTTACGGCGGAGGCTCCCATGATCCAATCGCCTTTCACCACGTTTGTGTTGAAAGATACCTTTTGGATTTCGGTTGGTTCCTTTAGATCGATCGTGGCGTCAAGGTCTTTTCCTTGGAAACCCAGCCAATGGCCGGTCTTGTAATTACTACCTCCACGTAAGCCGTCTACCAATACCTGTGCCCCGTTGAAAACGTATCCTTTGCTGGGTTGCTCTTTCAAGGTGATGGGCTTCATCGTCGCTTTATTGAAGAAGATATCTTCTGAGAAGATGCGGCTCGTACCGTTCGGACGGACAACGATCGCCTTGAATTCGCAATCTTGGTTGATCTGTACCGGGCCTTCATACTTGATGCTGGCGATCGTAGGATCGCTACCGTCTACCGTATAATAGATATCTCCTTCACCCAACTTCGTCAAGGCTATGTTCCGTTCTCCGTATTGGTGGTCAGGGAGGCGTTAATATCGAAGATATGCTTTCCGTAATTATATCCCAAGCGATCGTAAAGTTGTGTCATGCGGGCCACACGGGGCAGGAACGTCTGATAATCTTTCTTGGACGGATCGCTCCACTGGATATCGGCTACGGCATCGATACGGGGCATGATCATGTATTCTACCTGTGAGAAGGTCGGGATATATTCCGTCCAGAGGTTGGCTTGCGCCCCGATCACGTACTTCTGGTCTTCAGGAGAGATACCGGCTGTCGGCTCAAAAGAATATACTTTCTCTAACGGCAAGTAACCACCGATAGCTTCGGGCTCAAGATCCGTATCCGCTGATTGATAGTAATCCAGATATACATATGTATTCGGTGTCATGACTACGTTATGCTTTTGCTTGGCGGCCTCGATACCTCCATCCATGCCTCTCCAGCTCATTACCGTGGCATTCGGGGCCAAGCCTCCTTCTAGGATCTCGTCCCAGCCGATGATATGGCGTCCTTTGCTTTCAACGAATTTCTCCATGCGGGAGATCACGTAGCTTTGCAAATACTCCTCGGCGGAATGCTTCTTATCTCCCTTGATACCTTCCGCCTTGATGCGAGCTTGGCATTTTGGGCATTTCTCCCAACGTACCTTCGGGCACTCATCACCACCTACATGGATATATTCGGACGGGAAAAGATCGATGACCTCGCTCAATACGTCTTCTAGGAATTGCATGGATTTCTCGTTTCCGGCGCAGATCACGTCGTCGGCTACTCCCCATTGACCCCATACGTCATAAGGGCCCCCGGTGCATCCCAGTTCCGGGTAAGTAGCCAAGGCTGCCAATTGATGTCCCGGCATATCGATTTCCGGGATGATCGTGATATGGCGTTCAGCGGCATAGTTGATGACATCGCGAATCTGGTCTTGTGTATAGAAGCCCCCGTATTCTTTTCCGTCATATGTTCCGGAGTTATGGCCGATCACGGTTTCCTTACGTTTAGATCCGATCTGTGTCAATTCCGGATATTTCTTGATCTCGATACGCCAACCTTGGTCATCGGACAGATGCCAGTGGAACGTATTTTGGTTGTGCAAGGCAAGGATATCGAGATACGTTTTTACCGAATCCACCGGGAAGAAATGGCGGCTGACATCCAGCATCATGCCTCTATAGGCAAAACGGGGATAGTCGTTGATGGTAGCTGCCGGTAATTCTACGTTCATCCCTTGGGCCGTGGCCGGGATCGATTTACGTAATGTCTGGATACCATAAAATACGCCGGCATCCGTGCTTCCGGCGATCCGTATCCCGTTATCGCTAACGGTCAGTTGATATCCTTCCGGATTCTGGATGCTTTGGTCGATAACGAGGCTGATCCCCTTACCGGGCTGGCCGGTAGCGGTTGCTAATTCATAGCCCGTGATTTCCTTGATATAAGAAGCGAGGAACTCGGCGTTCTTCTTCATCTTATCATTGCCCTCCGGATAAAATATCTTCGTGGATGGACTTAGGACGAAAGGATTTCCGTTCGTCAATGTTACTTCTTGTGGCAAAGGCACTACTCCGTAATCTCCTTTTACGGCCTTACCACCGGAGCAAGCGATCATTCCCGTGCAAAATGTCAGGACGAGCGCTAGTTTGCTTAGGCTGTTCATGTGTTTAGAGTTTAGAATGTAAAACAATAATTGATTCAGTATCACCGCCCAAAGATAAATAGAATTAGCCGTTTTATCTAATGCTTTTACACTTTTGATGCGATAACCTTAGGGACTTTGTCTATATATAGAGACTATTTATCAACTGGTGCATGATCGTCCACCAGCTGTTGCATGATCATCCAACAGTTGGTGGACGATCATGCAACGGCTGGTGGATAATGAATACTTCTATAAGAAATGTCTAAGAAATATGGAAGAAACACCTAAGGTCTAAAGGGAAAAGGGCTAGGGACTAAGGGAAAAGAAACGTCTTCTTGAGAGGTATTTCCTTGTCTTTCTTATAATATGTATTCACACGTTTTACGGTTGTGCAGCGGATGTAAGCGTCATGGCAGTAGATGAGCGCTTGCCTTTTTTCGGCGGCTTCGGCAAGCATGCGCAGTTTCTCGTTGTATGACGTGACCGGATACGTGTCGTAAGCGGAGATCCATTCCGGGGATACGCTGGCTACAAGGGGGATAACATCTCCGGCAAAGACAAAAGTCCGATCTTCCGTATGGATATAGGGAACAATTTGCCCCGGAGTGTGCCCATCATACAAGCGTAGCTCTATCGTGGGGCAAATCGAAGTGTCGGCATCTAGCAGCCGTAAGGAATTAGCATCCGCGACGGCATGCATATTCTCGATAAAATAGGAATCTTTCTCCAAGGCGTTCGGATGAAGGAAATTCTCCCATTGCTTGCGGCTAACCCAGTGGTTCGCATTTGGGAATGAGAGAAATAAATGTCCGGTAGATTCATCCTTTTGCGTGGTATAACCGCAATGATCGAAATGGAGATGGGTGAGGACAACATCCGTGATTTCCTCCGGTTGAATTCCCCGGTTTCGTAGTTCCGTGCCGAGGTCTACCAAGTTGAAGAAGCGGTAATAACTTAGTTGTTTTAAGTGTTTATTTCCCGCTCCGTTATCTACTAGGACGATGCGTCCGTCATCTGTTTTTATGACAAGGCTACGCATGGCTAGCACGCAACCATTTGTCTCGTCGCTCGGATAGCGACGGCTCCAAGCGCTTTTAGGAATGGCCCCGAACATGGCGCCTCCGTCGGCGTAGAAGTAGCCGGTATCGATGATTTGTAGTTTCATGGTTTCTGCATTCTTTCTTTGGGGGAGTAAAGGTATGGTTTTTATCATACTCAATAGTATAATAAATGTAAAAATGACTGGTTTAAACGTTGGTTTAGACTAGTCATTTTGATGGATGGGATAGTGCATTTGACACAATTTTAATATTGGATGTAATGTATTGATTATAAGTCTTATTACTAATAGAATCGAAAAATGATTTAAATGAATGTTGCTTAATTTAAATTAATGGTTAACTTCGCGGACGACTAGTCTAAACGAACGTTTTAGCTAGTCATTTTTATTAGGGACTGCGCTCAGAGATAGCAGAAAGTAGGTTTTTGGTGTTTGAATATTGTTAATCTCAATTAATTATAACCATTTAATAATAAAGATGGAAAAATGTAGTAAGAAGAGCAAGCAATTGTGTTTAAGCTTGTTCAAACCAAGTGTTATGATGCTTACCACGGGATTCCTATGTATGGCCTCCTTTCAAGGATTGGCGGCTGTGGAACCCTCGCACAACTACGGACCGAATGTTGAATCGGTCATGCAAAATGGTAAGACTGTTACGGTTAAGGTTTCAGATTCAATGGGTGAGTTGATCGGCGCGAACGTGTTGGTCAAGGGAACTACTATCGGTAACGTAACCGACATGAACGGCTCGGTTACGTTGCAAGATGTGCCCGCAAACGCTGTTTTGGAAATCTCTTATATCGGTTACACGACCAAGGAAGTCCCGGTTGGCAGTCAAAGTGTTATAAATGTTACGTTGTCGGAAGATTCCCAGGCTCTTGAAGAGGTCGTGGTCGTAGGTTACGGTACGATGGAGAAGAAGCAAGTGACCAGCTCCGTTACCTCATTGTCTGCCGGCGATATGATGAAGGGTGTGGGTGGTGCCGATATCACCAGCTCTTTGCAAGGTAAGATCAGCGGTTTGATCTTGCAAAATAATGGTAGTGCCAATGGTACGACCACGATCCAGTTGCGTGGTTTGACCTCTATCAACTCTGGTAAGGCTCCATTGATCGTTGTCGATGGTTTCCCGGGAGGTGATATTCGTGCCTTGAACCAAGACGATATCAAATCTATCGATGTGCTGAAAGATGCTTCCGCTGGTGCGATCTATGGTACACGTGCTGCTTCGGGTGTGATCTTGATCACAACGAAGAGTGGTTCTAACACGAATGGTAAAGTAAAATTGAATTATAGTACTGAGCTTTCGAAGAAACAAAACTATGGCCGTCCAGATATGATGACCGCCGATGAGTATCGTAATCGTACGGACGTGAATATCATTGATTACGGGCAGAACGCTGATTGGTGGGACGCTCTTTTGCAGAAGGATAACTTCTCGCAAAAACATCACCTCTCTTTGGAGCTAGGTACCGAGAACGCACAAGTGTACACCTCTTTCTTCTATGAGACCAACGAAGGCATCACGATTAAGGATAACCGTAAGGACTATGGTGGACGCTTGAATGCAAACTTTAAGCTGTTCGATGGTTGGTTAGAGATCCGTCCGATCGTGGATTATCGTCAGACTGCTCGTACTTCCGATGGATCGGATGAGGATAAGAAGGCAAACTTCAAGCAGGCGTTGTATAATAACCCGACTCGTTCCCCATTTGACCCGGAAAGCCCGAGCGGATATAACGTATGGACCGGAGAAACTTTGGACTACAATATCGTAGCGGATCGTATGCTTTCCGACTACGAGGGCTTGGATAAATGGTTTAAGCCTGAGGTGACGATGAAATTGAACATCAAGCCGATTGAAGGTTTGAGCTATTCTCAGACATTGGGTTACGAGAACCGTCAGTGGGAGTTGCACCAGTTCCGTTCTCGCTATCACCGAGAGGAGGTGACAAACAACCGCGGTGGTTGGGCGAAATTGGAATTCTTGAAGACCGAACATCTTACTTCTGAGGGTTACTTCACTTACCTGAAAGAATTTAAGGGAGGTCATAGCTTAAATGCCGTTGCCGGTTACTCTTATTTCGAGAAGAATGGAGAGAATTTCAATGCGGAGAACTATGATTTCGGTGTAGAAGGCCTGAAGTATTGGGACTTGGAATCCGGATCTTATTTGACCGACGGTAAGGCAAAGATGGGATCTAAAAAAGATATTACGGAACGTTTGTTCGCTCTTTATGCCCGTGCCAATTATTCATATAATGATAAATATATGGTAACGGCTACGATCCGCCATGAGGGTTCCTCGAAGTTTGCCGCAGAGAACCGTTGGGGTAATTTCTGGGCGTTGTCTGGAGGTTGGCGTGTATCTGGTGAGGAATTCATGAAAGAGTTTGATTGGGTAAATGACTTGAAGATCCGTTTCGGTTATGGTGTGACCGGTAATAACGACTTCGATGCTTCCTATATGGCTAATACGTTAAGTCGCGACCAATATTGGATGCTTCCGAGTGGTAGCTGGGCGTTTGTTTATGGACCGAGCTCTAACGTGAACCCTTATTTGGGATGGGAAGAGAAGAAAGAGTGGAATATCGGTGTGGATTACTCATTCTTTGGCAACCGTATGTATGGTAAGTTCGATTACTATCGTCGTAAGATCGATGGCATGATCTACGAGGTGAATGTTCCACAGCCACCGTATCCAAATGGCAAACAATGGCAGAACATTGGCGAGATGGAGAGTAAAGGATGGGAGTTCGAGGTTGGTGGTGACATCATCCAGAATAAGGACTTCACTTGGACTTCCAGCTTGAATATGAGCCATAACTCAGGTAAGATCCTTACGATGTATGGTAACAATTCACGTATGGATGGTAACGCTATGGATGAACCGGGATGGCCGGGCGATGCCTCTCGTATTGAAGAGGGGGCAGAGATCGGTGCGTTCCATATGTGGAAATTCGCTGGATTCGACGATAAAGGAGACTTCCTTTTGTACAATAAGGATGGTGAGGTTATACCTGCTTCCCAAAAGAGTGTAGACGACAAACAATATATCGGTAATTATCTACCTAAGGTGATGATGGGATGGAACAATACCTTTACCTATAAGAATTTTGACTTGGGTATTAATATGCGTAGTTGGATAGGTTTCGATGTCTTGAATACTTATCCGATGTACTTGGGTATCCAGGGACAGAGTGGTGCCGGCCAGTGGAATCTTTGGAAACCGGCGCTTGACGATCCGAAGTATAAGGACATTCGCGGCGTGAAGCAGCTTTGTGACTACTTCTTGGAGGATGGCTCGTTCTTGAAAATTGATGCGATTACGTTAGGTTATACATTGGCGTTGAGTAAGTATACAAAATGGGCAGAGCGCCTGCGTGTATATGGAACTGTCGGCAATGTAGCGACTATTACAGGATATAGCGGACATAATCCGGAAGTGAATATTACCGGTTGGGAAGGCGGTGTCGATAAGGTTTGGAACTGTGATCCGATAGTTCGCACCTATACGTTAGGTATTCAAGTAACATTCTAAAAAGGTAAGAAGAAAATGAAAATTAGCAAGATAACAAATTGGTTGGTAGCCGGAGCTGCTTGCTTGCTGCTGGGTACCTCTTGTGACGTGGATCCTACGTTCTATTCGCAGGTTGTTCCCGACACGTATTATACGAATGCAGACGCGGTTTGGTCGCGTTTTAATCGTCCTTTTACGCATTGGCGTTGGTGGGTAGCTCATAACGACGCTCGTGTGCGCTTGATGGAAGTGGGAACTGATGCTATGTGTGTGCCTACTCGTGGTAATGACTGGTTTGATGGCGCCGTTTATCAGAACATGCATCATCATCATTTTATGGATGATATGAGCCCGATGAAGGATGGATGGGACTTGACGACGATGGGTGTGGCTCAGTCGTGGAGTGCCTTGGAGGATTTGGAGAATATTGATTTCGTATCGGTGGGTTTGACTGAGGAGGATCGTGTATCAATGATTAATCAGTTGAACGTATTGGCTGCCTCTTTTTATTTGGATGGTTTGGACATGTTTGGTGGTATGCCTCTTTACACATCTACGAAGGAGGATGTGAAGGCTCGTGCTACAGATGTGGAGACTTTCCATTTTATCGACTCCTTGTTGGATGTATCTATGCCGAATCTTCCGTTGAAGGAGACCTTGGGAGCACCCGAGACGAACGTTATCCATCGTGCTGTGGCTGCGGCTTTGAAGGTTCGTTTGTATTTCAACGCTGAATCGTATATCAATAAACCGATGTATGAGGAGGCCGCTAAGATTTGTCAGGATATTATCGATGGAAAGTATGGTCAGTATAAATTGGCCAACCATTTCACCGAGATCTTTGGTTGGGGTAATGAGACTTGCCCGGAGATTATCTGGACAGTACCTTCCGAGAATGCCAAAGGTGAGACGGATGGTGGTTTGACTGCCTTCACTCTTCCCTATAATTTCAAGGATTTCTTAGGGGGCTTGCAGGATGCTAGTGGTAATAATGGGCTTTGCCTATGCCCTAGTCGCGATCCGGAGGGTAACTTGTATAAGTTTAACGTAGGTAATCCATACGAGACATTCAACGACAAGGATATCCGTAAGCAGCAGTATGTATATGAGGGTGGTCGCAAATACCGTGGTATGTTTATCGTTGGTGAGTTGCAAAACCCGGATTTCCCCGAGTATAAATGTCTGGGTGCCCGCGAGTATGCCGGCAAGGTCTTGAATGTCGTAGACCAGATCGCTCATATCAGCCAGGTGGGCAATACGGTAGCCAGTCTTAAGGATCTGACTTCTACGATTGCCGATGCAGAGGAGAACTCAGGCGTGCGTGTTCTTAAATTTAGTCCTCTGCCTAATCAAGATGAGTTCAAGGAACGTTTCAACCCAGATTGTCCTGTAATTCGTCTGACAGAGATCTATTATACTTTGGCGGAATGTAAGATGCGTTTGGGCGATAAGAATGGTGCGGCCGATATCATCAACTCCATCCGTAAGCGTAACTTCGAGGGTGGAAACGACCCGGATCCTGTTACCGCTGCCAATTTGGATAAATACCGTATGCTGAAGGAATGGATGCAAGAGTTCTTGCGCGAGGCCCGTCGTCGTACGGACTTGATCCGTTGGGACGCATATGTGACAGAGGATTGGTGGGATCATAAGGCTACGAACGATGAGAAATACAATCGTTATCCATTGCATCAATTGTCATTGGGTGCGAACCCGTTGTTGGAACAGAACCCGGGATATTAATAAGTTAAACTTAATATAAAAAAGGAGGTATGTTGCAGAGGCATACCTCCTTTTTCTGATATGGCGTGGAAAACGCAGTAGTACTTACTTGACTGGAGAATATGTACTTCATCGGGCAAATAAGTATATATTCGTAGACGAAGTAAGTACTACTGCGTTTTCCGGCATATAATTTTGATTGATTTATAACGTGATGAAACAACAATTAATTAGCTTGTTTTTTTGCGGTGTATTATTATTGCAAGGTTGTACCGAAAAGAAAAATGAGGCACAACTAGAGAAGACTCTATCTGTCTATCAAGTAGATT
>OMAJ01000925.1_pt1 | contig 13105 bp, 10 predicted proteins | sample 1644631 | NCBI WGS metagenome assembly OMAJ01 (sample SAMEA103958133, study PRJEB25191) | human gut metagenome | biome: human-associated habitat [ENVO:00009003]; feature: intestine environment [ENVO:2100002]; material: feces | place: Germany | collected 2013/2015 | reverse complement strand
CATACACAGCCCTTCACCACGGGGAAGGGGTTTGGGGTTTCGGCAAGGATGCCGATATAGAACGCCCAAAGGCTTTGCAAGGACGCAAAACCCACAAAGCGTTCTTAAAGGGATAGAGAATTTGTGCTATCTTTATAGAAAACAACTTTTTCTACGGTATTAACGGCTTTTCAATATCAGCCGATTGCTAAGCAATTATACTATATTGCCCGTCCTGTTTCAATCGGTAAAATGCACAAGGTATTTAAGGCAAAACCGCATAATTATTGTCATGCGATTGCGCAGTAAGATTTTTCGTCAGATTGTATAAATTGAGTGCAGGCAGGCCGGCGCCTGTCAAGCGAAATTTGTGCAAGATGACGGAAAATATGCAAGCAAGCGTGTGGCAAAGGTGATAGCCGTTAATTATGCGGTATTGCCTTTAAGTTATCAAGGCGGTTTAGTCTATTATGCAACGCTGTATTGCTATATTTCATAACGGGCTATTCAACATAGTAATATCGGAGGATTTGAAAAAAATTACGGAAATTTCAAAAAAACACTTGACAAACGGTTTTACAGCGGATATAATGAACACAGAATATGTTAAACCTATGAGTGAGAGTAGTAGCACCCGTCACTGTATGACAGAGAGTTGCCGGTCGGTGTAAAGGCAATGATACATACGCTTGTGAATGGACTCACGAGGGCAAACCGAGAATATCGTCAGGCGATATTTTAGGGGCGACGGATACCTCCGTTACAGGTCGCACATATGATAGTATGTGTAGCGAGTGACCGTGTTTTATTATACGGTAATTTGGGTGGTACCGCAGGTAAACTATACTCCTGTCCCAACTGGGACGGGAGTTTTTTGTTTTCCCGGACATTCAATCTCTACGTTGAAGCTATCATCATGGCATATGGCATGACAGCAAGGCATAGCCGACATAATGCGTTGCTGAATAAGATACAGGCTGTCGGACAGTGGAATGTTCCACGAAGAACTTAAGCACTCCGCCAGAACAGCTTTCGGGAAGGCTAAACGGCACGGTAAAACATAACGTTCAAAACACACCATATTTTATCCCCGCCGTCCCACAAGCAATTTCCATAGCAGAAAGCCAATCAAAGGCGGAACTTGGAGCGGCTCACAGCCGCCTCGTAGAAAGGAAAATTATTATGGCAAACAGAGAAATCCCGTACAAAATTTATCTTGAAGAAAACGAGCTTCCCCGTCAGTGGTACAACGTAAGAGCAGATATGAAGAACAAGCCTGCTCCGCTGTTAAATCCTGCAACACATCAGCCCTGTACGCTCGAGGAACTGAGCCACGTATTCTGTACAGAACTTGCAAAGCAGGAGCTTGACGATACAACTCCCTACATCGACATTCCGCAGGAGATAATCGACTTCTACAAGATGTACAGACCTGCTCCCTTAGTAAGAGCATATTGTCTTGAAAAGGCACTCGGTACACCTGCAAAGATATACTACAAATTCGAGGGCAACAACACAAGCGGTTCGCACAAGCTGAACAGTGCGATAGCTCAGGCTTATTACGCCAAGAAGCAGGGCCTGAAGGGTGTTACAACAGAAACAGGTGCAGGTCAGTGGGGCACAGCGCTTTCAATGGCTTGCGCATATCTCGGACTTGACTGCAAGGTATTTATGGTTAAATGCTCATACGAGCAGAAGCCCTTCAGACGTGAGGTTATGAGAACCTACGGCGCAAACGTTACTCCCTCTCCCTCAATGGAAACAGAGGTAGGAAAGAAGATAAACGCAGAATTCCCCGGCACGACAGGCTCGCTCGGCTGTGCGATTTCCGAAGCTGTTGAATGTGCAACAACGCACGAGGGCTACAGATATGTTCTCGGCTCGGTGCTGTCGCAGGTACTTCTGCACCAGTCGATCATCGGTCTTGAAACAAAGACTGCCTGCGAAAAGTACGGCATAAAGCCCGATATGATTATCGGCTGTGCAGGCGGCGGATCTAACCTCGGCGGTCTTATCTCTCCCTTTATGGGCGAAAAGCTCCGTGGCGAAGCCGACTATGAATTCATCGCCGTTGAGCCTGCGTCCTGCCCCTCGCTCACAAGAGGCGTTTATGCTTATGACTTCTGCGACACAGGCGCTGTTTGCCCGCTCGCTAAGATGTACACGCTCGGCAGTACGTTCATTCCCTCCGCAAACCACGCAGGCGGTCTGCGCTACCACGGCATGAGCAGTGTTCTTTCACAGCTCTACCACGACGGATATATCACAGCACGCTCAGTTGAGCAGACAAGCGTATTCGCCGCCGCAGAACAGTTTGCAAGAACAGAGGGTATCCTCCCCGCTCCCGAGAGCAGCCACGCAATCAGAGTTGCGATAGACGAGGCTATGAAGTGCAAGGAAACAGGCGAAGAAAAGACTATCCTCTTCGGTCTTACAGGCACAGGCTACTTTGATATGGTCGCATACCAGAAGTTCAACGATCACGAAATGAGCGACTACATTCCCACAGACGAGGAGCTTAAGGTCAGCATGGATCGTATGCCTAAGGTTGACTGAGCATATAATACTATTTGTCCTTCATAAAATTTGATATATGAAAATACCGCCGGGATGTGATGTTCCGGCGGTATTTTTTATTTGGTCGGTATTTTAGTCTTTCAGGGCGGTGATTGGGACGACGTATACGCCGTCGGGGCGCTTATAGGCGGCGTTACGAGAGATTTCGACTTTTCAATCCGTGTGATTTCGTGTTTTCATTACGAGAGATTTAATTTTTCGATAAAGGCTGACTTTTATATCAGTATGTCACGATATGAGCGACTGCATTCCGGCGGAGAGGAGATGATATGAAAACACCGCCGGGGGTTATTGTAATCCTCGGCGGCGGGTTTGTGTTAATATCTGCCCATTATGTCTGTATTTTTACCGGACTTCTTTTTCAATATAAGTATAATTACTGTAACAGCTCCGCCTATCAGCAACAATGCGCCTACAGATATTCCTATTATCAACATAAGCGGAGTTTCATCTTTAACGAGTAACTGCTTATAAGGTATCGTACCTTTTTCATCTGCGAACAACTGATCACAAACAGAACATTTCCAATGTTCCTGCACAGCTGAAGAACTTTCTGTTGCTTTTTTCTCAGCTATATGTTTGAGTTTATGCTTACCGGTTGCGGCTATCGTTTCCTGCTCCTTAAGAACTTTCTTACAAACGGAACAATGACTGCCTTCAGTTTTACCTGAGTTGACACAAGTCGGTGCAACGGCTTTATCTGTAACTGCGATATGGTCCGTCTTAGGTACGGTTTCCTGCGGTATAATCACTTTATTACAGATATCGCAATGTGAGCCTTGCGTTTTTCCCTCTTTTGTACAGGTTGCGGCAACCGCCTTGTCTATAACCGCCTCATGTTCAGCAAGCGGTAATTCTTCATCCTTTGTTTTTCCGCAGACACAGTAATATCTTATTGTTCCTTTTTCTGTACAAGTAGCGTCTTTTATAACTTTATATGACGCATTATATTCATGATTTGTTTTCGGTATTTCCGACTGTGCTACAAGCACCTTTTTGCATACGGAACAATGCAAGCCATCCGTAAGACCTGTTTCGGTGCAGGTCGCCGCTTTTCCGTAATCTGTTACTTCATTATGAGATTTAAGCGGTATTTCTTCCGTATAAGAATCACCGCAATCGCAGGTGTATTTTATTGAGCCTTTCTTGGTACAGGTAGCTTCGTTTGTTACTGTGCCCTTGTAATTGTGAGAGTGTGATACTTTAATTTCAACATATGTTGTTTCATACGTATCATCCATATTTTGCACATTATCTATATCTATATAGTAAACACCTTTGAGTAAATTTTCAAACTTCACATATCCTTTCGCTCGTTGCAAAGTGTCATTCGGACAAATCCTGTAATGACTCCACATATAAAACGAGTATCCGATTTCATCGTTGCTTATTCCCTCAAGCCATTCGCCTGATTCATCCATGAATCCTATTTCACAAACCGGAAAAACCGATAAATCATATTCTAAAACCACATCTCCATTATATGGTATATAAATTTGATATGTATTATCCTTATGTGTCGTAACAGACACATCCATTTTTATTTCTTCATATTCAGCGGCACTTACCGTAACAGAAATAACCAACATCGTAGTAAGGCAGACCGCAAGCGACAATACCGCTTTAAACATAGTTTTGATTTTCATAAAAACCTCCTATTTAACTCATTCCGACACATAAATGTGTCTAATCAGACTGATTATAACTATATTATAATCTTTTCAGGCACTTTTGTCAACAATTTTCAATCTGATATGATAAAATCTGTACAGGAGGGGTGAGTATGGCACATTATCAGAGATTACGGGATCTGCGTGAAGATGCGGACAAGACACAGCAGGAGATAGCCGACTATCTCGGCACATCTGCACAACACTACGGAAAATACGAATCGGGCAAAGCGGAAATACCGCTTGAGCGTGCAGTCCTGCTTGCTAAATATTATAATGTCAGCCTTGATTATATCGCAGGAATTTCCTCAAGCCGCCACCCTCTCACTTTGGACAATTTACCTTCTCCTGCCGAGATACTTTCGGACAAAATAACACAGCTTTCCGATAACGAAAAGCAGGCTGTAAAAGATACACTCAGTTCTGTTATAGATATGATCAAATAAAGATACCGCCGCAGAGAAAATGCTCTGCGGCGGTGTTATATGTAAATTGAATTAACTTTAATCAATATCGTTCTCCTTCTCTTTTTTGATGAATGTGACATTTTTTATAGGCGTTGATAATAATATTCACCTGTGAACTTATAGCAACTCGTAATTAAATTATACCTGATATCTCTATATGTTAAATCAAGAGTAAGCGGTAAATTAGAACATTCACTAATCAGCATTTCATTTTCGCAAAAATTAAGGACAGAACTATCAGATTTTCCAATTGAGAAAACAATTTCGGCTGTCTCATTACTTCTGATTGCCGAAAATAACATTTTTTGTCCCAGTTTTATTTCTAACGCGACATTGCTACTGAAATTATCCAGCTGTAATCGAAACATATTAGTATTACTAATTTGTTCAATATGTAAATGTAAAAAAGACTCAATTTGTTCTTTCTCTGTCTTTTCCTTATTTTCAGTGTTTTGATAAATAGCAATACTTGATAATACTAATGACGATAGGCAAATTAACATTGAACCAACATATCCAAGTAAACCATCAGCGGTTATATCAGTGTGAATTGTAATCGGTAAATTTTCATCATATAACAGCAGTATAATTAATGGTAATACTACTGCAACTGCCATTGCTAATACTATAAGGCGAACAGCATTTTTAACAAATAAATTCACTATTGCATCAATCGGATTAATTTTTTGGATGTTTGATTCTTTTTTTCTTCGTGCACTCATTTTAGTTCTCCTCAATTATTTCCCTGTACTGATTCTGGCTGCTGTACTATCAGTTATACTATCCTCGCCGACGCTCATAAGCTGTTTGTTTATCGCTCTTGTCCTTACTCCGACAAGCGTTTCAAGATCGCTGTCGACCTGCTGTAAATGCTTCTTAGTCTTTGTCAGCGCATCTTCAAAAGTTTCAAATTCTTTCTTTACACTGCTCAGTATCTTCCATACCTCACTGCTTCGCTTCTGCACGGCAAGAGTACGGAAGCCCATATACAGTGAGTTCAGCAATGCGGACATTGTGGTAGGGCCTGCTATGCTCACCCCGTAGTTACGCTGTAGTTCCTCCACCAGTCCGAGCTTTACGACCTCGGCATACAGTCCCTCGAACGGCAGGAACATTACCGCAAAGTTGGTCGTGTACGGAGGACAGATATATTTATCGTGAATATCCTTCGCACATTTCTTTATCGCCACAACAAGCGCCTTTGACGCTTCTTCGATCATTACCTTATCTCCGCTGTCATAAGCGTTGCAAAGGGCTGTGTAGGTGTCGCCGGGGAATTTCGAGTCAATCGGCAGGTACACCGTGTCATCATTCTTGCCCGGCAGCTTTACCGCAAACTCAACGTGATTACGGCTGTCGGGGACTACAGCGACCTCAGTGTCATACTGTTCGGGAGCGAGAATATCCGCAAGAATCGCTCCAAGCTGCATCTCTCCGAGTATACCTCTGTTCTTTACGTTGGACAGAACTTTTTTAAGGTCACCTACCCCTGCGGCAAGGCTCTGCATTTCGCCCAGTCCGCTGTACACCTTGTTAAGCTGTTCGCTGACTGTCGCAAATGAACGGCTTATCTTATCATCAAGCGTGGTCTGTAGCTTTTCTCCTACCATTCCACGCATTTCTTCAAGCTGATTTTTGGTATTCGCATTTATGTTTCCAAGCTGTACCGCCATTTCGTTACGCATATTCTGCATATCGGCGGCATTCCTCTGCTCAATGCTCTGAAGACGCTGTTCAAACTGCGACAGCAGCCTTGCTGTTCCGTCGGAGTTCTGCTTTTGTGTATCGGTAAGCGTGTTTCCGAGATTTGTCACAAGGTTCACAAGCTCGGTTCTTAGCACCGATTCGCCGCTTACACGGTTTGCCTGCGCCGTATCGAATTTTGCCGAAAGCTGTGCGGTACGCTCTGCAAGCATTTCAAGCTGTTTTGCGGTCTGCTCGTCCGTTATCTTGTTCACGCCGATATTTTCGGCAAGCCTCTTCTGCGTAAGAAGCGTTATTACCGATATTATCACCGACACTACGCACGCAACAAGCGTTATTATAATAAGTATTTCCATATTCCTTGCTCCTTTTAAAGTAATCTAATGATATTATAGTAGATTTTCCGCCTTAGGTCAATGCTTTAAAAGCAAGCTGTACGGTTTATAGGACAGAAAAAACGGTCACCCGAAGATGACCGTTAAGTAAGCGATATTCTATTCAGCTTGCAGAAAAAGTCCGCTCATAAGACTCAGACGTGCAGCTTCTCGACCTGCTCGTTAAGCAGTCTTGCCTGTGCGGAAAGCTCCTCACAGGAAGCGGCTGTTTCCTCTGCTGTTGCGGAGTTTGTCGCAATGACACGGGAAATCTGATCTATTCCTGCGGTCACCTGACGAACGGCATTCGCCTGTTCTTCTGCGGCAACAGAAATATCCGCAACGAGCTTTGCGCTTTCCTGAGAAAGCTCCGTTACCTGACGAAGCGTTTCTGCGGTCTGCTTTGCTATATCCGAGCCATTATCCACCGCCTCTATGGTAGAGGCTATCAGATTACGGGTGCTGTTTGCAAATTCTGCCGACTTGGACGCAAGATTCCGTACCTCGTCCGCTACGACCGCAAATCCCTTGCCTGCCTCGCCTGCCCTGGCGGCCTCGATAGCCGCATTGAGTGCGAGTATGTTGGTCTGGAATGCAATATCCTCAATGGACGTGATAACCTGTGAGATTGCCTCGGATTGCTTCTGTATCTTATCCATAGCTTCAAGCAGACGCTCCATATCCTCACTCTGATGCATCATCTGCTGTGCGCAGTTGTCGGAAAGTCCACTTGCCCTGCCGGAGTTCTCCGCAGTTTTGCTGATATTGTCGGATATTCCCGAAATTGTAGAAGACAGTTTATCTACCGCAGTCGCCTGATGTGTTGTACCCTCCGCCAGTATCTGCGAACCGTCAGCCATCTGCTGTGAGCCTGCCGTAACATTGCTTGCAGAAGAATTCATACTGAGAATAACGTTGCTCAGCGTTTCCTTTATACTGCGGAACGAGCGGTTTATCTCCTCAAAGCTGCCGACATATTCCATTGAAGGCTGTGCAGAAAAGTCGCCTGTACCCATCTGTGACAGCACTCGTGAAATATCGTCAACGTAGCTGCTCAGCGTGTGCTTTGCTTCAGTAAGATTTTCGGCAATATCACCCATTTCATCGCCGCTGAATCTAAAAGCAGAATCCGGAGCGTTAAGCTCGCCTGAGCGGAGCTGTCCGCAGATATTTACGACTTCTGCTACAGGCTTACGCACCAGCTTCTTCATTACTCTGAACAACAGCACCGCTATACCGCTGCATACAATAATAAGCACTCCCAGCGAAACCAGAATAGACTTTATCAGCTCTCCGTCCGCCTTGGCTGTGATATAGCCTGCAAAATAAGCACCTACCACCTCGCCGCTGTAATCGACCATCGGCGTATAGTTGACATAATAGTTCGTGCCGCCGATAACCGTTTTTCCGATATATGTATTATTGCCCTGTACCTGCTGCCAGATACCGCCGTCCATCTGAGTTCCTATGTTTCGTTCACCGGAGGAATTTATCAGCGTAGTATTGTAACGTGTGTCGCCGCAGAACAGCGTAAGCTCTGCACCGGTCTTTGCCTTGACGGAATCGACATATTCCGAGTCGTTCAGATCTATGCAGACAACCAGTGCGCCGTTCTCTACCTTAAGACCGTATACCGTATACAGCTTGTCGCCGTCAGCCATAATGCCCTTTATTTCGCCGTTCGTAATGCGCTCTACAGCGCTTTCGCCGAGCGGAAAGCCCTCACTGCTCCATGCCACAGCCCCGCCGTTTATATAAGCCGCATAGCTGTTGGCATTAGGCTTGTTGGCAGCCCAGAAGCTGTCATAGTCCGTATTGCTTGTCTGACTGTCAGAGCTTGCAACGAACAGCTCAGCCACATCGCCCATTTCGTCTATGTCGCCCTCGACCTCAGCGGCAAGTACGTTTATACCTGTTGCCGTTTCGTCCTCCTGTATGGTTTTGACAAATGACATAAACACGATTATAGTGACCAGCGCCATGGATATTGCGGCCATAACGGCGGCAAAACACGAGATAATCGTTATTTTTGTTCCGATCCTCATTGATCTTTTCAATGTAAAAATGCATCCTTTCATGTATATAATAATATCAAGTCTGCGGTACGCCGCCGACCGCGCTTTTGCACGGCAAGATCCGCTATCGGCGGATTTTGTGTCTGAGGTTATTATAACATAAAAAAGATCACTTTGCTACCTTTTTTTTCAGGAAATATACCGTCTTTTCTCAAAAATGTTTTCACTGCATCTGCAAATTTCCCCTGAAAAAACCATAATTCACTGTTTTTTGTAACAGAAGTGTCTTATTTCAAACCAAATCAGTCGCCGGACGCTGACCGTACAAGTATTATTGTTTATTACCGACTGTATTCTTGCAACTTATAGTTATATGACATATTGCAAACACGACCGACAGGACAATAAGCGGGATATTCAGCGTCAATATGCCGCTTTCAAGGAAAAGCACAGACGGCAAGATTGACAGTGTCAGCGCCTTTGCAATGCTGTTTCCCTTGCAGAATACTATCCAGCCGCCGCAATAAAGCACCAGCAAAGCCACACCGAATATAAGATACAGTGTCTGCGCGCTGTCATATATATACCCGAGCGTTACAAACGGGAGCTGTATGAACATCAATATAAAACAGCCGAAGCGACCTATCTGCTCACCTGTTTCGACAAGCTTGTTGTGAAATTCACCCGCAAAGCCGTCCTTGTTTGTCACAGCATAGATCATATTAGGCATCAGCAGGACAACGACAAATATAAGTCCTGTGAGATTAAACCAATCCACCTTGCTGTACTCTTATGCAACACCGAAGCCGAGAATTTCGACATATGTCATCTTATCCTCGCCGTTCTGTGTAACAGGCTTTATGCTGACCTTATGCGCTCCCTCCGCACCGGAATATGCAAGAGTTGCAACGGGATTGTTCCAGCCGTCGCTTGCGCTTGTGGCTATAGTCGTATACTTCTCGCCGTCAACGGTAAATTCAAGAGAGCCGTAGACCTTGCTGTTTGCACACTTATAGACAAGCATAAGATTCTTACCCGTGAATTGAAATTCCATAGGCTCACAGCCTGACGATTTGCCCTTATAGCTCCAGCCGTCAGGGAAGCTCGTCAGCGTTTCCTTTTCAGTGTCAAACGTACCTGTCGACGATATTTTCAGCTTGTCGGAAGAATGAGTTCTGTCGATGAATGTCATATCAGCAAATCTGTCGGAATATACCCATGTATCCGGCAGGGGAGAGATAGTTACATCTCCCATTGTCTTTATCTTCTCGGTCGCCTTGTCAAACATATTCATAATAAGGTCGGCTGTCATCTTGTGGCCCCACTCGTTCGGGTGGGATTCGTCATCGGAATAATCCTCCCACTTCATTCTGCCCGTTTCAAACTCGTGGGAAAGAACATTGTTCAGCGACACCATAGGCAGACCGTAAGCCTTTCCGACCTGCGACATATATTCCTCGCAGGTGTGACCGCTCTTTATAACGGTGAAATACAGCGCAACGGCAGGCTGATTTTCCTGCGAGAGAATTTTTCTTACCATTGCGTCATAGCTGTCCTTGTATATCTGATCGTTTCCGTCATTTACCGCAAACTCGACAAACACCATATCCGGCTTATGATCAAGCACATCACGCTGAAGACGGATGTTTCCGAGTACGCTCGGCGTTCCGCTGAGTCCTGCGTTTACATAGTTTATCTTTGTATCGGGATATTTTTCGCAAAGGCGGTCATACGTCAGCTTTGCCCAGCACTTTTCGGGTCCTGCCGTAAGACCCTCGGTAATGCTTCCGCCGATGAAGGCTATAGTTACCTCCTGCTTGCTTTCGAGCTTTCCGATAAACTTCGACATTCTTTCAAGGTTTCCGAGATCCATAAGTGACCTTTCGACCATATTGTCATATATCTGCTCCTCGGTGAGCTTGCTTTCGTCTATACTGCTTGTTTCAGACGATGTATCCGAACTGCTGTCGGTCGATCCCGATACAGATGATGTCGTCTGTGTATCGGACGAGCTGTCCGATGATACGGCAGAACCGCCGCTTGTGCTGTTATCCGCACAGCCTGCAAGCATTGACGCACACAGCACCGCACACAGTGTTATCTTGAATTTTCTATTCATATTTACCTCCGTCAGAAAAGTAGATTTATACCATTATACAATAATCCCGACCGGTAATCAACAGTTTTTCACCAAACGAGCAATTTCACCAAAATCCGACTGTAATAATATACTATATAAACCGACCGCCTTACAAACGGTCAGTTGTTGCATAATTCCGTGCAGACGGTTAAAAATAACCGTGTACATCAGATACGTTCAAAGCATCGCATACGAACAGAAAGGAAGAAAACCATGTTTGTAAAAAGAGGAGAGATATATTACGCAGATCTTAGCCCAGTGGTAGGAAGCGAACAAGGCGGTATGCGCCCCGTACTTATAGTCCAGAACGATGTCGGAAACCGCCACAGCCCTACAGTTATCGCCGCCGCAATAACAAGTCAGAAGGACAAATCACGGCTTCCGACCCACATTTCGATAAATGCCGACCGTTGCGGTCTTGCGAAGGATTCGATAGTCCTGCTCGAACAGGTAAGAACGCTTGATAAACAAAGGCTCAAGGAACGTATGGGCGAGCTTGACGAGGGAGCAATGAACAAGGTTGATAATGCACTGTCGGTCAGCTTCGGGCTTTCGGGAAACAATTAATGAATATTACCTTAACATTATGTAACGCCGTTACACAGCATCTCATATTTCGGACTATGTAAAGGTTATCATTGACAGCCGCTTTAGCTAAAGCTACAAAATTAAAGCTGTTTTCGGTTTTCAGGTTGTAAAATTGTCATTATAATGGTACAATAATCACCGGAAATCTTGCGGTAATGCAAAAGACGAAACGGAGAAAAGATAATGAATATAGCTATTGCACAGTCGGGCGGTCCTACGGCGGCGATAAATTCATCGCTTTGCGGAGTTTTTGACGAGGCGGAGAAGTATAACGAGATTGGCAGAATATACGGCTCGCTGAACGGTATAGAAGGTATACTGAACGATAACCTTATCGACCTCAAGGAAGTGCTTATCACAGAAAACGACAAGCAGTTACTGAAACGCACTCCCTCGACGGTGCTTGGCTCGTGCCGTTTCAAGCTGAAAAACAGCAGTGACGATGACAGCGACTACAAGCGTATCACGCAGACCTTTGCAAAGTATGATATAAAGGCTTTTTTCTATATCGGCGGCAACGATTCGATGGATACAGTAATGAAGCTGGACGCTTATTTCAGAGAAAACCACATTGATATAAAGGTTGTCGGCGTGCCGAAAACGATAGATAACGATTTACCGCTTACCGACCATACTCCCGGTTTCGGCTCTGCGGCAAAATACGTTGCTACAACACTGCAGGAAATCATCCGTGACAGCAGGGTATACTCCATTCCATCAGTTACGATAGTAGAAATAATGGGACGTGACGCAGGCTGGCTCACAGCATCGTCCTGTGTACTGCGTGCAAACGGTGAACCCGCTCCCCACCTTATCTACCTTCCCGAAAGCGACTTTTCGCAGGAGCGTTATCTTGAGGATGTGAAAAGAATATCCGAAAGATACAAGGCTGTTATCGTAGCCGTTTCGGAGGGCATAGACTGCCTTGCGAGCCGCTCGGAAGCCACCGACGCATTCGGTCATAAATATCTGTCGGGTGTCGGTAAATATCTTGAAGAGCTTACCCGTGACCATATGGGCTGCAAGGTGCGTTCGATAGAGCTTAACGTAATGCAGAGGTGCGGCTCGCATATAGCCTCTCTCACCGACCTTGACGAAGCGTGGAGAATAGGTGCGGCGGCTGTGAACGAGGCACTCAAATACGGCGGCAGCGGCATAATGATGGGATTCAGACGGATCAGCAACAATCCTTACCGTGTCGGCATCGCTCCGCTTGACGTAAGAGAATGCGCAAACAAGGCCAAATATTTCCCGAAGGAATGGATAACCCCCGAGGGAAACAACGTTACGATAGACGCACTGAATTACTTCCTGCCTCTTATACAGGGCGAGCCGAAGATAGATTACCGAAACGGCATACCCGTGCATTTCAGGCTTGACCAGTAGAAGATATAAACAAAACAGGCATCGGTCATAAGCGGCCGATGCCTGTTTCAGACTGTCGATAAACCCACGCACCGCAAAAATGCAGAAAAGTAAACCGGCGCAAACCAAAAATCCGATAGATAAAAAAGAATTTCACACAGCCGTAAAAAGCGGCTGTGTGAAAGCATTTTTGCTTACAGCGTCAACCGCTCCTCAACGTACCTTT
>OMAJ01000911.1_pt1 | contig 13283 bp, 9 predicted proteins | sample 1644631 | NCBI WGS metagenome assembly OMAJ01 (sample SAMEA103958133, study PRJEB25191) | human gut metagenome | biome: human-associated habitat [ENVO:00009003]; feature: intestine environment [ENVO:2100002]; material: feces | place: Germany | collected 2013/2015 | reverse complement strand
ATTTTCGCCCGTTTCGTATTTTGAATATCCCGTCTGCGACATACCGAGCATTTTTGCGACCGTTGTCTGATTGAGATCGGAATCTTCCCGCAGGTTTCTTATTCTGCTGTACATTTTTATCAGCGCCTTTCACGTTTTTATAATTAAATTATAAACTTTTAGTGTGAAGGTCTTGACTTTTAACCTGAAACAGATTAGAATTAAACTATCGGATATCAAATTTTCTGAGCATTAAAAATTAGAGGGGTTAAAAATATGGCAATGATAAAGTGTGCCGAGTGCGGCAAGGAATTTTCCGACAGGGCGAATGCTTGTCCCAACTGCGGCTGTCCTATTGAATATCAGGCTGAAAAAAGTATAGGCGGAGAATACCACGCCGCAGATAAACTCGCTCCGTCCGTGATTGTTGAGCATTTGACTATTGCAAAGGAACTGGAGAACGAGAGGTATACTCTGCTTTGTACGATTGATAAATTACAGGCTAAGATAAATAGACTTGGTGTAATAAGAGCGATCTCGAAACCTAATTATAATGTTAGACGTAAAACGTGGATAGCATTTATAATCGCTTCAATTTTTTCTATATGTTTGATAATTTATTCTCATGTAACAGCAACCAGTTTTGAGGCAGACACAACAACGTTAGCTTGTATTATATCAATTTTAGTGATAATTACCGCTCCAATAATCACTTGTTTGGCAGTCAAATCAAAGGAAAAACGCAAATATCGAAACAAGATGCTTAGAGAACAATCAAGAATAGCCAAAGAGCGTCTTGAAATAGAAAGATTAAGGCAACAGCAGACATATTTGCGTTCAAAAGTTGAGGAGATTTCAAAATCACTGGACAGCTTATATTCATTGAATATCATCTACCCGAAATATAGGTATATGGTCGCTGTTATCCGAATGCTTGAATACTTTGAAAGCGGACGCTGTACGGCACTCACGGGAGCGGACGGTGCATACAATAAATATGAAGACGAAGTTACACAGGAAACTATTATTTCAAGGCTTGACGTAGCTATCAACTGTCTGTATCAGCTTAAAGAAAATCAGCATATGCTGTATGATACTCTTGAAGATTGTCTTGATACATCCGACAGAATTGCAAGTCAGGTTTCAACACTAACAGATTCAAACAAGAATATTGAGGCTTGTTCTGCTGTTGCCGCCTATAATTCAAAAATAGCGGCTTCAAATTCAGATGCGCTTGTATTTATTGAAGCATATAAAGGAGCAAACGGACTATAAAATCAACCCGACAGGTACGATTCAATAAACGTATCTGCCGGGTTTATTTTTCAGCTGAGTATATCGCATCTTTCGTTTATCAGACGTATAAAGCATTCTTTCAGATTATCCGACAGCAAAGAATCACGGCACATAGCTTCATATTTTTCTTTTAAAGATACTACCCTTTTTATCATATTCTCTGCAGAATTTTTAGGAATACCGCATTTATATGCAAACGAATAAAAATCCTTCCTGCGTATATTTCGCTTCTTCCCGTTCAGCGTAAGAGCGGTCTGCTCAATGTCGGCAGGCAAAATAACATTTACCGGCAGCAAATCATACGCAGGGGATAAAACATATTCACCGCTTTTTTCGGCAGTTTCTATCAGCGAGAAGTTTTTAAGGTGCATATCCGAGTTTCCCGTCACAAAAGAAAAAACAAGCCGCATAAAAAGCTCGGTCATATCAAATCCCACCCTTGACGAGTATCGTTCTATCACCTTTGCACAGCGCTCATACGAGCCTTTATATTTATCCTGCGTAAGCCTTAAATCAAGCTGGCAGAAATCCTCCATTGCGAGCATTGCTGTTCTGTCGGTGTTCATTATCCTGTCTGCTCTTTTTGTAATATACGCATAATTACCGTTATTGCCTATAAGAGCGTGCGGAACAGTTGAAATTCCCGTTATATCCGCCATAGACATTACAAGATGTTCGGCTTCGGGCAATGTTTCATACTGCGGCACCTGAGGCTTGAGAATATAACCGGTAGGAAAATTCACAATGGTGAGTTTTGGCGACTTATTTTCCGAAATAAGATGCAATGACAGTTTTTTCTGCACTCCCGGAACGGTCAATCCGTTATTTACCGTTTCATCGGCAAGTTTTTTCAGCGTTTCATCATCAATTTCTATTTCAGGTAATTTTGATGCACCGAAAAAACGCTTTATACAGCTTTTATGCCACCCGTTTTCACCGTTTTTGTCAATATCTTTTCCACAGCACAGACATTTCATAATTTTTCCTCCATAATTGTAACATTACCGATACAATCCTTGCAGGCAACCAATAACAAACCGAATCTGTCCCTGTTATTGATTTTCCAGTTACGGCTCACCACATCTAAAAGCCACCCCTCAGGAATCAGACCGTCAAAAAAAGAAAATAAGGTTTTCGAACTGTATGCTTCTTTGCTAAGAGGCAAAGTAAGTGAAACGGCACTTGCATTTTCGCTTTCGAGATAAGCCTTGTCATAGGTAAAAGTATATCCCTCGTCACTTTCGCAAAGCTGTCCTGCAAAAATATTTCTGACATAAACATAAGCCGTTCTGAGTACCATCACTGTCCGCCTTCCTTTCTTCCCGGCACCGCTTCCATATTAAACATTGCAAGCGCCGTGTTGACTTTATCCATACGCACGGTTTCCTTGCCCTGCTCAAGCTCACGGACAAACCGCAGACCAAGCCCGGAACGCATCGCAAATTCTTCCTGTGTAAGCCCTGCTTCTTTCCTCTTAGTTTTTATAAACTGTGCTATTTTATTCACCGAAAATCATCTCCGCAGTTATAATCTGAATACATTTTACACCCTTTAGGGTATAATGTCAAGCGTTTGCTTTAGTTTTTACACCCTAAAGGGTATAACTTATAATTCATCCCCACTGATTATACCCGATAAGGTATAATTGCCGTATGCTATTACCTGCCATTTCCGCCGATAATCATACTTTTTCTTTCAACGTCATAAATATAGCTGTGTTTTACTGCGTGTAAAAGCAGATTATCACCACACTCGTTTAATTCCTTGTATTTCTCAATGTAACTTTGTGTAAAAAACACAACATATTGTACCGGGATCCGCAAAAAATACACTTTACATAAAAACTCTGTGAAATCTGCCTTATCGTTGTGCAATTCAATGAAATTTTGACCCAATTCGACATTTTGTAAATTTATTCTTGCAAAAGTGTAAAATCAGCATTATAATTAAATAAGAAACATAACCTCATCGGTTTACTATATACTTTTGCGGTAATTTGTACCGCCTTACGGAATAAGGGAATATAATGCTTTATAATAAATACGGTTCCGTTTCGCCTAAGAAACGTTTCATATTGCTGTGTCTGCCGCTTGCGGCGGCTATTATATGCACAGCCTGCAATAACGCTTACGCTGTCAACATATCCGACGGCGGTATAAGCTATGACAATACATATTCGCAGACCGAAAGCACGTCTGCCGATACAGATAAGACAACTTCTCAGACAAAAGAAGAAGAACCTCTGCCCGTACCTGAGCCTGAGCCTGAGCCTAAACCTGATTACACCATCACAGACGCTATGTACAAATATTTCGACCAGTTCGCACTTGTCGGTGACAGCGTTTGCTCCGGCTTTGCAAGTGCAGGATACTTCAAGCAGGAAAACAACCTCGCACGACCCAACATTGCGGCGTGGAACATACACCAGTTCCTTATAACATCGGGCAATTTAAGCACAGATGTGCTTGTTCACCTTTACAACAAGCAGCCTAAATACGTTCTTTTCTCAATGGGTCTTAACGATGTAAACCTTACCACGAAAGAACAGTTTGTAGAAAACTATATGCAGCTTCTCTACCAGTGCAAGCAGGCAAGCCCGAACAGCGAGTTCATTATTATGGCTGTAACTCCCGTCCGCAGTAAGTTCTGCAAGAACGAAAAGATAGACGAGTATAATTCCGCACTGCGATATGCGATTGAGAACTGCTACTATAGTCACTATCATTTTGTCGATCCTACTGCCCTTCTTAAAGGCAGTGATAACAAGCTGATGGAAAAGTATGCCTTTGAGGACGGCACTCACCTTGAAATGAGCGGTATGAGGGTCTGCCTGTGGTATATGTATAATCAGAATATCAGATACAGCTTCAAGGAAGACGAGCTTCAGCCCTCAAAATGCCCCGACATTTCACAATACGAATATCTTTATTGATAGTATCGGCTTTAAAAACAAAAAAACGGCGGAAATTTGCTGAAATCCTGCAAATTTCCGCCGTTTTATTCATTTTGCCTATTTACTTTTTCATATTTGTGTGTTACTATATTAAAGTAATTTTTAAGGCGTGTAAAACGCTCAGAAAGGAAATAAAAATGAAAAAATTAAATCTTAAGGCAATTGCCGTAGCTATGGCAGCCGCTCTTACGCTCGGTCTTGCAGGCTGCAGTTCAAACGGTAATTCTTCAGCCGCAGACAGCAGTGCAACAGCAGGCGACAGCACATCTGTCACAGAAAGCAAGGCAGAGGGCGACAACTCACTGCAGAAGGTAAAGGACGCAGGTCAGTTCATATTAGGTCTTGACGCTACATTCAAGCCTATGGGCTACACTGACGAGAACGGCGAGATCGTAGGCTTCGATATTGACGTAGCAGAGGAAGTTTGCAACAGACTCGGTGTAAAGCTTGTAAAACAGCCTATCAACTGGGATACGCTCACAACCGACCTTAATGTCGGCAAGTGCGACTGCATATGGAACGGTCTTAGCATAAACGAAGAGCGTCAGGAAAAGATGAATCTTTCAGAGCCTTATATGAAGAACGCTATGGTATTCGTTGTAAAGGGCGATTCTACAGTTGCAAAGATGGACGACCTCAAGGGCAAGAAGATTTCTGTTCAGAACGGTTCTTCGGCACAGACAATACTTGAAAACAGCGCAATCAAGGACGATATAACAATCAGCCCAATCGCTACAAATGTAGAAGCATTACAGCAGCTTGAGCTTGGTGTTGTTGACGTTGTATTCCTTGATGAAGTAGTTGCAGACTATGAAATCAAGAACTCCGGTAAGGACTACAAGAAGCTGGCAGAGGGTCTTGAAGAAGAACAGTACGCTATCGCATTCAGAAAGAACGATCAGGCACTGCGTGACGCAGTTCAGAAGACACTCAGCGAGATGAAGGCTGACGGTAAGCTCGGCGAAATCTCAACAAAGTGGTTCGGCTCAGATATTACGATAGTTAAGTAATCACATAAGCATAAAAATCCTCACGGTAAAACGTGAGGATTTTTTATACGATTATGCAGTTACAGCCCCGACCTTGCGGTCGGGGCTGTATGTTCTTATTTGGCTTTTATCCGTAGCTTATCAGCTTTTGGTGAAATTTATCCTGAGCGATACCTCAAAGACATCGTCGCCTGTCGGAATTGTGACATTTCCGTTTGTGACTGTCAGCTTGTCGCTTTCGTATGACTTTGTATATCCGTCCATGAATATATCGGGGAGCGTTACGGTTTCGCCTCTGTTCGTGTAAAGAGTATAATGCGTTTCCGGATTGCCGTCAACATACACTTCTACGCCGAGCATAACCATAGTGTCATCGTTCTTGGCAAATCTTCCACAGAAGTAAACATCTCTGTCGGGCATTGTGTATCTGCCTTCCTTATTAACAAGAGAAACGTCCGTGCATATCCACGTTTCGTTGAACAGATAGCCTTCCTTGCGTGGCAGGTCGATATAAGCGAACATTTCCTTGCCTGCAGGGACATCGGTGATAGTCATATACGGCGTAGCCTCGCCGTCTATCATATAGTAGACGTTGTAGGTTGCCGTTGTGTAAACGCACTCAACGCTTACATCGTTATGAGGCATTGTAAACTTGTATTTGCCGCTTTCCTCATAAATAGCAACATCATCGGACTGCCAGTAGTAAGTATAGCCGCTCTTTTTGGGAGGTTCGGGAAGCGTTACCGTACTCATATACTGTGCTTTCATCGGGCTGTCGGAACTTGCACTTCCGTCAACCGTCATATTGACATTATAGAACTTAGGCGATGAGGTCGCCTTGAATGTAACATCGTGAGCAGGCATTACAAACTTGCCGTCTGTTACAGTGATACCGTCTGCAGACCATTCGGTCACATCGTAATAATCCTTTGTCGGCTTTGCGATAAGGGTTATCGTATCGCCTATCTTGCCGACCTCCTTTGTGCCGTATACCGTACCGTCAAATTCGTAAGATATATAACACTTTGTGGTCGTACCTATTGCAGTAAGCGTTGATGCAGGCATCGTGTCGGGCTGTCCTGATAATGCGCCCTCAGTGCCGAACCACGACCAGCCGCCGAAGATATATCCGTCAGCTTCTTCGGGTGCGCCGAATGTCGGGAGAGCGTCGCCATAGTGATAAGTCACTCTTTTTATCGTATTGTCATCGAGGACAAAGGTTATCGTGTATTCCTTGTATGCGCCGTTTTTCCATACTGCTGTCAATGTCGTATCCTTTGTCAGCGTTATTATATCGTCAGCACCGTAGATATTTCCGTCCTCGTCCTTCCAGCCGCCGAAGATATAATCTCTCAGGTCGTCCGTCTTTGACGCTTCAGCCATATCGGATAGTTTGATCTGAGTACCGTAATCCGCTGTGCGTTCATCGCTTCCTGTCAGCTTACCGCCGTTTGCGTAAAGTATTAATGTGTGCTTGTGAACATTCTTCTGCCAGTTGCCGAAGACTATATCAAGCGTCAGACCGTCCTCGGACGCTTTGCTTGATGAACCCTTGAACACGAGAGTATATCCCTCGCCCTCGACATCGGCAGGCGTATAATTGTTGTACTTTTCAACGAATGCGAGATAATCATCATATCCGCCGCTGAATTTATCGGTCTTTTCTCCGTTCAGAAGTGCACCGTACGGTGTGGATACATTTACCGTATAGGTCTTGGGCGTAGCTTGATAGATTGCTGTCAGCGTTGTCGAATAATCGAGCTTAACCGTCTGACCTAAGGCATATATCTCGCCTGTAGTGCTGTTCTTCCAGCCTGTAGGCTGATAATCGTTGTACTTGTCGGCATCCTTGGTTGCCCAACGTGAAATTTCTACCTCGTAGTTATCCTGGCTGTAGCTCTTGAACTCTTTGCTTTCTTCAAATATCAGTCTGCCGTCACCTGCGTCCAGCTTAATTGTAACATTACGTCTGAATCTCGGACGGAGTATAATACTCTTGTAAATGAGCGTCTTGTCGGGTATAAACTCGTTGAGGTAAGCATCGCCGTATTCTTCACTCAGGTATACATCGCTCCAGTCGATGAACTGTATCGTTGTACCCTCCTGCCAGTTGCTCTTGCTCCACGCCTCGTCAAATACCGACTGAGGTACCTTTGAGCCGCCCTCTATTTTCAGTGTCTTATATGTCTTGAATTCACGGGCAACATCATCATAATACTGAATCTCAACATCGAATATTCCGGCTTCGTAAACCGCATCGTATACGGTATCCTCATATACATAAGGCAATTGCTCATTATATACGGTATCAGCGTCGTATACGGTTTTGCCGCCGTCAGGACTGTAGCCTATGAATTTCTTACCGTAAGGCCAGCTTGAAAGGAAAAATTCCGGTCTTGTGCCGTAAGGTGTCTTTACGGTTGTAGACTTCTTATCGCCGGCATAATTATAGTAATTGTACGTTACGTTCATCAGCGCTCTGTCGTAATTTGCACTGAAGTGGAGCGCAACGTTCTGATAGTCGTTGTGATGATTGAAATAGAAGTTTTCGGAAGCCGCTCTCTGGGTGTTGCCCGTAACCTTGTAAAGCGGTTTGTCTGTCGGCTGACCGCTTGTATAGTAATCCTTGCGGCAGCCTGAGTCTATCGCTCTCAGCTTATCACCGGCATACTTATACATCTTTTCAAAACCGAACGGTACTCCGTATGTTGCGTGCCAGGAGGTCAGCTTCATATACTCGTCACTGGAGTTATCGGGTACTTTAAGAACATCGCCGGCATTCACTGCCCACAGTTCTACTACCCACTCTTTGTTTACGGTATCATAGTATTCCATCTCCATAAGAGTCTGCGCTCTTGTTGCAGTGTATACTATTTCGTAGTTGTCGTGGTCAACGGCTATGAAGTACGGGTCTTGGTCCTTCCACTCGCAGTCAATGTACTTCCAGCTATCGGGAGCGTTATTTGTATTGTAAGAGCCTGCAAGACTGCCCGCAGGTACTTTTCTTGTTTCAACAAGAGTTTTAACTCCGTCAACCTCTCTGTAGAAATTGACAGTGAATATCTTGCCTACGTCCTCTTCCTTAACTCTCGACTCATCGTACCAGATGACCTTTACCGACTTTGTAAGGCTCATTTCGGGGTCGGCGGTCTTTGTGAACTGAAGTGACGTGCCTGTATAGTGTATCTGAGCGACACCTTCGGCTGTACTGTTCTTGTAGAAGCCTGACATACTGTATGGCTGCTCGTAACGGATAAATCTTCCTCTCCTGTCATAGAGCATTCTGAAGTCTTCGCCCGAAACATTCATCGACAGCTTGCTCCACGGTACAGACGCATTGTAATTTATCACGCCTGTTGTAATATCAAGCGTCTGTGCGGACACTGCCGGAAGATCATTCACGTTGATCTCTCCCCAGTAAGTGCCGTTTGAGCTGAATAATATCGGAGTTGTGATATCGTTAAGGCATATAACAAGATCCTTGTCGCCCATTGAGAACAGCGGCCACTTGATTTCGGGTATCAGCGGTGCTTCAAGCCGCAATCTGAATACCTTTGATTCTGCGACAAGATTTACTTCGAGATAAATTCCCGCTTCAAGATAGAATCCGCCTGTCAGCGTCCGGTATACCGTGCTGTATCGGTGATCCGGTTTGACGACGTGATATTTTGCCAGACCGTATATATCGAGATATGCGCCTACCTGAACTTCAACGCCGACCTCGCCCAGTCGTCTGAGTCCTGTGAACGATACGGTAAGCTGTCCGGAAACGCCCATCTTGACGCCGACATATCCGAATACCGTAAGATCAAAGCTGTATCTGTCGCCCTCGATAAGCTTGTTTTTGTACATACTGAACTCTTTATCCTTTGAGTTGCCGTGCGTACCTACCTGCGTTGCGTCAAGTATCGAGAACTTACTTCCTATACCGCCTGCGAAATTCATCTTTACAACAAGGCTAAGTTCAAAGTTAAGCTGGAACAGCGACAGCGGTTTAAATGCCGTGAAGAACGGTATACGGCATATTTCTATCTCTCCGCCCTTCTTGTTAAGCATATCCTTGACATCCTTTACAAGACCTGCGGTATCGTTCTTCTCATCACTGCCAAGCATCTTTGCGACTTCGCTCGTGATATTCCTGTAGCTGTTTGCGCCTACCGAGCAGACAAGAACTTTAAGTTCAATATCCGTCTGCGTATAGATATTAGCCGCATAGTTGAATTCAAGTTCAGGCAGCTCAAACCACTTGAATTCGAATGAATTATAGCCCTGGAATGAAACATTAAGATATTCGCTTACTGTAAATGTTGCATCTACCTTGAGTTTTTTCTTAATGGTAGTCTTATAATTCAACTCGAATGTAATGACCGACCAGTAATCCGGATTAACGGTAGTAAAGTTATCATTTTCTGCTTCACCGACCTTTACGGATACGGAAAGACCGATAGCAAGACTTGCGGCGATGCTCTTGAGCGTATCCTCTTTAGGACGTGAATAGTCGGAGAAATCCTTTAATCTGTCATCGTCCGAAGCGGCATAAGCAGTGGCGGTTACTGTATCGGTAACAAGCGGCTCGCCCTCCATTATCTCGTTTACGGTTTCATCCTCGGCAAGCAGTGCCGCAAGCACAAGGTTCAGCTGCTGTACGCCCTCGCTGTTCTTTACTTCTTCCGCTATCGCCTCGGTGTCGATCTGCTCCTCAAGGAACTTGTTTTTTGCAGGCTCGACAAAATAAACATCAACATTGTCATAAACATCTTCCGCTTCGCAATCGGCTGTCTGAATGTAGTAAATGTTTCTGTCCTTTATTGTATCTGTAATTTTTACAAACAGGCAGTCTTCGGTAAAATTCTTCGTGCCGTTGTCAATGCAAAGCACATCGCCCACAGCAAGAGATTTTTCTTCAAAATAATCCGCCTGAACCATATACTCATTGGTTTTATCCGTAGCGAACAGCTTGGCTTTGTCGAGATACTTGATATTGTCCCTGACCTCGATTATATTAGTCTGCTCTTTGTATATCTTGAATGTATACTCATTGACCGTATCGTCAAGGCCCTTGAATGTAACTCCCTCGCCTGCTGTCATACGGTACATACAGCCGGCTGTGTATGCGGTTTCGGGAACGAGTGTATATTCATCCTTCTCGTTTGATGTTACAACGAAATTTTCCGGAGTATCGCCCGTATACGCAAATAAGGTGATATACTCCCATACATTATCTGCCGTTATTTCTTCGTCACATATAAGCGTGATCGGCTGATATTCCGCACAGTCCTCCACATAGTAGGTGGTTCTCACGCCTGATTGGAAATCATCGGCAGATTCCACAAACGAGGCATATACGGTCATATCCTCGTTTATCGGAGTATTGGTAAACAGCTCATTTGTTAATGCCGTATCGGTAAACCAGCCCATAAACGCCTTGCCCGCACCGAATGATTCGGGAAGTCTGCTTATCGTTTCACCCTTTTTAACAGTTATCGGCGCTACGGGCGTACCGTCACCCGCATCAAAGGTCACTGTGACCTCATCTTCTTCTGCGGGCTTATTCTCGTTATATGTAACCTCTGCGGTTATCGTCTTTTTAGCACCGTTTACGGTTATCTGCTTGCTTGCCGTAACGCTTCCGCTTGCACTCGGCATTATGACCTCGTCTGCAAATACATCTGTCGGTAATGCTGTCAGCGAGATTACAGTGCATAAGAACAGTGACAATATCTTCTTGCCGCACTTCTTTTTAATACCGAGAACCGCAAGCGTACCTCCCGATAAAATGCTCAGCGTCAGCCACAGCGGACACAGAGAACCGTCCGTTTCGGGATTGCCGGGATTTACAGGGTCGGTAGTATCGCCGGGCTTTGAGGCTTTCTCTATATAAGCCGTTATCTCATTTGACCTGCTCTGTCCTGCCGCAAGTGTATATCCACCGTCGGTAAGCTTGCCCTTCTTCAGTGTAAGTCCGTCCGGCAATCCGATTTCAGACTTTACCTTATCAATCCCGTAAATATTGCCGTTCTTCACCGTAAGAGCAATATTAACGTTTTCCCCCTCTTCATAACTCTCCTTGTCCGTAGTAAGCGTTGCGGATACAAGCGACGCTTCCTGTGCCGCCGTCATAACCGTCATCACGCTTGAAAACGCAAACAGCGTAATAAGCGTTATTAACGCCGCCAGACTTTTCCTTGTTTTCATCTTTTTGAACATAACCCACCTCCGTAATTATCCGTTTTGGCTTTTTTCGTTTATTGAACTTTCGATTGCTTTTTCAAGCCCCGTTTCCGCTTTTGCGATTATCTCATCTATAAGTCTTTTTGCTACCGAGTGCAGATCAAACGCAAGTACCGCTTCTATAAGGCTCGCACGTTTTTCCTTAGGCACATCATACAGCTTAAGACAGCACTCAAGAAAACGGCTTATCTTCTTCTGCACCGTGAAGTACATATCGCACTTTCTCGCCATAAAGCCACGCATTATACTTCCCGACGCTATATCCATCTCGTAGAAATCCTTATCCTCCGCATCCGGCATAAACGGCGAGAATATAGCCTTTATCTGCACAGCCGTACTTTTTAAAATATATTCCGTAGTGCTTGGCAAGGTATATGCCATTACATATATCTCCCTCAGCGGCTCGGACAGCTCGGTTATATATATCTGCAATGACGTTTCAAGGCAATACACCATGAGCGGCTCCATATCCTTTGCAAATGCCCTCGTCTTTGCAAACTGATTTTCAAACATGATCTGCGTTAGCGTCAGAAGCAACGCTTCCTTATTTTCAAATGCCGCAAAGAACGATGTCGGTGACATTCCTGCCGCTCTTGCTATCTGTGCAGTGGTCGTCTTTTCGTACCCCTGATCTAAAAATAGCTGAATAGCCGCAAGCAGCATCTTGTTTCGTCTTGCTATGCCATTTGGCTGTAATCCCTTCAATTTGTATCCTCCTTATCGCCCTCATCATTATAATCAACAGTTTAGTCTTGAGTTTAGGTCAGTTTACAAGGAACTACACGCAGACCACGAAACGGGGGCTGCTGACAACAAATAAAGGCTGAATATCAAGCACCGGGAAAGTGCGAGATATTCAGCCTGTTTTGTTGTCAGGGGTTTCCAAAGGGGTTTGCCCCTTGGCACACGACTTTGCTCGCAAAGTGTAGTGTGTTATACGCTCTGTCGGCGTTGCTGCGAAAATGAGGTTGCCGCCGGGTCGGGCAAGGGCATTTGAAGCAGCAGGAAAACAGGGCTGTGATTGCGTGTCGTGGAGCCGCAAGCGCAGGGCTGGTTTCGTCAGCAGACAGGGCGTATATGAAAGCCCCCGTTCCTCGTCCCACGCCGGACTTCGGGACAAAATGTCCCGAACTTGTGGACACACTCACAAAAAGCAAACAGATTTTTCTCTCAAAATTGGAATGGGCGGGGAAGCCATTTTAGGGCTTTGCTATCTCCCTGATAAATGAGAAGTTAAGTTTCGTCCATATATATTTTTACCTCGATGTATTCATGATTTCTTGCATAAGCAAACGACGCTGATTTTCTGATATAGTCAAATATATTTTCGTCTAAATCTTCGTCCCATGTTGTTTCGCTGAAAATTTTATTTTCAGCGGTTGGCTTATACAAGATGACTACATGGATTTGATAAAACTCTTCATCATCATTTGAAAACTGTCGAACTAATGAAATTTGAAAAAATGGTTCTTTTGAAAAAGCAGTAAATGTTCCGGTTTCAAATAAAACCATATCTTCTTCAAGCGGTGTGCTGCACATCTGCTCAAAAACATCAACTATTTCTTCCACAGACATTTTATCCGTTATCTTATCTTCTAAAAACTTAATCAAGTTCTCCATTGATTTTCCTCCTGTAAATTCTTATTTATTGTTCTCTACTTCCGTCCCCGCTGTGGATTTGGATTTTTCAGCAAATCTGACTTATCAGTTCTTAGAAATGGGCGGGAAGCCATTTTAGGGCTTTCCCGCCTTGATTGCCCATTAGCAAAGACGGGCGGGGCTGTCAACGGCGGCGCATGAAATGCGCCGTTCATCTTGACCGTTGACTGGCTCGG
>OMAJ01000904.1_pt1 | contig 13341 bp, 10 predicted proteins | sample 1644631 | NCBI WGS metagenome assembly OMAJ01 (sample SAMEA103958133, study PRJEB25191) | human gut metagenome | biome: human-associated habitat [ENVO:00009003]; feature: intestine environment [ENVO:2100002]; material: feces | place: Germany | collected 2013/2015 | reverse complement strand
CTACAATAGTAGCTCCGACCGGAACTGTCAATGAAAATTCTCCATCCAGATTAGTTGCCATACCATTCTGGGTTCCTTTCACAAATACAGTAGCACCAATAACCGGACCCATATCGTCCAGCACAACACCTTTCACTACTTTTGTTTTAGCTTGCTGTGTAATAGCTGTTGACCGGGAATGATTTTCATCCCCCCAAGCCCTGCCTGAGTGCACGACCAATAAAGCCAACGCAAGTAACCATACTTTGTTTCTCATAAAATAGATTTTGATTGATATTAATTAACTCTGTGCTTACGATGAAAAGAGTTCAATAAGCACAGTGCAAACTAAGTCTAATTCCCTCACATGCACTTTCCCTGCATATATGATACATGTGCACTAATTGTTTAGCGGACAATCTGTGCTACACTACGGACATTTTTACCCCTGGCACTTCTACGAAATTAGCACAATAAACCACTTTCCTTGCTTGAAGAAATCATAAGAGCGAAAGGAGTTGTAATACGGGATACCTTCCATAACTCTACAGGGGGAATGCCGTACCCCCACAGGGGAACGCTCGTTACACGCCGAGGTAAAAGCCGTTACATACCGAGGTAAAGACCATTACAATAGGCGGTAAAGGTCGTTACATACTGAAATAAATGCTTTTACATCCTCAAGTAAACGACAGGTGAATATAAGACATTGATTATTAGCCCATTTATTAATTCTACTTCGATTCCGCCTCGTTAGAGGTTTCCTTCCGATAAGATAATGGAGACACTCCATAAAAGTCCTTGAAGCAACGACTAAAATACCGGGGAGAAGCAAATCCCAGTTGATAGGAAATCTCCGATATATTATATTGAGGTGCTTCCTGCAACATTCGCAATGCCTCTTCCAATTTCAGTTTTAGGGTAAATTCATTAGGAGTAAGTCCAACCACCTCCTTTAGGCGGGTAAACATCTTACTACGCCCCATATTCAGTTCGGCAGCCAGCATGTTCATGTCAAAGTCCGGATTATCAAAGTTACGCCTTATAACGATTGTTGCCTTATCCAGCAATTCCTGGTCCATTACATTCAAGATTCCGGTTTCCGGGGTAGTCATCTTTTCTGTTTGAGCTATCTTACCGAGCAGTTTCTTTCTGTTTTTCAAGAGATTGCCGCAACGGGTCAAGAGCAATTTCACATTAAACAGTTTCGTTATATAATCATCCGCTCCAAACATGTATCCTTCTATCGTGCAGTCTTCCGAAGTCTGAGCCGTGAGTAATACCACCGGCATATATGCCAATTCCAGGCAGTTCTTTATTTTATAGCACATTTCCTTACCAGACATCACTGGCATCATCACGTCACTGACCACAATATCCGGATGCCACTGTTGCGCCATTTCAAAGCCCACCTGTCCATTGGTGGCCTTATACACCGTGTATGTGGGCGAAAAGATGTTCACCAGCATTTCCAACACCTCTTCATCATCTTCCACAAGCAGCACGCGAGGCATTCCTGTCTTATCTTCTATAATTTCCGGTTCATCTTTTTCCATCGCATCATTCAGCAATGCTATTTCATCCATAAGCATATTCCTATGATCAGAGTAAGACTTCACAACTTTTTCATACTCCAGTTCCTCTTGCGTAAACTGTACATTTCCAATGGGCAGGTATATCCTGAAAACACTACCCTCTCCCAATGTACTGTCCACTTTAATCTCTCCTTTATGGGCATCTATTATTCCTTTAATCAATGCCAGCCCGATGCCACTCCCCAACAGCCCTTTTCTGGAGTATTCGTCTCCTACCTGATAAAAACGCTCGAAGATCTTCTGCTGGACATCCCGGGGAATTCCACAACCGCTGTCAGCTACCGCTATTTCAATCATCCGCTGCTGTCTCCTGACAGTAACCTTTATATCCTTTCCTTCCGGTGTATATTTAAAAGCATTCGACAGTAAATTAAAGACCACCTTCTGCATCTGCACCGGATCAAACCACAAATCCACTTCCTCTTCCACATGCTCGAATGTATATTCCATATTCCTCTTACGGGCAAAGTCGACAAACAGCTGATAAATGTCCTTCACGAAAGAAATTACATCTACGCGCTCCACTTTCAACTTCATGAATCCCTGTTCCTGCTTCCTGAAGTCCAACAATTCCGTTATCAGGAGGCGCAAATTTATCGCATTTTTATGTATTCCTCGCAAACGCTTGTTTACGACAGGAGCCAGTTTCTCCATTTGCAACAACATCTCTACCTGCCCTATTATTAAAGTCAATGGAGTGCGGAACTCATGTGATATGTTCGTAAAGAAACGCAGTTTCATTTTGTTCACTTCTTCTATACGCTCTTTCTCGTTCTTTTCTTCTGCCAAAGATAATGCCAACATCCTGCGAGCCATCTTTACCCTCCAGAAACTATAAACAATGCTCGCAACCACAAGAAAATATACCAGAAATGCCCAAACCGTGGCAAACCAAGGACTGTGTATCGTGATGTCAAGCATTATTTCCTTAGGCTCCCCATTTTCCACTTTATTGCCAAAATCACGGACTTTCAATATATAATTGCCCGGAGCCAGGTTTGTGTAATTCACTCTTAACTGGTTCGTCAGCACCCAATCTTCATCAAAACCTTCCAGTTTATACTGGTATTCATCTTTTCCTTCCAACTCCACATAATTGGAATTGGAAAAATTAATCATTATATTGTTCTGTTCCGAAGATAAATCTAAGTGCCTTGTAAAGGCTAGTGCCTGGGATAATACTCCCGACCCGTCATCGGGAGAAACCTTCATGTTATTGACATAAAGACCGGAAAAATAGAATTCAGACGACCTACTCTCACTCGCCTGATACAAGTCTTTCTCTCTGAATGCAATCAGCCCGTCTACCCCTCCTATATAAATCAGGTCATCATCAGCCATTAAAATGCCACCGCCTTCAGCTACTGCCGAAATGCCTCCTTTAAGTCCCAATTCTATAGAATGAATGGAGTCACTAAAAGGAGAATAAATGGAAAAACCTTCATCACCGGTTATCAGTATATTGTTCATGTGCGTTTCTGCCAGGTTATAGCAAAAGTCACTCAGCAAATGGCTGCTTTCTTTTGTATAATGTTCCCAGTTTCCCGTATCATGATTATAAGAATATACGCCGTCCCCCAAAGTAGCTACATAAACCGTTCCATCAGAAGCCTCCATGATGCGGGTTATTCGGGCATTAGTAATAGCACTCCCTTTCAGTTCGATACATTCCAACTGGTTCCAGTCACCTATTTTTATCCTGTAAAGTTTAAAATCCGCAGCCAACCAGACGTATCCTCGCGAGTCAATCTCAAACGTCAGAAAAAGAGACCTTTTACTGAGCAACTGAAATTCATTCTTCTCCGGATCAATTCTCCAAAAGCCATTACGAGCAGTTACATACAACCATCCATCTTTAAATATAGAGTGATAAATAATATGGTTTGGACCCTCTCCTGTCCGCTTGTAATGGTCCAAATAATGATAAAAACGGTCCTGCTTTCTGTTATATCGGCTTATTCCACCAGTATATGTACCTATATATACTTGGTCATTTTTTTTATCATAACTAATCGTTTTTATGTTATTATGGTAAATAGAGTTCTTCCCGGAAGACGTGTAATAAGTAAAGCTTCCACTTGCCCTATGCAGCCTATTCACCCCTCCCCCATCTGTACCAATCCACAAATTATGGTCTTTATCTTCGACCATCTGCCCCACAATAGGAAAGTTTAAGCAATGATTGTTAGTGTTGTCATAAGGATAATATAGAAATACATCCTTCGACTGATTGAAATAATTAACGCCACCGTAATAAGTGCCCACCCATATAGTACCTTGTCTGTCTTTATAAAGAGAGAAAACAGATTGATGTTCCAAAGATCCCGGATGATAATCTGGACGATAGACACGATATGTATCCGTATAAGGATTATAAACCTGCAATCCCTCAAAAGTCCCAAACCAGACATTCTGCCATTCATCTTCCACAAACCCTCTTATCTGTTGACTTACAACACGTTCCGGAGAGTATTCTTCCTTCGTGATCTTCCCATCTCTGCCCACCTTATACAACCCTTGCATACGCGAAGCAATCCATAACTCTTTCCGACTACTCACAAACAATTTGTATATCTCAATATCCGGAAGTACACATTTTACTTCTTCCCCCTCCATTACATATAGCCCGCTTGCCGTCCCTATCCAGATTTTCCTGTCCGACATTTCCATACACATGACAGAAGCCACATCCAACTTTCGGTAAAAGCATAATGAGTCTGTATCGGTATCATATCTGAATAAAGTGTCGCGCACAGTGCACCATATCTCTCCATCTAAAGCCTCCAGAGCCCCGACACCAAGCGGAACCAGCTCCCTAAACCTTTCCTTACGAATGTCATATTTAATTAGAGCTCCGCTATTCAACATCAGAATATCACCATTTGAATCGCCTATAATCTGGTTAACTACTCCGTTGATGAGGTTCTTTCTTCGATGTTGATAATCTATGATATCATAAGATTTATATTTGGAAATCTGTTTACTATCGTAAACATTCACTCCTTCATTTGTGCCAAACCACATGCGTCCTAAAGTATCCTGATAGATAGCCAATACCGAAGGGCTGGAAAGTCCGTCCTTCATTGTCAGTTTTTTAAAGTATTGCCCGTAAAATTTGGCAGGCGACAGCATTAGAAAAAGTAACAATATGTATTTAAGTCGGTTCATAGTAATGTACTTCTCAAGGTTATATAATATAAATAGAGGTTGTGTTTGCAAAAATATCTAAAAGAGTTCAAATTCCAATAGACTCTTCCACTCTATTTGTGCCTCAACATGTCAAATCCGTCCGTTTTTACAGCACATATTGTCCATCTACCTCTATATGGAAAATACTGTCCGAAAGTAGTTCAAAAAACATATATCTTTGCTCCAGTCTCAAATATACGTAAAGCGAAAAGAAGATTATGAAAAGATACTTATTCTTAGCACTATTGATTCTACCCGCTTTAAATGTATCAAATAAAGAATTCAATAGGAAGATTAACAAATCAATTATTTTACTAACATTATGAAGAAACATTATCCGGCAATAAATATCGTGAAGTACTCACCTAAAAAAAGTAAAAATGAAACGTTTAATTATCTATTCCATCCTGTCCGTTGCAACCTTGTGTTCCTATGGACAAAGTAATTTTAATAAGACGGAAATAAAATCTACCATGAAACGTGTGGCAGACTGGCAAATAGCCAATCCGGCAACAGGTGCGGAACATGACGACCTGAACTGGACCTATGCCGCACTGTACATGGGAATGATAGACTGGGCCGAATTGACCGAAAAAGAAGATGGTGACAGTCAATATTACAATTGGCTCCTGAAAATAGGTAGGCGGAATGCCTGGCAAATGGGAAAATACATGTATCATGCAGACTTCATCGCCGTAGGACAAGTCTTTCTGGAAATGCATCAGAAATACAACGACCGCAATATGATGCTTCCCACCCTGGCGCGCACGGAATTCGTCATCAACCATCCTTCGGCAAGCACGCTGGAACTGGATTATAGAAATATGGCAAGCCTGGAACGCTGGTCATGGTGCGACGCCCTATTCATGGCTCCTCCCGTATATGCCAAAATGTATATGTTGACGAATGACTGGAAATATATTGAATTCATGAATCGGGAATACAAGGCAACCTACGATTACCTTTTTGACAAAGAAGAAGAGCTTTTCTACAGAGATCACCGCTACTTTAAACAGAAAGAGGCCAATGGCAAGAAAGTTTTCTGGGGACGCGGTAATGGCTGGGTGTTAGGTGGACTTTGTGAAATCCTCCAGACACTACCCCGAAATAACATGCACCGCCAATTCTACCAGGATCTCTTCATCACCCTGTCCAACCGTATCGTCCAGTTGCAGGGCAAGGACGGATATTGGCATGCAAGTCTGCTGGACCCAGACTCTTATCCTTCACCCGAAACAAGTGCCACCGGCTTCATTGTCTATGCACTGGCCTACGGTGTCAATGAAGGATTGCTGGATAAAACCGTCATGATGCCCGCCATTGAGAAAGGTTGGAAAGCCCTCGTCAAAGCTGTGGAGAAAGACGGCAAGCTGGGTTATGTACAACCCATCGGGGCAGATCCCAAGAAAGTGACTCGTGAAATGACGGAGGTCTATGGAGCAGGAGCGTTCCTGTTGGCCGGCAACCAGATTTATAAAATGGTTCCATAAAAACTTAAATAATACATTAAACTGAAAATAATATGAAGATCACTATCCGGCTTATAGCATTAGTTATCATAGGCAGTCTGATGTCGACAGGAGCATCTGCTCAGAACATCCCGAACGCTGATAACGAGTATGAAGCGTTAATGCAGAAAATCAGGCTTGACTTTGCCAAAAATCCTTCCATTGATAAAGATTTAAAGACCTACAATGAGGTGGACGGTTCATTCACAGATGTGGATTACGCCAGTATTGAACGAACCAACTGGCCACCAATGAAACATATTGACCGTCTCTCCGACTTTGCTTTCGCCTATACCAATCCTCAAAACAAGTATTATAAAGACGAAAACCTGTTTGCCAAAATACAAAAAGGGCTGGAGTACTGGCACGAACGCAACCCGTGGTGCCACAATTGGTGGTACAATCAAATAGCGGAACCTCAACGTCTGGGCATATTACTGATACAAATGCGTACAGGCGAGAAACAGCTCCCGACAGAACTTGAAAAGAAGATTTTGGAACGAATAGAGAAGGACGGTGGGCATCCTGCCAAATGGACCGGCGCCAACCGTACCGACATTGCACTGCACTGGATATACCGGGCATGTCTTTCTGAAAATGAAACCGACCTGAAAATTGCACTCGAAAACGCATACAGTCCTGTAGTATATACCACCAAAGAAGGTTTTCAGCACGACAACAGCTATTTTCAGCACGGTGCACAACTCTATATCGGTGGCTATGGAGACGAAATTCTGAAAGGTGTCACCCAAATAGCCATGTATACCAAAGGAACCCAATATGCAATTCCTCAAGAAAAACTGGCATTACTGAGCAAGTTCATGCGTGAAACTTATTATGCCACCATGCGCGGACAATACATGCTATTCGATGTATTGGGAAGAGGTGTAAGTCGTCCTGAAGTCACTAAAAAGTCCCATACAGCATTGTTCGCCAAACGCATGATTGAACTTGATCCGGCTCACATCAATGAATACAAAGATATCATCTCGCGCCTAAGTGGAAAGCATCCTGCCGACTATGCTTTGTCACCCAAGCATACCCACTATTTTCGCGGAGATTATACCTTGCATATACGTCCTGCCTACACTTTTGATGTCCGGATGGTATCTACACGCACAGCCCGTTGCGAATATGGCAATGGAGAGAATCTGAAAACTTACTTTATGTCCGACGGATGCACCAACATAGTAACCGAAGGAAATGAATATGCTAATATCTTCCCTGTCTGGAACTGGACCCGCATTCCAGGAGTAACAGCTCCGCAAGTTCCCCAAATACCTTTAGCAGCCAGCGACTGGCAAACACTCGGCACTTCTACTTTTGCCGGAGGAGTATCCGACAGCATTTATGGAGCATCTGTCTATTCATACACTGATTCATACGCCGACATCAATACCAGTACACGGAAAGCATGGTTTTTCTTCGATGATGAGGTAGTATGTCTGGGGGCAGGTATCCACTCTACGTCTCAATATCCTGTGTATACAACGGTAAACCAGTGCTTATCCACTTCCGAGAAAGCTATATTACGCCACAAAAATAAACAGACTGAAATAGTCCAGGGGAGTTTCAACTACACTTCTCCCGAGTGGATCCTTCATAATAAAATAGGGTACTTATTCCCCAATGGAGGAAATGTATTCGTAGCCAACCAGCAGCAGACAGGAAGCTGGTATGATATCAATCATACTGCTCCCAAAGATTGTGTGCAGAAAGATGTCTTCACTATATGCCTTGACCACGGCAAACAGCCATCAGATGCAATTTATGCTTACATTATCGTTCCTGGCATGCAGACCACCGATGAGGTAAAAAAGTATCAGAAGAAAAAGAACATTGAAATTCTATCCAACACAGAAAACCTTCAAGCAGTCAGAAGTAATAAATCAGATATATTGCAAATGATATTTTACTGCGCAGGAGAGTTCACATACAAAGATCTAACAGTAAAGGCAGATAAGGCCTGTGCATTAATGGTAAAAATAAAGGGTCAGAATGAAATGAAACTTCATATAGCAGATCCGGGACAGACGCAATCCAATATAACCATAGACATTCGGATGCGAAAACAATCAAAAACAATCAATTGTGATTACCGGAACAGTGGCATTTATGCCGGATCTACCAAAGCCTTTGATATCGTCCTTTAATCATATCACAATCAATTGGCCTAACACAATATTTACCTTCCCCCTAAAGTCTCAATCAGTTGAATAATCAATCTTGATTGAGACTTTTTTCATCTCACAAAAAAGAAGAGTGCATTAAAAGAAATTTTAATACACTCTCATCTTGAAAGGGAAGTTTTCCTTTCTATCAATCAAATATCAAATAAAATCTAATGTTATTTGAGACGATACAGCAACCAGGCACTCTGGAAATCTTTACGATTAGAGTATTTAGACTTGAAAGCGTCACGTGCGTCAGCTGCAGAAGCTCTGTCGGCAAAAGTACTCACAATTACACGATACATTGCTGCATCCGGATTAAAGGCAATCACAGCACTATAACCTTCCTTATCCAGAAAATCTTTCAGGCTTTCGGCATTAGCCTTCACACTAAAGCTACCACAAACCACACTGTAATCTTTCAAACCACCCACGCCAGAAATTATGTCCACTTTTTCCTGACGTACACCGGCAGTTGCAACAGGCACACTTTCCACAACCTTTGCTTCAACCGGAGCACTCACTACCGGAGAAACTTCTACCGGTTCAGTAACCTGAGGTTCTGCCAGTTCTTGCTGTTTTGCTTTTTCATATGCTTTTTTATAAGCGCTTTCACTCGATTTACAAGAAGAGAATGCCAATGCAATGCACAATCCCATTCCTAAAAATGCTAATTTTTTCATAATCATATTGTTTTTGTTAGTAATTTCTACAATCTATCTATACTCAATATCTGCGGAATATATGAAGGGATGAAGAAGTCAATTCTTCCATTGTAAATGTCCGTTCTCCATTTTCCCACCCCATATAGAATGAATAGTTTTCGTCTTCCATACTTTGAGGCAGCAAAATAATAGAAATTTTATCTCCTTTCAAAGAATAATTTCCAAAAAACGTTTGATAGCTACCATTTTTCAACAAACAAATGGCAGAAAAGCTACCTTTCTGGAAATTATAAAAGATGCTATCTTGCCGTTCAATTGAACCGTCGGCATATTGATATTGCCTCAACTGCCACTTATCATCCAAATCGCCGTCAACATTACTACAAGCTGCCAGCACAAGCACTATCAACCCGATAATCAGAAATATCTTTCTCTTTCCTATCTTCATGTAGCTAATATTCCGAATAATAAGACAAATGTACGTGGAACAATCAATCCAAAGGGCAGCATTATAGTTAAATTAAATTAATCACGTTTCTTTTCCTACCAGACAAAACCAGGTTCGAACTGTACCCGGGCATTACCTGAGCCGTACCAGCTCCGTATCTATACGCTTAGAGTAGATACGGAACAGATACGGAGCTAGTACATTCCGGATAGTTCTCGGATTAGTACCGAGCTTGGAACAGAAAAATAAATATTTCGAAAAAAAAGAAGTTAAGCGAACAACTTTATAAAGAAAAATGTTAGCTTTGTAGTATAAACCTCTATAAATAGAAAGGAGAACAATTATGAAAGGATTAAATGTACTCGTAGCTTTTCTGGGCGGTGCAGCAGTAGGCGCAGCCGTTGGTATTTTATTTGCTCCCGAAAAAGGAGAAGACACCCGCCATAAGATTGCGGAAATTCTCCGTAAAAAAGGAATTCGTCTGAACCGTAGTGAAATGGAAAATCTGGTAGACGAAATCGCAGCAGAAATTAAAGGCGAAGGAGCCGAATAAAACAAAACCTACAAAAAAACAGAGCCACTATGATGTTCGCAGACGACAGAAGTATTGAAAATCTCCAGCAATTATTCGTTGAGTTTAAGAAATATCTGAAACTCCAAAAAGAATATACCAAACTGGAAATAACCGAAAAACTCTCAATCCTGCTTTCCGCCTTGGTACTACTATCGGTGGTTATCATTCTTGGCATGGTGGCACTGTTTTATTTGTCATTTGCATTAGCTTATATATTAGATCCGCTTGTAGGCGGACTCATGGTAAGCTTCAGCATCATCGCCGCTTTTCACCTTCTGCTTGTTTTATTAGTAATCACTTTCCGCAAGAAACTCATCATCAATCCAATGGTGAACTTCATTGCCGGACTGTTCTTTGAGAATGATAATGAAAAATGATATCATCATGAACAATATGCCTGACTCCTCTTCCATGACTCTGGAAAGTATCGCGCTACGAAAAAAAGAATTACGGAAGAAATTGCATGTACAGAAAGAAATCATGACGGATACGGCAAGAGAACTGTTTGCCCCCCTTGCACCCGCTGCAGACAAGGGCAACGCCATTATGCGCGCTTTCAATACGGGCATGGCTGTCTTCGACGGACTAATGCTCGGAGTAAAGATGATGAGAAAGGTAAGAAGCATGTTCGGAGCCAGAAGATAAACAGGCGCCATAAAGCAAAAAAAGCCGCGTTCTTCCATTGAGAGACGCGGCTCTTTTTATTGATTCAATTCCAATGATTACAGATACGTTTCGAGTAACTTCACGCCACCGTCTTCCGGAACAATCGTAACTTCTTGCGTAATCGCAGGCAGCAATATCGTTTCACCTGCACGCACAGCAATCTCATTCTGGCTGTCGTCCGTGATACGGCATGCGCCTTCCACACAAATAAAAATCACAAATGAATCCAATTCAGAATAGTCACATGTAATTTCTTCTGTCATGTCATAGAGAGAAGTAGTGAAGTAAGGACTGGCAACCAATTCCACCGGTTCGTTCTTCAGATGATCATATTCTGTACGGAAGTCATCCTGTACATCAGCAAAATTAATAGCCTCAATAGCCTGAGTAGTGTGCAACTCGCGAGATTTACCCTCTTTGTCTTTCCGATTGTAATCGAAAATACGATAAGTGATATCCGAAGTCTGCTGAATTTCAGCAACAAAAGCACCGGCACCAATACCATGCACACGACCGGCAGGCACATAGAACACATCCCCCGGTTTTACATCGCACGTTTGCAGCACTTCAGCAAAGGTTCCATTATAAACTCTTTCCTTGTATTCTTTCGGAGTTATCTGCTCAGAAAAGCCGGAAATCAGTTTTGCCCCCTTATCTGCCGATACCACATACCACATTTCATTCTTGCCGAAAGAATTGTGACGTTTTCTCGCCAACTCATCTCCCGGATGTACCTGAATGGATAAATCCAACTTGGCATCAATGAATTTTATCAACAAGGGAAACTTTGTGCCAAAACGAGAGTAATTCGCTTCACCGACAAGTTCATGACGGTATTTTCCCACCATCTCAGGGAGCGTAAGGCCTTTGTCAGGCCCATTAGCGACGACAGACTCGTTGTCTTCTACAGCCGAGATTTCCCAGCTTTCGCCTACTCCGGATAGCGTTTCATTCAATTGCTTGAAAGCAATAATCTTGTCGCCTCCCCAAAGCGTCTGCTTCAGAATAGGCTCAAATTTCAAAGGATACATTCGTAGTTTTTGTTAGAGCTTTAAATAAAAATGTTACATTTTTTTAGATTAACGCGACAAACTTACAAAAAATATCAATTCGCCTCGTAAATGTTAAACGCTAAACTTTCCTAAAATGTTCTTCACATTTCAAGATAAACCCTTGGGAGTACGGAAGAATTTCTTTTTATTTGCAAGAAATTTAATTTTATACCATGGATATGATAAACACCGTGTCAACGGAAAGTAACTTGTCGGGTTTGAACAAGGAAGACTTTCAAAAAGATATAAATAACAAGAAGACTGATTTATTTATTCTTAAAAATGCTCAGGGAATGGAAGTTGCAGTAACTAACTACGGATGCGCTATCCTTTCCATTATGGTCCCCGACAAAAACGGGAAGTATGCTAACGTAATTTTGGGACATGACAGTATAGACCATGTAGTCAACAGCCCCGAACCTTTCCTCAACACCACTATCGGACGCTACGGAAACCGTATAGCCAAAGGAAAATTCACTCTTTATGGCGAAGAACACAATCTGACAATCAACAATGGACCAAATTCGTTGCACGGTGGACCCACAGGTTTCCACGCCAGAGTGTGGGATGCAGTCCAACCGGATCCGACGACTGTTGTATTCAACTATACATCCGCAGATGGCGAAGAGGGCTTTCCCGGTAATCTGGAAGTAGAAATGACTTATCGTCTGGAAGATGAAACCAATGCACTGGTTATTGAATATCGGGCTACCACAGACAAGGCAACTGTTGTCAATCTCACCAACCACGGCTTCTTCAATTTGGCAGGTATTGCCAATCCCACCCCTACGGTTCTGGACCACATCATTACTATCAACGCTGATCATTATACTCCCATTGACGAAGTGTCCATTCCGACAGGAGAAATCCTGAAGGTAGAAGGTACTCCTATGGATTTCCGTACACCGCATACCATCGGTGAACGTATTGATGATAAGTTCCAGCAATTGGTGAATGGTGCAGGTTACGATCACTGCTACGTACTGAATAAGACAGAGAGTGGTGAATTAAGCCTTGCCGCTACTTATACGGAACCCGAAAGCGGACGTACAATGGAAGTATATACCACAGAGAATGGTGTACAACTCTATACCGGAAACTGGCTAGGCGGCTTTGCAGGTGCTCACGGAGCTACTTTCCCGGCACGCAGTGCTGTTTGCTTTGAAGCACAATGTTTCCCCGACACACCCAACAAACCACATTTCCCATCGGCCGTATTGCTCCCGGACGATGAATACCAACAAGTAACCATTTACAAGTTCGGTGTACAAGAATGAATATAACTAACCTAATTTTATAACTAATTTAATTAATTAAAAACCATGACACAACAAAAACAGAACGGTAATCTTGTCGCTATTATTACCATGTTCTTCATTTTTGCGATGATTTCCTTCGTTACCAATCTTGCCGCACCGTTCGGTACGATTTGGAGAAACGAATATGCGGGTTCGAACACTTTAGGTATGATGGGAAATATGATGAACTTCCTGG
>OMAJ01000878.1_pt1 | contig 13624 bp, 9 predicted proteins | sample 1644631 | NCBI WGS metagenome assembly OMAJ01 (sample SAMEA103958133, study PRJEB25191) | human gut metagenome | biome: human-associated habitat [ENVO:00009003]; feature: intestine environment [ENVO:2100002]; material: feces | place: Germany | collected 2013/2015 | reverse complement strand
CAGACTTAATTGCTGAAGAGTGTTTACCAGAATGATCAGACTGGAATTATGATAAAAATAATAATAGTAATAACTGCCCCCGATAAACAAGAGCGTAAAGATGTAGAAGACACTTACTTTTGTGAAATGTCTGATAATAAATTTTATAAAAGTATTATAATAAACTGCTGCCAGGCCGCCTGACATAAAAATAAATAAATAATGCAGAGGCAGGTAATTTAGACGATAGTTAAAAAGGTTTTGTAAAAATACGGGTAAGTCAGTACTTTTAAGATTGGGATGACAGGTCCAGTAGTTGAAGACGATCTGCAGTAAGAACAGCAGCATAAAACCAATTTTAAGATTGCTGTTTTGGAAAAAAGAAAATAATTTATGCCATAATGGGAAAGTAAAATAAAACCATAGCAGTATGACCATAAAATATAAGTGGTAGCAGGATAAACCATAAAAGAGAAGAAAAAGGATATTTGCTGGCTGCCAGTTTATACATCCTGGCATAACAGCAGAAAAGTAAAGCAGATAAAACAGTGACCAGATAACATAGGGAAGTCCGACACTTTGCAGCCGTTTTTTTAAAAAAGGCAGATAAGCTATAGTAGTTTCTGGTCGGTATTGGCAGAATAAACCATAACCGGAGATAAAAAAGAACGCGGGAACACTATAGCGTGAAAGTATTTCCAGCAGCATATATAAGAAACTATTGGGATAAGGTGCTTCTAGGACAAAAGAACCAACGTGGATACCGATGACTCCAAGCATACAGATACCGCGCAGGTCGTCAATTATTTGATTGCGTTCCGGCATAAGATACTCCTTTTGAAAGTAGATTTATTGATTTATATATTATACTCTAAGCCTGCAGGGATGGCAAAGGAAAGTATGAACAAATAAAAAAACAGACTCGTAAGAGTCTGTTTTTAGGAGGTTATAAAACAATGCTTAAGGATTAACTGTTGCGCGGTAAACCTGTTTGCCATCTTTAAATCCAACTATAACAGCACTTTTTACTGCATCGTGGGAAGCGTCTAAAGAGGTTTTGCCTGTTACTGCCTGAAAATCTTTGGTAGCAGCTAATGCTTCTGCTACTTTTGCTGATTCATAGACACCTGCGCGTTTGATGCTGTCGGCTAAAAGCATGGCTCCATCATAGCCAAGCACTGCGGGCGCGTCAGGTTTTTGCTTATAAGTTTTAGCATAAGTATCTACGAAAGCTTTGGAAGCTTCATTGGTAGAATCCGGGCTGTAATGGTTTGTGAAATAGGTATTGTTAAGAGATGATGCACCTGCTATTTCGACTAATTTAGGACTATCCCAGCCGTCACCGCCGATAATAGGAACTGTAATACCTAGTTCACGGGCTTGCTTGCATATTTTACCTACTTCTTCATAATAACCAGGTACATAAATTACTTCAGGCTTTGCCGCAGATATTTTTGTCAAAACAGCTTTAAAGTCCGAATCTTTTTGCAGATATGATTCTTCAATGACAACTGTACCGCCTTTTTCTGTATAAGCTTTTTTGAAAAATTCAGCCAGACCTTTGGCATAGTCACTGCTGTTATCAATGTAAACAGCAGCTTTTTGGAGCTTCAGTTCATTTAAAATAAAATTAGCACCGACAGTACCCTGAAACGGATCGATGAAGCAAACTCTGAAGGTATTTGGTTTTACCTTACCTGTTTTTTCATCCAAGGTTACTTTTGGATTAGTGGCTCCAACTGCAAGAAAAGGAACCTTAGCGGCTTCACTTACGTTAGAGGCAGCTATGGCACTGGAACTGGCAAATAATCCCATAACAACGGGAGCTTTATCCTGATTGACCAGTTTACTCATTGCATTAGCAGCTTCTGCAGGTTCAGATTTATTATCGGCAACGACCAGTTCAATTTTTTTGCCAAGCAGACCACCGGTATCATTTAGCTGCTGTACGGCAAGTTTGATTCCATTTGTAATGGATGTTCCGTAAGTAGCGTTATTACCTGTCAGCTCAGAAACAACGCCTATTTTAATAGTGTCTGCTTTCTTGTCGCTGCCTGTACTGCAGCCGCTGACTAAAACTGACATGGTTATAAGGGCACCGCCTATGGCCAGAGCCAGTTTTTTCTTAGTAAATTTCATGATAAATCCCCCTCATAAATAAATTAATAATTACGAAGAACAACAAGGTATTGTACTGGAGAGAAAAAGTCGAATTAAAAGCTTTGACTTCTCGAAGCTGCAGTACTGGAAAACAGTACGATAAAAGTACCTTGATACTATTCGATGAGATAATTGTACTTTGCAAAAAAGCAAAAAGCAAGAAAAACTTGATAAAGTATAAAAAATGAAGAAAAGTGTAAACAAAGGTATAGTTTCCATATCAGAATAGTATAATGAATTACCAGATTTACGGCAGGATTTAAATATTTAACAGCGAATTAAGATTTATAAAACAATATATATTCAAAGATGAAAGCAATATTTTAACAAGGGTGTGGAAGGTATGCAGTTAACAACAGTACAACTTGTGAGTATAGTTATAACACTGGTTTTAACGATTTTGCCGGGTATATATGCCGGTCGTAAAATAAAATCTGCTGATGACTATGCCTTAGGTGGACGCAGTGCCGGGATTGGTATGGTCGCAGGCAGTATTATAGGAACTATTGTTGGCGGTGCTGCTACCATAGGCACAGCACAGTTAGGCTTTCAGCTGGGACTAACCGCTTGGTGGTTTACTTTAGGATCTGGCATTGGGTTTATCATCATGGGACTGTTTTATGCCCGTCCGCTGCGTAATAGCGGTCTGATGACGATTTCTGAGTTTTTAGTTGTAAACTTCGGGAAGAAAGCTGGTCCGATAGCGAGTTTATCGGCTACGGCAGGTATATTTTTCAGTATTGTTGCAAGCATGCTTACGTCAATACATTTAATAGTGGGCCTTTTTCATGTAAGCCTGGTGGCTGCTGCGTCAATAATAATTGTTATTGTTGCGGCACTGGTTTTTTTTGGCGGTATCAACAGTTCTGGAATGGCTGGTATTTTTAAAATATTACTGGTTTTTGCAACTGTTTTTGTAGGAGGCATTCTTTCTTATAATGATTTGGGAGGATTGACGGGAATTCGTGAAAGTTTTCCTGCGTTTCCATGGCTCAGTCTTTTTGGCAAGGGCATTGAAGACAGTCTTTTTAGTTTATTTTCTATGGTGATTGGGGTTATTTCTACACAGACCTATGTACAGGCTCTGTTTTCGGCCAAGGATAGTGCAACGGCAGCAGCAGGCTGTGTCACAGCTGCATTGATTGTTATTCCTGTCGGGTTACCGTCAGTGATGATAGGTATGTATATGCATGCGATGCATCCGGAGATTAACGCTATTGATGCACTGCCGTTTTATCTATGTATATATTTGCCTGAATGGCTGGGGGGCATTGGTATTGCAGCATTGCTGCTGTCTTCGCTTGGTTCTATTTCTGGTCTTGCATTAGGAATTGGGACGATGATTTCACGAGATATTTTTAATGATTTATTCGGTCTTCGCGATGTAAAAAGATTATTGTGGATTAGTAGATTTTCAGTGCTGGCAGTTACATTTGGCGCAGTAATATTCGTTTTTCATTATCTTGATTCACTGGTTTTGCATTGGAATTATTTGTCAATGGCATTGCGGGGGGCAGGAATATTTTTACCATTGACATTTATTGTGTTTTTTAAAGGCTTAGTGCAAAAAGAGGCTGGCTTTGCCGCAATGATTGCTGGTATAATGGTAGCCTGCCTTTGGCCGTTTATTTTCCCGGATTCGGCAAATGCCTTATTCCCAAGCTTGGCTTTTAATTTGTTGTTTTTAGTACCGGGAGTATTATGGAGTTTATATAAAAATAAAGATAGGAGAGTTTGATGTTCAGCATCACTTTGCCGCTATTGGCAGGTGATGCTTTTTGCTTGAGTAGCAGTGCATCCTTAAAGCAACTGGTGTTTGCCTATATGGTATAAAATTAATAAAAAAATCGATGCTTTTTCGGAAGGAGGACTGTTGTGAGCGTAAATTTTACACATCTGCATGTCCATACTCAATACAGCCTGCTTGACGGTGCCGCAAAAATAAGTGATCTGGTTGCTTATGCTAAAGAAATCGGAATGAAGAGCCTGGCGATAACAGATCATGGTGTAATGTATGGTGTCGTTGATTTTTATCAGGAGGCAATGAAGCAGGGAATCAAGCCTGTTATAGGCTGTGAAGTATATTTGACAAATGGATCACGATTTGAAAAAACTAACCGTGATGGGATGTACCATTTGATTTTACTGGCAGAGAATGACGAAGGTTATCACAATCTGATGAAGCTGGTTTCACTTGGACATTTAGAAGGGTTTTACTATAAACCTAGAATTGATAAAGATATTCTAAGACAATACAGTAAAGGTATTATCTGCATGAGCGCATGCATTGCCGGTGAGATTCCTGTGCAAATACTGCGAGGCAATTTAGAAGGAGCTGAAAACAGTTTAAAGGATTATCTGGACATTTTCGGGAAAGACAATTTTTTTCTGGAAATTCAGGATCATGACCTTGAAGAAGAACATACTGTTAATACTGAACTGAAACGCCTGGCAAAAAAATATGATCTTGGTTTAGTGGCTACTAATGATTCTCATTATGTGAAGCGCAAAGATGCAGATGCACAGGATGTATTGCTGTGTATTCAGACAACAAGTACTGTAGATGATCCTAAAAGAATGAAATTTCCTAATGATCAATTTTATTTAAAAAGTGAAGCTGAGATGCGCGAAAAGTTCGGTGATTGTCCTGAAGCTTTAGAAAATACAGCGAAGATAGCAGAGCGCTGCAACGTGGAATTGAGTTTTGGTCATTTATTGCTGCCGGAATTCCCTATTCCAAATGGATTATCGGCAGAGGAATATTTGCGTAAGCTGTGTTTAGATGGGATGCCGGGGAGGTATCCTGAGCCGACGCAGCAGGTTTTAGATAGGCTGGAATATGAATTAGGTATTATCAATAAAATGGGCTATGACTGTTACTTTCTGATTGTTTGGGATTTTATAAGTTACAGCCGCAGAAATGATATACCTGTAGGACCTGGCCGCGGAAGTGCGGCAGGCAGTATTGTCGCTTATCTTTTAGGGATTACTAATATTGATCCGCTGAAATATGATTTGCTGTTTGAACGTTTCTTAAATCCTGAACGTGTAAGTATGCCTGATATAGATACAGATTTCTGTTATGAAAAAAGGCAGCAGGTTCTGGATTACATTATTAATCGTTATGGACAGGAGAAGGTTGCCCAGATCATAACTTTTGGTACCTTACAGGCTCGCGCGGCGGTTCGTGATGTTGGCAGAGCGTTGGAAATGCCTTACAGCATGGTGGATAATGTAGCAAAACTTATTCCGCGTGATTTGGGTATTACATTAGAGAGAGCGCTGGAGGCCAGTAATGAGCTGAGAAGTTTATATGAAAACGATGCGAACATCAAACGCCTGATTGATCTTGCTCAAAGCGTGGAAGGCATGCCGCGTAATTCAGGTACTCATGCGGCGGGAGTTGTTATTGCCCCGGATGATTTGAAAAAGTATGTGCCGCTGCAGTTGTCGAATGAAAATTTTATTACAACTGAATATGATAAAGATAAGATTGAAAGTCTCGGACTTTTAAAGATGGATCTTTTAGGGCTGCGTACTTTGACAGTAATTGGTGATGCAATCAAGTTTATTTATGAAACTACTGGTGATAAACTTGATATTGATAAAATTCCTCTTGATGATGAAGCAACGTGCAGCATGCTGAGAAAGGGCGATACTCAAGGGGTATTTCAGCTTGAATCAGGCGGAATGACGAAACTGGTTATGGATTTGGGACCGGAAAGTTTTGAAGATCTTATTCCTTTAGTTGCATTGTATCGTCCTGGACCATTAGGAACGGGAATGGTAGAAGATTTTATTGCAGGACGTCATGGTGAAAAAACTGCAGAGATGCTGCATCCTTTATTGGAACCGGTTTTAAAAGATACTTTTGGCGTTATTCTTTATCAGGAACAGGTTATGCAGATCACTTCCGTTCTGGCAGGCTTCAGCCTCGGGCAGGCAGATATTCTGCGGCGGGCTATGGGCAAGAAAAAGGCTAAGGAACTGGATTCTATGCGTGAAGCCTTTATTGATGGAGCTCAACAAAAACATGGTATCAGCCCGCAGCTGAGCAGTGAAATTTTTGCTCTCCTACAGCATTTTGCCGGTTATGGGTTCAATAAATCGCACTCTGCCGCGTACGCATTAGTTGCTTATCAGACTGCTTATCTTAAAGCACACTGGCCTGCAGAATTTATGGCAGCTTTTTTGACCAGTGTCATCAGTGACAGCGAAAAGCTGAGCTGGTATATAAGTGTGTGCCGCAGTATGGGGCTGAAGATTTTACCGCCGGATGTTAATGAAAGTGGCCGAAGCTTTTCTGTAAATAAAGACAGGGTTATCCGTTTTGGTTTAGCAGGTGTGAAAAATGTAGGTGAAAATGCGATCGGCAGCATTTTACAGGCACGTAAAGAGGGACCTTTTAAATCTTTGATGGATTTCTGTAAACGGGTGGATAATAGAGCTGTTAATAAACGAATGTTGGAAAATTTAATAAAATGTGGCGCGATGGATTCCTTTGGTTATAAACGTTCCGAGTTGTTAGCCGTTGCAGAACAGGCTATGGACATGGGCAGTAATTATCAAAAAGATTATCAGAGCGGACAGATGGGGCTATTTGGTGATGACAGTTTTGCTGATGTTAATGAGCTAAGAATACCTGAATTGGAAGAAATCCCCAAACGCACGATTTTGCAATATGAGAAGGAACTGATCGGTTTTTATGTAACCGGTAATCCTTTAGACGCTTATGTCGGTTCCTTGTATTATTACACTCCATTGCGTAAAATATCAGATGCCAGTGAAGTGCTTGACGGTAAATATTTCAGTGTTGCCGGCATAATTTCGGATTGCCGGATAAGAAATACGCGTCAGGGTGACAGTATGGCGATTTTAACATTAGAAGATTTTAACGGAAAGATGGAGATTGTGGTTTTTCCAAAAGTTTACCGTGACGCTGCCAGGCTGCTTTATCAGGAGAATGCAATCAGCGTGGAAGGAAAACTCAGTATCGATGAACGTGAACGAAAAATTCAGGCGTTAAAGATTAAACCTCTGCAGGAAGTGCCTCCTGATTTACATATAAAGATCATGAAAAAGGATGAAAATGGTATTGTCCAAAAAGGCTTAAAACAGATTTTTGAAAGTTTTTCGGGCGATACACCTGTCTATCTGCATCTGATAGATTCAGGAAAGATGATCAAAGTGGAGCGCTGCTTTTGGGTGGATGGGAAGAATGCCGGTGTTTACCAGGCTTTAGATGATTTATTGGGAGAAAATTGGTATTTAAAGGGGTGAAACCTTGTTGAAAAATAGGGTTTTGCTTGCCACAGTCAAGTAAAGAATGTTACAATAATAAATATATAGTTAAAACCTTTGGCATAAATATAGAGGAGGGCTCACATGAATATCGTAGTATGTATCAAACAAGTTCCTGATACGGCAGAGGTAAAAATTAATCCTGAAACCAACACACTTATTCGCGATGGTGTTGAAAATATTATGAATCCTTTTGACCGTCAGGCATTGGAAACTGCCTTGATCCTTAAGGACACCAGCGGAGCGAAGGTTACCGTCGTTTCGATGGGACCGCCGCAGGCGACGGATATTTTGAAAGAGGCCATTGCGATGGGCGCTGACGACGCTGTTTTAATCAGTGACAGGGCTTTGGCTGGTTCTGATACTCTGGCTACAAGTGTTGCTTTAGCAGCTGCTGTACGTAAGGTAGGAGAGTGCGATTTGGTTTTATGCGGTAAACAGGCAATTGATGGTGATACTGCTCAAGTTGGACCTGAAATGGCCGAACATCTTGGCATTCCACAGGTTACCGGGGCTTTAAAAGTAGCGTTGGGAGCAGATGGAAGACTGCTTGTTGAACGAGAGAATGAAAGCAGCTGCCAGACTTTGGCTGTTACATTGCCGGCTGTAGTTACTGTTACTAAATCTGAAAAAGAACCTCGTTTTGCCAGTATCAAAGGAAAAATGAAAGCAAGAAAAGCAGAGATTCCCGTAATGGGTGCGGCTGAGTTGGAGATTGATCCGAAAGTGATAGGGTTATCAGGTTCTCCGACTAAAGTTTTGAAAATCTTCACCCCGTCCGTACCACAGATCGAAAGCGAAATAATCAATGAAGAAGATACAGACAAAGCTGTTGATATGCTGATCGAAAAATTGGTACAAGCGAAAATTATTACTCATTGAGGTGAATGAAGATGGCTATTTGTGTAGATAGAGAAAAATGTATCGGCTGTGAATCCTGTATAGCAGTATGCCCGGTTGGCGCGCTCAATATGGTTGACGGTAAGGCTAATATCGATCAGGACACCTGTATCGCCTGTGGTGCCTGCATAGGGGAATGCCCTGTTGAGGCAATTGAACGTGAAGAGATTGTCCGTGAGGTAAAGAATAAAGAAGGTAAAGATTTATGGGTCAATGTTGAATTAGAAGACGGAGAGCCTGTTGGTGTTGTTTATGAATTGCTTGGTGTCGGCGCCGAATTGGCGGCTAAAGCAGATCAGAAATGCTGCGCTGTTTTGATTTGTAAAGAAGCTGGCAGCTTGCCGCAGAAACTATTTGCAGCCGGTGCTGATATTGTTTATGTTGTCAGCGGACCTGAGTATGCAGAGTATAATACTGATATTTATACTAATGCTTTTTGTGAATTGGTTGAAACCTATAAACCAAATGCTGTTTTATGCGGAGCTACTGTAGATGGCCGAGACCTTGCTCCTCGTATCGCCGCACGTTTAGGTACAGGTCTTTGTGCTGATTGTACGGCATTGGATATCAATGGAGAACTGGTAGAATGGACACGTCCTGCTTTGGGCGGTAATATTCTGGCTACGATAATCTGTGATGAGCATCGTCCGCAGATGGGCACTGTACGTCCTAAGGTCTTTAAGGCAAAGGATGTCGATGCATCTAGAAGCGGCGAAATTGTAAATTATACTGTAAAAAATGCTGTTACATCTAAGGTAGAGTTGGTTCGCAAAGAGATTTTGGGAGCCAGTGGCGCTATTAAAATAGAAGATGCGGAGATTATTTGTTCAGGCGGTCGTGGATTAGGCAGCTGTGATAATTTCAAAATGCTCGAAGAATTGGCTGCTTTATTTGAACATGGCAGTGTTGGGGGGTCTCGCGCTGTTGTCGATGAAGGTTGGGTAGATCATGCACATCAGGTTGGTCAATCTGGCAAAACTGTAACGCCTAAAATTTATTTTGCGTTTGGTATTTCCGGTGCTATACAGCATTTAGCTGGTATGTCTGCTTCTGATATTGTTATTGCCATTAATAAAGATGCCAATGCACCAATTTTCAAGGTTGCTCAATATGGTATCGTAGGCGATGCACGTGAAATTTTGCCCAAGCTGATCGCTAAAATCAAAGCTGTTAAAGAGGCTTAAGCTTTAAACTTGGAGGAAAAACCTGTGTGGAAGGTAGTATACATTGCGCAGACCGCTGAAGCGGCTGCCAGGATCAAAGAAGTATTAGCCGCGAACGGTTTTTTGACGCAGACTAAAACTACGAATTCCAAGCACGGTGGCGTATATGAAATCAGTGTGCCGCTTTCCGAAGCTGAAGATGCGTATGAGGTCATTTGCGAAAACAAGTTTCAGTTGTAATTCTAAGGAGGCCGGGCAATGAAGAAAACAAAAATCATTTGCACCGTTGGTCCCAGTACTGATAATATCCCGCTTTTAGTTTCTATGCTGAAAGCGGGAATGGATATGGCCCGCTTTAATTTTTCACATGGAAGCCATTCTGAACATGCCCAAAGATTGGGGCTTGTCAGAGGGGCGGCTGAACAAGTCAATAAACCGATCGCTATGATTGCCGATACCCGGGGGCCTGAGATGCGCCTGGGTATTTTTGAACATGATAAAATTACGTTGCAGGAGGGCGAGTCTTTTTGTCTGACAACGAAGGAGCAGATCGGTAATGAACAGATTTCTTCAGTTAATTATTCAGGTTTACCTGATGAATTAAAAGTAGGCGATGCTATTTTATTGGCTGATGGATTACTTTCTTTAGAGGTAGAACGCATCAACGGAACTGAAATCTATACGAAAGTAGTGCATGGTGGACAGCTGGGCTCACGTAAAAGAGTCGCCTGTCCGGGTGTGGAATTAAAACTGCCTTTTTTGTCTGAGCAGGATATAAAAGATATTACTTTTGCAGTAGAACATGATATGGATTATATTGCAGCGTCTTTTGTACAAAAGGCAGAGGATGTTCTTGCGATTCGTAAGGTTTTAGAAGCCGCAGGATCGGGGATGGGGATTATTTCCAAAATTGAGAATCAGGCAGGTTTTACGCATATTGATGAAATCATAGAAGTTTCTGATGGCGTGATGGTTGCGCGTGGTGATTTGGGAGTAGAGATTCCCGCTGAATATGTTCCTTTGGTGCAGAAAGAAATTATCAGGCGCTGTAATAAGGCTGGTAAGCCTGTGATTACAGCTACGCAGATGCTGGAAAGCATGGTCAACAGTTATCGTGCAACCCGTGCAGAGGCCAGTGACATCGCTAATGCTATTTTTGATGGAACTGATGTTATTATGCTGAGCGGTGAAACTGCTTCAGGTTCGTATCCGCTGGAAGCAGTTCAGACGATGGCCAAGATAGCATTGCGAACAGAAGAGGCATTGGATTATGCAGCTATTTTTAAAGGAAAAGGTATTAGTGATAAAATACATTCTACTGAGGCTATAAGTCATGCTACAGTGCAGATTGCACAGGAACTGGATGCAGACGCTATTGTTACGGTTACTGAATCTGGTTTTACGGCTCGAATGATTGCTAAATACAGGCCTAAGTGTTATGTTGTAGGCGTTTCACGGATACCTGCAAGGGTAAGGGCGATGCAGTTTTACTGGGGAGTAAGGCCGCTTTTGGGGCCTTCCAGTGATAATACTGATGAAATGATTGAGATATCATTGAAATGTGCACGTGAACACGGTTATGTCAAAGACGGTGACTCGGTTGTCATTACAGCTGGAGTTCCTGTCGGTAAACCAGGTTCAACGAATTTGATTAAGGTGGTTAATGTGGGAAATAAATTAGTAAGCGGTGTTGGTATAGGTAAACGTTCGGTTACAGGTAAAATATGCACTGCTGTTACATTGACAGATTTTAAAGAAAAGTTTAAACCTGGTGATGTTTTAGTAGTTGGAGTATTGCCGGATGAAGCGGCAGCTTATGCGTCTAAAGCAGCTGCTATTATTGCAGAAGAGGGTGGACTGACATCTTCAGTGGCCATCATAGCAATTAATTGTAGTATTCCTGTAGTTGTTGGCGCTGAAAATGCGCTTAACCTGCTTAAAGACGATATGGAAGTAACTGTGGATACTGTAAGCGGTATCGTTTATGAAGGTGCTATCAATATTTAATAGAGGATAGAGGTAGAGATGGCTGAAGAATCAACCAGGATAGTTCATGGTCCTACGTTTAAAAATCTTTTAGATAATGTAACTAAGCTGGAAAAACAGACACAGAAAAAAGACCTGTCCTCAGATGAGAAAAGTGTTCTGGCACAGGATCTGCTCAGTTGTCTTCTGGATGCGTTAGATATGCAGTCTGAGGCGGTTATGTCGCAAAGCGTCAAGGAACAGATGTCATTGACGATTGAGCGAATAGTACGCCGTTTTAAGCTTTTGGCAGAACAGGGAATAGCCTGCGAAGCCTGTTTGGAGAAATTAAAGAATTCCTGCATCTATTTCATGCGTGCTAAACATGAAATTTTAGCAAAAGAGATAGTAGCTGTTTTTCAGCCTGTTTTAGTGACAAATTCGCATCTGCGTGCAGAAGGCATACGTAAATTGGGTATGCTTGGCTGCCTGGCAATGAAAGATGGACTGCCGGAGGTAACGATACAGTGTGCGAATATAGTGGTTATTGTAAGCAATGAATTAACAGAAACAGATGCTGATTTGGAACAGGAATTGCTGCAGATGCTGCAGGATATGGCAGTTATGGCTGCTAGAATGCGTGATGAAGCCAGATTTTCTGCTATTGTATCCAAAGCTGTTGTACGTTACAGTGCAGAGAGTACTGTCTATGCCGGTTCTAAAATGGTAGAATTTTTGCTGACGCTATTTTTTACGGCTTCGGACAGACGTTATGTTAATGCATTACCAATGTTGCGTTGGATGAGTTTGTTATTGACCAATAATAAATCATTAACTGCAGGAGAATTACAGTATTTTGTGCGTGAATGGACACAGCTGATTGCACAGATTGCCCGGAGAAAATGGGAAAATGAGACCAGGCAGTTAATGGACGGATTATTTGTTTTTCTGGTGCGTGAAAAAGATTTTGCCTTAACGCGTAGTACGCTGATGAATATTGCCTTACATTTTCAAATGTATGCAGGCTGGGATGGTTTTGCTAACGCGTTTAAATTATATGCTCCGTGGCAGAATTTTATGCTGGTTTTACTTGATCAGGCTGTTTCCAGCAGGCGCAGTCAGCAGCAACGGGAACAAATAGGCAGTTTGGTGCTGCGTACTCAGCGGGATTTGATAACTGCTGTGGCGAGACTGACTATGCAGGAAGAAATGACTGTATACGGAGAGTGGCTGCAGTTTGGTTTATCTGCTGCTAAAAGTGAAAAAAATAAGATCAGAGTACGCAGACTGGTACAGTTAACAGTGGGCTATTGGGCTTCTCAGCAGCCGCGTACAAGCAGAGAACAGCTTAAACATTTACTATATGTCTTTGAACCAGATTTGGTAAAGGGAAAATATCTGGAGCTGTTGGAGAAAGTAAGATAGCTTAAATATCTGAATTGGTAAAAATAATAGTTAATAAAAAAGACGTTTTTCCTTGGAAAGACGTCTTTTTTATTTTCTCGTTCACTATTTTTTCACAAATATCATTAGAATGAGAGGGAGTATAGTGCAAGAATAAAGAATACCTGAAAATAATGGAGGTGTAACAATGCAGTTGTACCGCTGGCGAGCACGCAGTATGGCAGGAAAACTTTACCAGGGAAGTTATTTAGCTGACAGTAAACAGGAAGTAGCAGCATTTTTACACGAAAATTATGATTATATTACTGGGATAGAAGAAGTACAAAGTTTCACTGTTAAAATAAGCCGTTTGTTTAATAGTGGTAAAGTTAATGACAAAGAACGCAGCCGGTTTTTTCAGCAATTGGCAGCCATGATTGGCAGCGGTATTCCGTTGTGCAGAGCATTGGAACTTTTAAAAACACGCTGCCCGGTTTCTTTAACAAATGTCTGCTGTTTATTGATTGCTGATTTACAAGCTGGAAAAGCGTTGTCTGCTGCGATGAAAAAACACGTACATATTTTTAGACCTGTTACTGTGTCAGTAATTGAGGCAGGAGAACAAGGGGGCATCTTACAGGAGATGTTGTCTGAACTGGCTGTTTATTTTGGGCAGAAGGAAGAAATAAACAGATTTTTAAAGAATATCTGCTTATATCCATGTTTGGTATTATCATTAGCTATAGTAACTGGTTGCTTATTTGTAGTTAAAT
>OMAJ01000834.1_pt1 | contig 14057 bp, 8 predicted proteins | sample 1644631 | NCBI WGS metagenome assembly OMAJ01 (sample SAMEA103958133, study PRJEB25191) | human gut metagenome | biome: human-associated habitat [ENVO:00009003]; feature: intestine environment [ENVO:2100002]; material: feces | place: Germany | collected 2013/2015 | reverse complement strand
GGGTGGTCTTTGCCCGTATGGTTGAGCACGTAATCCAGGTAGACCCGGATGCCGCGGGCATGGGCCGCGTCGATGAATGCCCTCAGGTCGGCGTCCGACCCGAAGGCGGGGTTGACCGCCTCGTAGTCGAGCACGTCGTAACCGTGGTACGAAGCCGCCGGATGGATCGGTGAGAGCCACACGGCCGAGGCGCCGAGTGCGTCGATGTAGTCGAGCCGCCGGGTCAGCCCCGGCAGGTCGCCCACCTTGTCGCCGTTGCCGTCGGCGAAGCTGTATACCAGCAGCTGGTAGCTTATGTCGGCGCGTTTGCGGTTGTCCCACGCATCGGACTGGGCGACGACCTGCTCGCCCTCGAAATCCTGGGAGGCATCGCCGCTCTGTGTCACGGTGACGACGACCGGATCGCAGCCCGGGGCGGTGAAGGTAAGCGTCGCGGAGCGTTTCGACGACTCGTTTGCGGTCGCCGTGACCGCGAACGACGTGGAGGTTTTGCCCGATGTGAGGGCCGGTGTGCACCATGCGGTATTGTCGCTCTGCGTCAGCGACCACGCGCCCGCATCGGTGCGCAGGTCGAGCAGCCGGCTGCCGCCTGCGGCTTCGAATTCTATCTCCGTGGGGGTCACGGAGAGCATACTGCCGCCGGTATCGCCGGTCTTGTCGTCGCTGCACGACACGGATACGGAAAGTACGAGTGCCAGCAGCAGGAAAAGAAATTTTTTCATAGCGGAATCTCGGTTAAAGTTCGTTTCGGGGCCTGCCGTCCGGTCAGGGACGGCAGGCCAGAAACGGGACGGCAACCTCTGTGTGCCGTCCCGTGAAAGGGTGGCCGTTATTCGGCCTCTGCCGGGGTCTTGCCCTCGGACATGATGTATATCTGCGAATTCGCGAGGTCGAAATAGATGTCGTAGGTGCCGTCGAGCTGGACTTTCATGTTCTGCGAACCGTCGCTGGTGATGATGTCGACGGCCTTGTTGATGTCGACCGCACCGCCCGACGCCGTGCCGTAGTTCTTGGAGTCGTCCCAGGCGTTGTTGAAGCGGATCTTGAATTCGCTGGCGGTGGTCAGGACTACGCCTTTGCGAACGAGGTAGGCGCCCTCCTCGCTCATGGAGAAATCGCCCAGGTCACCCCATCCGGTGATGTTGCCGACCAGTCCCCATGTGTCGGCGACCAGCTCGGGCTTGGCGCCTGCGGCCATCACGTAGGCGCGTCCCGCCTCGGGCAGCAGCCAGTAGTCGTACGTGCCGGCTTCGGCGATCACGGCATTGACCTTGTCGGCGGAAACCTTGAAGGCCGAGCCGATCGTGCAGGTGTAGGGGCTGCTGCCGGCGAATGCGGCGTCGGCCCCGATCCACTGCGACTCGTCGCCGCTCTTGAAGAGGAATTCCGAGTTGGCGGCTACCTCGACCCCTGCGGCCTTGTAGGCCACGATGTTCGAGCTGGCGCTCTCCATGGCCGTCGGGCCCCAGTCGGGGGTTGCGACGGTCTGGCCGTGGATGTACCAGTCGGCCTTTTCCGGCCCCGGGTCGGGTTCTTCGCCGCCGCCCGTGCCGTAGTCGCCGGCATTGAGTTCGTAGGTGATCTCCGCAGAGTTGTTCAGGGTTGCGTATACGCGGTAGTTGCCCGCCGTGGCCTTGATGTTGTCGCCGTTCTGCGAAAGGCGTCCGTCCGCCCCGCCGAAGTTTATCGCCCAGTCGTTGTCCGCACGGAATTTGAATTCCCCGGCGGTCAGTGTGACGTCGACCCAGAAACGCTGTTTTTGGGTGTCGAAATTCATCTCCGTGTCGGTGTCCCAGCCGCCCGGAGTGGCATCGCCGATAATACCCATCGAGTTGAACGACAGCTTATTGCTTAACGTTAATGTCGAACGGTCGAATACGAAGCGGTAGAAGCGCTTGGAATAGACCATGATGTTTCCGGAACCGCTGCTGGAGATCAGCGTGATCGACGGGGCTTCCGTTTCCGGAGCCGCAGCATCATCGTCGGTGCCCCAGTTGCAGGCATCGTTCCAACCGGCTTCGCCGCTCAGTTTGAAGCCGTTGGCGGCTTTTTCGCCCAAGTCAACGATAGCTTCGTAGGTGACCTCGTCGCCGGAGAAACAGAACAGTCCCTGTGCGTTGTCGAAATTCCAGCCGCAGTAATCGCCGATTACCCAGACCTGGGGATAGGTACGCTCGGCCGTTGTCACGGTCATGCGGACGGTGGCGGGGGCGGAGTAGAATTTCTCGAAGTCGGTGCCGATCGTGGCGCTGATGTAGAAATCCACGTCTGTAGGTTCGCCCGAGGGAACCCCCAGGCCGCCGTCTTCCACGGACAGCGCAAGGATGTTGTTGAGGCTTTCATAGGTCTGTTCCGACGAGGTGCCGTTCATACCCGTGAAGAGCACCAGTTTCGCACCGTCGTTGTACGAGGCTTCGATCGAGTAGTTGATCTGGGTGCGGACGCCGAAGTCGGCGGCGTCCCAGGTGAAGGTCTGCGTCGAGCCCATGTTGTCGGGCGTGATGACGATCTCACCGGGCAGCGCATGCAGCACGGGCGCCACGACCTTGTCGGGGTCGTAGGCCTTTACCTCGTCGAGCTTTTGGCAGGCGGAGAGGAGTCCCGTCGCAGCCGCCAGCATCATCGCATATCGTGTAATTTTCATAGTCGTACGATTTTTAGGGTTGGTTATTTATCGGTTGCGTTTCCGTAGCCGGGATTCTGGTGCAGTTCGGGGTTGGAAGCGAGCTCCGACGAAGGGATGGCAAAGATTTTCATGTAATCATCGAACCCCTGTCCGGTGAAGGTGCCGCCCTTGTATGTCCAGAGGAACGACGGGGTGGTGAACTTGCCGTAGCGGATCAGGTCGGTGCGGCGGTGCCCCTCCCACATCAGCTCGCGGGCACGCTCCTCGAGTAGGTAGTCGGCCGTGACCGACGAGGGGGCCGATACCCTGGCACGGTTGCTCAGCTCCTGGAGTTTCGGCAGCGCGGTGTTGGCCTGTCCCAGGTTCATGCAGGCCTCGGCGTAGATCAGGTAGATCTCGCCCAGGCGGATCATCGGGAAGTCGATGTCGCTGTATGCCTTCGATGCAGCCGTGGCAAGGAATTCGTCGTTGGTCATGTCGTGGGGGATATTGTTGAACTTGAGGCAAGTCCACCCGTTGAGGAAGACATAGAGCGCATCGTTCATCGACTCCTGGCGGCCTTTGATGTAGAACATTCCGCCGCGTTTGTCGTTGACCGTATATTCGCCCGTGGTGTAGTCCGCGTTGCGGGCGTTGAAATATTTCTGTACGTATTCGTAGGGTACGCGGATGCCGGCCCAGCCGTTGTTCACGCCGTTGATCTTCTGTTCTGCCGTCACGTCGGTGGCGGCGATGGCTGCCAGCGTCAGGTACGACGTGCCGCCGTAGGACTGCGTCTGCTCGGCGTCGTATGCCACGCCGAAGATGATCTCCTTCAGGGCGTCGGCGTTCTCGCCGTTGTCGCCGCGGAAGAGGTCGGAATACTCCGGGCAGAGCGAGTAGCCCATGCCGAAGATCGCTTCGCAGGCGGATTTGGCCTCCGTCCACATCGGGGTGCCGGCGTAAACCTCGGCATTGAGGTACATGCGGGCCAGCAGGCCGTTGACCGCACCCTTGTCGGCACGCGGGTAGTTCGAGCGTGCGGCAGGCATCGCGCTTTCGTCCGAAGCCAGGTCGGTCAGCTCCGAGATGCAGTAGTCGAAGACATCCTTGCGCGAGGCCTGTTTGGGGTTCACACCGCCGCCGAAGGGCGAGGTCTCGGTCGTGAACGGCACGTCGCCGAACACGTCGAGGGCGATCCAGTAGAAATAGGCGCGCAGGAAACGGGCCTCGGCGCGGAAGCTCTGGATCCTGGCGGCCAGTTCGCTGCTCACGCCGCGGTCGGAGAGTTTGTCCGAGGCGGTCTGGCGCAGGTACTCGTTCACGTAGGCGATGCCCTGCAACGTACGTACGTAGACGGCGTAGGTCGCGTCGTTGTCGGCGTCGGACCACGTGTCGGTATTCATGGCGCGAACCCAGGCGTCGTTCTCCCAGGCGCATTTGCAGGCGTCGGCCGTAACCTCCTGGATCGTCCAGAATGCGCGGATGAGCTCCGAGGCGCCGCCGTCGCTGACCTGCAGGTCGGTGGTGTCGTTCGAGACGAAATTGAAATAGAGTTTGGTGAGCCCGGCCAGGTAGCCGTTCTCGTCTTTCCCGTAGACGGTCTCCGAGGTCGAGTCGGACGGGTTGAGGGGCAGGGTGTCGAGATCCCCGATGCACGAAGTGAGCAGCATCGTTGCGCCTGCCGCCGCCAAGGCGAAATGTTTTATGTCGATTTTCATGGTTCGTTCGTTTTTAGAAGTTTACATTCAGACGCAGCGAATAGGTGCGCGGGCGCGGCCAGATCGAGCCGTCGATGCCGTTGACACCCGGTATTTCGGGGTCTACGCCGCTGTAATCGGTGATGACGAATACGTTCTGCACGCCGAAGGCGACGCGCATCGAACCCTTCCAGTTGCCGATCTTGTTGAACGTGTAGCCGAGGTTGATGTCGTCCATGCGGAAGAACGAGGCGTTTTCGAGGAACATGTCCGAATACCACTGCTCGCCGCTGTTGGCCTTCGTAAAGCCGGTCTTCTTGACCAGCCGTGCGAAGTTGGGCAGGTTGCCGGCGTTGATGTCGATGTTGGACGTCGAGTTGGCCGAGGCGAAGTCGTTGAAGACCCAGTTGCCCGCCGAACCGTGGCCGTTGAAGCCGAAGTCCCAGTTCTTGTAGCTCAGCTTGAGGCTGATGCCGTAGAAGAAGTCGGGGTTGGGGCTCTTGTCGGTCACGTAACGGTCGGCCTGTGTGATCTTGCCGTCCTTGTCACGGTCGACCAGCGCGTTCTGGATCGGATTGCCGTCCTGGTCGTATACCTGCTGGAAACAGTAGAAAGTGTAGGGCGCATAGCCTACCTTGTGGATCTGGAGCAGGTTACCCGTGCCCTTGGTGATGCTTCCCGTCTGGATGTTGTAGTCGGGGTCGTCGGTGTTGTTGAGCTTGGTGAACTCGGTGTGTTGGAACGTGCCGTTGAAGCCGACCGTGAGGTTCCAGTCCTTGGTCTGCACGGGGATGAAATTCAGGTTGAATTCCACGCCCTTGTTCTCCATCGAGCCAATGTTGGTGAGCACCGTGTTGCCGAAGTTCGAGCCCATGGGGGTGATGACGCTGTTCAGAAGGTCGTCCGTCTGGCGCAGGTACCAGTCGACGCTACCGTTGATGCGGCCGCCGAGGAACCCGAAGTCGAGTCCGACGTTGTAGGTCGTCGTGGTCTCCCATTTGATGTTGGGGTCGTAGGCGCCCGGCGTGAGGTAGAACATGTGGCCGGCGCTGCCCATGTAGTAGGTCTTGTAGACGTCGGTCGACATGTAGTAACGCGCCAGGTAGGGATAATTGGAGCCGATCTCCTGCTGCCCGGTCTGCCCCACGCTGACGCGCAGCTTGAGGGCCGAGACGGCACGCGAATCCTTCAGGAAATTCTCCTCGGCGATGTTCCACGCAAAGGCGCCCGAAGGGAAGAGGCCCCAGCGGGTATCCTTCGAGAAACGCGAAGAGGCGTCGTCGCGCAGCGTGAAGGTGAAGAGGTATTTCGAGGCGATCGAATAGTTCAGGCGTCCGTAGAACGAGAGCAGGTAGTTCTCCTGGCGGTTGAACGGGTAGCGCGAATCCTCGCCCTTCTGCTCGTGCGTCTCGTTGAAATAGGATACCGAGTGGTCGGAGCTGTAGAAATGCTGCCACGAATAACCGGCCATCACGTCGAGGTGGTGGATGCCCCACTCCTTGTTGAAGTTGGCGTAGAATTCGAGCAGCTGGTTGCGGCGGAAGTTCGTCGTCCACGAATACTGTCCCCAGCCGCGGGCCTCGGTGTCGGTGTATGCCTGGAACGAGCCGGGGTTCACGCCGTCGTAGGTCTTGGCGCTCGATACGTCGAGGCCGAGGTTGAGGTTGAAACGCAGCGCTTCGAAGCCGTGAACCTTATAGTCGATCTGGGCGTTGCCGATGAAACGCTTGGCACGCGCCGTATTGTCGCGGTCGTAGAGCTGCGAGAGCGGGCCCGCACCCAGCAGGGTGTTGGGCGTGAAGTCCTCGCCGCGGCCCGATCCGTAGTTCCAGTATCCGTTGGTGGTCGTGTAGTCGATCGAGCCGTCGTCGTTGCGGAAGTAGGGGTCGATCGTGGGGTTGAAGAAGGCAGCCGAACCCACCACGCCGCCCGAAGCGTAGCGCTGCGACGTGACGACGCCCTTGGCGTTGAGGTTGACCGTGAGGTGCTTGTCGAAGAAGTTGGGCGAGAGGCTCAGGTCGAGCGTCCCGCGTTCGTATTTCGACGTTTCGAGCGTACCCTGCTGGTTGGTGTAGCCCACCGATGCACGGTAGGGCATGCGGTCGTTGATGTTGCCGATCAGGCTGACGTTGTGGTCATGCGAAATGGCGGTGCGGAAGACCAGATCCTGCCAGTTGGTGTTCTTGTCGCCGAGCATCGACTGTACCTTGTCGCCCGTGGTCGTACCTGCGGGATACACCTGGTCGATGTAGGTGCGGAACTCGCCGGGGGACATCACGGGCAGCTCGTCGGAGTTGGTCTGGACGCTCACGCTGCCGCTGTACGATACGCGGGGCGTGTTGCCGCGCCCCTTCTTGGTGGTGACGAGGATGACGCCGTTCGAAGCACGCGAACCGTAGATGGCCGCCGCCGAAGCGTCCTTGAGCACGGTGAAGGATTCGATGTCGTTGGGGTTGATCGTCTCCAGCGGGTTGGCCATACCCTTGCCGCCGTCGACTGCGATGGGTACCCCGTCGATCACGATCAGCGGGTCGTTCGAGGCGTTGAGCGAAGCCGCACCGCGCACGCGGATGGTGGCGCTCGATCCGGGGCCGCCGTCGCCGGGGATGATGTGTACGCCCGGAACCTTGCCCTTGAGCATGTCCTGCGTGGAGACCACGGCTCCGCGGTTGAACTCTTCGGCCTTGATTGCCACGACCGAACCGGTCATGTCGTTCTTCTTGACCGAACCGTAGCCGATCACCACCACGTCGTCGATGCCCATGGCATCCTCTTCGAGCGTGAGGTGTGCCAGCAGCGACGAACTGGCCACCAGGCTGACGGTCTTGTAACCGACATAGCTGACTTCGATGACCGATTCGGGGCCGGCGGCGCGGATGGCATAGTCGCCGTCGATGCCCGTCGAGACGCCGTTGGTCGTGCCCTTTTCGACGACGGTAGCGCCCAGGATCGGCATTCCGGACTTGTCGACAACTACGCCTTTAACCTCATAACCAGCGTTTTGCGCCAGCGTGAGGGGGGGGGTAAATTGACATATGAGCAAGATACCCGCACACATAGTTAAAAATCGTTTCATAAGAATTTTGGTTAGTTTATAAGTTGATTTTATGGATTGTAGGTCATTGGGCCTTGTGTTCTTTGACCAGGAAGACCGACACGGCGGCCAGCAGCATGAAGACCCCGGCGAGCGCCAGCATGTCGGCCGCGTCGGAGGCGAAGCAGTACTTGACGATGGCACCGCCGGTCAGTCCGATGACGATCTGGGGGACGGTGATCGTGAAATTGAAGATACCCATGTATACGCCCATGCGGCGTGGCTCGACTGCGCGCGACAGGATGGCGTAGGGCATGGCGAGGATGCCCGCCCAGGCGATGCCGATCCCCACCATCGGGAGCATCAGCGCGTACTGGTCGTGCAGCAGGCACAACCCCGCTAAGCCCAGCGCCCCGGCGAGCAGGCAGGCCGCGTAGACGGGTTTGTTGCCGTAGCGCGCGGCGACGCGCCCGAGGAACAGGGCGGCGATGCAGGCGGGGATGGGGTAGGTGCCGTTGAGCACGCCGACCCATGTCTGCGTGGCGCCGGCCGAGAGCACTTCGCCCGTGGCATGGTCGGTGACTACACCCGTGATGGCGGGTTTGAGGTAAGTCCACATCAGGAAGAGCGCCGCCCACGAGAAGAACTGCGTGACGCCCAGCCGCACCATCACGCCGGGGACGTTGCGCATGAGGCCGACGAAGCTCACCGGTTTGGCGTCCTCCTCGGAGAGGTTGTTGTAGCGGGCGAACTCCCCGGGCGGATATTCCCGTGTCTTGAACGAGGTGACGAGCACCGTGAGCAGCAGGATCGCGCCCCCGGCATAGTAGGAGTAGGCGATGTGCGGCGAAACATGCCCCGGAGCGGCCTCGTCCGACACGCCGAGCCATGTCATGACGAGCGGCAGGATAGCGCCGACGACCGCACCGAGGTTTATCAGGAAGGTTTGTACCACGTAGCCCTGTGTCTTCTGCGAATCGTCGAGCATGTCGGCCACCAGCGCCCGGAAGGGCTGCATCGTGACGTTGAACGACAAATCCATGAACAGCAGGATGAAAGCCCCCATGGCGAGCGGGGCGAAGGCGAGCAGTTTGGGGCAGTTGGGCATGAGCACCAGCGCCAGCGCCGAGATCAGCGACCCGCCCAGGATGTAGGGGATGCGGCGGCCCCAGCGCGTCCAGGTGCCGTCGGAAAAAAGCCCCACGATGGGCTGGACGATCATGCCGGCCAGCGGTGCCGCCAGCCAGAAGTAGCTCAGGTGGCTGACATCTGCCCCCAGCGATTCGAAGATGCTCGACGTGTTGGAATTCTGGAGCGAATATCCGATCTGCACGCCGAGGAAGCCGAAGCTGAGGTTCCAAATCTGCCAAAATGAGAGTTTAGGCTTGGTCATTTCGGTTTTTCGGTTGGTTTTCAGGTTATACAAATTTTAATAAAAAAATCCGGACGGCGAACCGCAGGGCGACGAACGGAAGGTTCAGCCGGATGAACGGGCGGATTTTTGCGACGAACGGTAGCCCGCGGGGGACGATTTGGAATTTCCGCGGAAAAACACTACCTTTATTCATAAATAAACAAAACCCGTATATACTTTAATACAGCCTCAGTCAGCCTATATGCGATCGCTCAAAGTGTCCGGAATTATCCACCTGTTCGCCGTGCTCCATGCCGTGGTCGCCCTTTCATGCCATCTGGCGGGGATCAACGACGAGTTGGTGCTGACGCTGCTGACGATCGTGCTGATCGTGCTGATCTGCCTAAAACGGGGCCTGAACGTGGAGTTCACCGCTGCCAGCGTGATCGTCGTCAACGTGATCGGCTACCTACTGGGTACGGGCGGTGCGCAGCTGATCGAGCTGTTATTGCACGCCCCGCCCGTGGTGCATGCCGTGTCGACTTTCATAACCACCGAGATTCTGGGCTGGAGCATCGTGTGGTTCACCAAGTTGTTCCGCCGCGGCGACGACACGGCGAGCCGCTCCTCGGCCTGGACGCCCCGCATCGGGTTGCTGCTGCTGGCCGTGGGGGTGATTTTCGTGCTGAGGCTGGCCTATGTCGAGCTCTTCTCATCGCCTTCCTTCTCCACAGACCGCCTTTACCACATGGCCGACTTGCTGGCTTCGAACTCCGCGGCACTGATTATCCTGCTGTGCGTCAATATCATCTATGTCCGGCATACGCGCAGGCGTGAAACCCGGCACGGTCTGATCGCCGAAATCGCGGCGTTCCTCCTGTTCGTGCTGTTCACGTCGGCCTGCGTGGCGCTCATTACGGGGTTGCACCTGCCGTTCGCCTTCGACCGCTCGTTCTCCGCACGGGAGTTCCTGCAACTGTGGATCGTCACCCTGCTGGTCGAGGTGACCCTCTATTCGGTCGTATTTATGGTCGATTACGCCCTAGTCGCGCGTGCCGTGCTGCGTGCCGAGCGCGGCAAGGCGCACCAGGCGCAGTTCCGTTACATGAAACTCAAACAGCAGGTCAACCCCCATTTCCTGTTCAACTCGCTCAATATCCTCGACTGCCTGGTCTGCGAGCAGCGCACGGAGCAGGCCAGCGCCTACATCCATAAACTGGCGGGCATCTACCGTTACATGCTCCAGAACGAGGAGGAGACGCTCGTGCGCCTGCGCGAGGAGATGGCTTTCGTGGGGATGTACGTCGACTTGTTGCAGGTGCGTTTCCCCGAGGGGTTTCGCGTGGAGACCGACATTCCGGACGAGGCCATGAACCGCCATGTCCTGCCCTGCTCGGTGCAGCTGCTGATCGAAAACGCCATCAAGCATAACTCGGTGGGGGCCGACCGGCCGCTGGTGATCCGCATCGTCGCCGGGGCCGGAGCCGTGACGGTGTCGAACAACCTTCAGCTGAAGGTATCCGGCACTACCTCGACCCGTGTGGGGCTGAACTACATCCGCCAGCAATACCTCGACCTGTCGGGCATCCCGATCGGGATACGCCGTACCGATACCGAATATTGTGTCACCTTACCGTTGCTGTAATATGAACGTACTGATCGTAGAAGACGAAATGATGGCCCAGGCAAACCTGGCGCGAGCGCTGACCCAGCATTTTCCCGACGTACGGATCGTCGGGACGACCGGCTCGGTCAGGGAGACGGTGCTCTGGCTGCGCACGCCGGGGAACAGTGCCGATGTGATTTTCATGGACGTGGAGCTCTCCGACGGGGATTGCTTCGAGATATTCCGCCAGGCGGATGTGACGGCGCGGGTCATCATGACCACCGCATATGACAATTACGCCGTGCGGGCGTTCGAGGTCAACAGCATCGACTACCTGCTCAAACCGATCGACCCCGCGGCGCTGCGGCGTGCCGTGGAGCGCTGCCGGGTGCGGAGCGGGGGTATCGACCCCGACGTATTGCTGAACGCGATCCGCAGCCCGCGCGAATACAAACAGCGCTATGTCGTGCGTTTCAACGACCGGATCGTTCCGGTACAAACCACCGACATCGCCTATTTCTACTCGGAAGAGAAAAACACCTACCTTGTCACGAGCGATAACAACCGCTATGTTGTGGATCAGTCGCTCGACGTCCTTTCGGACGAACTGGATCCCGGGCGGTTTTTCCGCATATCGCGCAGTTGCATCATCGCCATGCCGGCGATCGTCAGCATCGTGAAATATCTGGGCAACCGGCTGAAGATCACGGCACGTCCGCGTCCTGAGTTCGAGATGGTGGTGAGCCGGTCGCGGGTCGACGACTTCCTGAAGTGGTTGGAGGGGAATGGCTGAGCCTTCGTCGCGGCTGCATGATAAAAAGGGGTACCCATCGGAGTACCCCTTTTTTGTAGCCGGGAGCGGCGGTGCCGCAGTACGCCCGTCAGCGGCGCCCGCTGCAGGCGATCATGTCGTGCAGCGACTCGTTGAAGGTCTCCTTGTGCAGCAGTTCTTCGAGCGGGAGGTGCATCCGGTAACGCCAGTAGTATCGGGGAACGGCCGGGACGTTGATGCGTTCCTTGGCCGGGTCGGGGTAGCGCAGTTCCCCGTCGGTCGAAAGCCAGTCCTGCAACGGCAGGATGGTGAGCATCGCCGGGGAGTTGAGGTGCATGTCGAGGATGCGCCGGCATATCCACGGCTCGCAGAAATAGGGGACGTCGCCCCCGATGCCGAGGGCTTCGTGGTAGAAGCGCGCCGTGAGTTCGCGGTCTTCCTCCCACCATGCCCGCAGCGGGTTCATGTCGTGCGTCGAAGTGGTGCAGACCGAGAAATAGGGGTAGTGCGCCGGGTCGGCGAAGAGTTCCCCCGGCGTCTTGGGCATGCGCTGGATTTCGAGCGAGAGGATTTGCAGTTCGTGCATCGTTTCGGGGACGCTGTCGGGGATCATACCCAGGTCTTCGCCGCAGGTCAGCATCTCGGTCGCCGAGAGGAGCACCGGGAGCTTGCGCAGGGCGGATTCCTGCCAGAAGCGGTTGTGCCGGTGGTAGAAGAAGTTGGTATAGAGCCGGTCGAAAGCTGCACGGCGCTCTCCGTCGAGCCGGCGGTAGGCGTGCGTCGAGTGGGGGGCGATGCGGGGGTGGAAATAGCCCTTGCGGCGCGGGTCTTCGATGAAGAGCACGTCGTCGAGCAATGCCATAAGCCCTTCCCGCAGCCGGGTCTGGCGTTCGTCGTCGCCCGGGAAGCGGGCTGCGACCTTGCGCTGGGTGGCATAGGCGGGCAGTAACCGCCCCTCCTTCATGCAGGTGGCGCGGACTTCGCCGGCCAGGTCGCCGAACAGTTCCCCGAGCGTGTGCTCGTCGGGCGCCGGAGTGGTGTAGCGTCCGCCCTGCGTGTCGAAGCCCATGCCGCGCAGTTCATCTGCGGAATAGGGCAGGGCGGGGTTGAAATAGCCCAGCAACCCGTGTACGGCATGCGTGGGAATCTCCCAGATGCGGAAGAACCCGAGGATGTGGTCGATGCGGAAGGCGTCGAAGTATTCGGCCATCTTGGCCATGCGTGCCCGCCACCAGGCGTAGCCGTCGCGTGCCATACGTTCCCAGTTGTAAGTCGGGAATCCCCAGTTCTGGCAGACGGCCGAGAATGCGTCGGGCGGAGCCCCGGCCTGTGAGTCCATGTGGAACAGGTGCGGGTAGAGCCATGCGTCGACGCTCGTGCGGCTGATGCCGATGGGCAGGTCGCCCTTGAGGACGATGCCGTGGTCGTGGGCGTAGGCGCAGACCTCGGACAGTTGCGTATGCAGGTGGTATTGGACATAGCAGTGGAATGCGATGTCGCGGCTGTGGCTGCGGCAATAGGCGTCGACGGCTTTGCGGTCATAGCGGGCGAAACCGCCCCAGCGGGTGAAGTCGGGCGTGCCCGTTTCGTCGCGCAGCGTGCAGAAGGCGGCATAGGGGATGAGCCAGTGTCTGTTGGCGGCGATGAAGGCCTTGTAGTCGCGGCGTGCCGCGGTGCGGGCGCCGTGGCGTTCGAACGCCCGGCGGAGCAGCCGCAGTTTGTGCCGGTTGACCCGTTCGTAGTCTATTTCGGGGAGGGCGTTCAGTTCGCTGCGCAGGGTGCGGTACTCGTCGTCCTCCACGACGCCCGCGGCGGGCAGCCGGATGAACTGCGGGTGCAGGGCGAAGGTCGAATTGGCGTTGTAGGGGTAGGAGTCTTCCCAGGTGCCGGTCATGGTGGTGTCGTTGATTGGCAGTACTTGGATGACGCGCTGCCCGGTGGCGGCCGCCCAGTCGATGAGCCGTTTCAGGTCGTAGAACTCGCCGACGCCGAAATCCTCTTCCGTACGGAGCGAGAAGACCGGGATCGCCGTCCCGGCGCCCCGCCACCTGCGCTCGGGGAAACGCGGGGATGCCGCGGCGTCGAGGGCGTGTTCGCCAGCGCCGGGCAACTCGCCCCAGGTGCGGTTGGCACCCTCCTCCCACAGGATGGGGGTGAGGGTCTTGCGGTCGGCGATCAGGAATTTGTATTCGAACCGGTGCGCGGTATGCAGCGTGAGTTCCCATTCCGGGAAGCGGCTGTCGTCCATCGGGACGATCCGTTTCCAGTCGCCCAGCTCACGGCCGCTGCCGGCGACGGCGAGCGTTTCGTCCGGCCGCAGGGTGGGCAGCACGACGCGCAGCGTGATGTTGCCTGTAGCCTTCTTCGGACTGCCGGTTTTCCCGCGGCCGAAGATGCCCCGGGTGAATGCCGAGGAGTAGAACGGCGTGTCGGAGGGCATCTCCTGCCAGCGGTCGCGGATGCGCAGCGTGCGCACCCCCTCCCGGGCGGGGAGCCGCAGCGTGTGCGGCCTCCATTCGCTGCGGATGCACGCGCCGTCGCGTTCGATTTCATAGCGGTATTCGGTATCTTCACTCTGGGTATAGCGTTCGATGGCGCCTGTCCAGACGCCTCCGTCGGCGTATTGCAGCGCAATGCGCCGTTTGCCGATCCGCATGACGAGCTGTTCGCCCCAGCGGGTACGGTATTCGATGCTGATCAGGAGTTTCATGGTTCGGTATGTCGTTTGGTTCGGAATCGGTTTATACAAAATTAAAAAAATAATCCGGTTTTGTCTTTCCGGCAGGGAAAAATCAGAGCCCCCGGATGAATTGCGTAACGACGGCCACGAGGTCGGGGTCGATCGGTAGCGTGCTGTCGCCGTAGGCTCCCGTCTGGTCGATGCGCATGCGTCCCGTGCATTTTTTGAGCGGGTGGGTCATCCCTGCGATGATTGCCTTCCGGGCCCGGGGCTGTGCCTTTGCCAGCGCCTCGGCATTGTCGGGCG
>OMAJ01000831.1_pt1 | contig 14080 bp, 15 predicted proteins | sample 1644631 | NCBI WGS metagenome assembly OMAJ01 (sample SAMEA103958133, study PRJEB25191) | human gut metagenome | biome: human-associated habitat [ENVO:00009003]; feature: intestine environment [ENVO:2100002]; material: feces | place: Germany | collected 2013/2015 | reverse complement strand
TGCGATAATATCAGATCAGAGCAGGGAAGTGCTTACTCCACGCTGATCATATAATAGTAAACGGGCTGGCCGCCGCGGATGTGGCTTACTTCCACATGGTTGGGGCACTTTGCCTTTACAATCTCGGTAACCTTCTCGGCGTCCTCGTCGCTCACGTCACAGCCAGAGATGATGGTGACAAAGCTGGAATCCTTCTTGCACATATTGCGTGCCAGACGGTAGGTGGCCTTGGTGATATCGGTGGAGGTGGAAACGATCTTGCCGTTCTCCAGTGCCATGATCTCGCCCTTGCGGATGCGCTTGCCGTCGTACTCGCTGTCGCGGGCGGCGTAGGTGATCAGACCGGTGGACACCTTGTCGGCAGCAGCCATCATGTTGATGGTGTTGGTCTCGGCATTCACAGAGGGGTCAAAGTTCAGCAGTGCGGTAATGCCCATGGGCACGGTGCGGGTGGGCAGCACGACCACCTGACGGTCAGCCAGCTTCTGTGCCTGCTCGGCAGCCATGATAATGTTCTTGTTGTTGGGCAGCACGAACACGGTCTTGGCGGGCACGCTCTGGATGGCGGCGAGGATGTCCTCGGTGGAGGGGTTCATCGTCTGGCCGCCGCTGACAACCGCGTCCACGCCCAGGTCGCCGAACACAGCCTTCAGGCCCTCGCCCGCGGCCACGGCCACAAAGCCGTACTCGCGCTCGGGGTCAACGGCGGCGTAGGTGAACTCGCTGTCCTTCTTCTCCTCGGCCTCGGCCTGCTTCTCCAGACCCTTCGCCTGCTTCTGGCGGGCGAGGAACTGCTCGTGCATGTTTTCAATTTTAAAATTGGTCAGGTAGCCGTACTTGATGGCCTCGCTCAGCATCATGCCGGGGTCGGAGGTGTGGACATGGCAGTTGGCAACGTCGTCGTCCTCGATCACAACAACGGAGTCGCCGTTGGACTCAAGGAAGGCACGCAGACGGGTAACGCTGGCATCGGCATCCTTGTGCAGCAGGAACTGGGTGCAGTAGCCGTTCTTGATGTCCTCGACCTTCATCAGGTCGTCGGCAAAAACGCCCTTGCCTGCGGCTTCGCTGGATACCTTGGGCTTGGCGGCGACCTCGGCACCGGCGATGATCTCGCCGCCGTCGAACACCTGCTTCATGCCCTCAAAGATCAGCATGATGCCCTGACCGCCGGCGTCCACGACACCGGCCTTTTTCAGCACGGGCAGCAGGTTCGGGGTGTCGTCCAGCGCGGCCTGACCGGCCTGCAGCGTGGCGTCCCACATGGCAGGAACGTCCAGCTCGGTGCACGCGGCTGCCTTCTCGGCAGCCAGACGGGAGACGGTCAGGATCGTGCCCTCGGTGGGCTTCATGACGGCCTTGTAGGCGGCCTCGACGCCCTGCTGCAAGGCGGCAGCCAGGTCAGCGGAGGATGCCTCGGTCTTGTCCTTCAGCGCCTTGGAGAAGCCGCGGAACAAAAGGCTCGTGATAACGCCGGAGTTGCCGCGGGCGCCGCGCAGCATGGCGGAGGCAGCGGTCTTGCTGGCCTCGGCCACGGTGCAGCTGTCGGGCATGGCCTCAAGCTCGGCGCGGGCGGCGCCGATGGTCATGCTCATGTTCGTGCCGGTATCACCGTCCGGAACGGGGAAAACGTTCAGCTCATCCACGCGGGTGCGCTGGTTGGCAATGTTGTTGGCGCCGGAAAGAATGGCGTCGCGCAGGGTCTGGCCAGTAATCATGGTTTCGTTACACCTCATATTTTTTGGGTAAAACAGTCTTTAGTCGGCAATGACGTCGTCCACGTAGACATCGATGCGGGCGACCTTTAAGCCGGTGGCAAGTTCAACTTCGTCCTTGACGCGGTGGGTGATGCTTTGGGTGATGGTCGAGATGTTCAGACCGAACCCGACCTTGATATGCAGGGCGATGACCAGCTTGCCGGCCTCCTGTGTGACGGTGACGCCCTTCGGCGGCAGGCTGCCGGTGCGCAGGGCGCTGCGCACAACGCTTTCAGCCGGGGCCTGACCCATGGCGGCAATGCCGTAGCACTGCTTGGCGGCCTGCTCCACCAGGCCGGAGAAGTAGTCATTCGTCAGCGAAATATGTCCATAGGGATTGACCTTGGTGATCATCTGCGATCCTCCTTTTCAGGGTTAGCTGCGGCTAAGCCCGCAGCTGTACTATATGAATCTTTAGCTATTATACACCATTTTTCCCCGCTTGAACAGGGCATTTCGGAGAAATTTATTTTGGCGCGTGGATTTAACATTCCATTCACAAAGTTTACAGCGCAAGAGTATATACTGTTTACAGAAGTATGACAACCTTACCAAAGGAGCTCGGTTTAAACCATGAACCTTTTATTCTTTTTGACACCCAAGCAGGACGTCCTGTACATTTACGAGGATTTCACCCTGCGCCAGACGCTGGAAAAATGGTCCAACCAGCGCTACGCCACCATCCCTGTTCTGAAGCGCAACGGCGAGTATGTCGGCAGCATCACCGAGGGCGACATCCTCTGGGGCATGAAAAATCTGCACGGGCTGGACCTTGAAGCCAGTGAGGATGTGCCGATTTCCAGCTTCCCCCGCCGCCGCGATTACAAGGCCGTTACCGTGACCACCGACATGCCGACGCTTTTAAAGGCAGCCATCGAACAGAACTTTGTGCCGGTGGTGGATGACCGCAATGTGTTCATCGGCATGGTGCGCCGTACCGTGCTGCTGCGGGAGATGTACGACAAATACACGACCCTGCCGACGGATAAGCGCTTCAAGGGCAGCCACCCGCCGATGTAAGGGCTTGCAATCCGCCGCGCGTTGCGGTATAATCAGCACAACGAACAGAGAGGTCGCACAGGACTTCTCTGTTTTATTTTTTACAGTGAGGTGTGAACGCTTGCGCCGGGGCTGGCGGCTATGGCCGTCTCGGAGGATGGACTGACGGAGGCCGTATGCCTGCCGGATAAAAGGTTCGTCTGGGCTGTGCAGTGGCACCCCGAATTTTCGTTCCGCGTGAATGAGGACAGCCGAAAGATTTTTAAGGCGTTTATAGAAAGCTGCTGAAACAAAAAGCCGCTGCAGCACAGGCTTCTGTGCTGCAGCGGTTTTTTTGTGCGAGGCATCTGCCGTATGCGGGGGTCGATGACGAGCATCGGCCCCGGCAGGGCTTTACGCGGTTTTCTTTGCCGCGGTCTTCTTCTTTTTCTTCTTGCGGGCGATGAACAAAATCACCAGCAGCAGTGCGGCTGCGGCGCCGCAAGCCGCCGCGAGCAGGGGCACCTTGCTGGCGGGCATCTGCACAGCGGCGAAGGCCGTCGTACCGGCGGGGGCGGTGCAGGTCAGATAGCTGCCGTCCACGCTTGTGTCGGCCTGTTGCCAGCCTGCGTCGGTCCTGACCCACAGCACGGTGTTGTCCGTCGTCTCCGGCGGCATATAGCGCAGCGTGTGGCCGGTGTCGGCGGGCAGCTCCAGGCCCCACGCCTCCACCAGCGTGCCGGGGGTATCGGGCGCGTCGTCCACCTCATGGAGCATCAGCTCGTCGGTGGTGTCGAAGCTGCCCTCCACCAGCACAAGGGAGCGTTCACCGCGCTTTTCCTGGCTCTGGCGGACCGTGTTTATGTCGCTGTACTCGGCGTGGATCGTCGCGTCAAACGTCATGCCGGTCAGATCCACATCCTCCCAGCTGCCGTACTGGCCCTGGTGGTTGGGAACCGGCGGCAGCTGATCCGTCGGGAAGTCGCTGCCGTACGGGATGTGGTATTCCTGGACCAGCGAATCCTCGTCGGTCACAAAGCGGACACAGATGCTGCCGAAATCGCCGGGCAGATTTTCCTGCGCGACGAAATCCTCGTAGGCCAGCGGTTCGGCAATGCCCTGGTAGCTGACGCTGTCGATGCCCGCGACGCCCCCGTCCACGAAGGTGTTGCCGGTCACGCTGCCGTCCAGCGGGTCGTCCACGATACCGGCAATCGCTCCGATCTGTTCGGCAGCGTTGTCGATCATGACCATGGCGCGGCAGTTTTCGATGGTGGCACCGCTGCCGACAATGCCGCCGACCTGCTTTGCACCGGACAGGCGGCCCTTGGCGCAGCTCCCGCGGATCGTGGACTTGCTGATACCGGCCACGCCGCCGACGCCGGTGGCGTCCTCGGCATCGAGGGTGCCAAAGCCCCTGCAGTCGATGACGGAGCCCATCTCGGCGTCGCCGACGATGCCGCCCGCGTTCTGCTTTTTGGCGCTGACCGTGCCGTAGTTTGTGCAGTCACGGGTGACGACGCGGGTCTTGAAGGTAAAGTTCAGCGACTCGCTGCCCGCGGTGGTGTAGTCGTCCTCGGGGTCCAGATCGTTCTCGCGGGCCATTGCACCGGTAATGCCGCCGGCGTTGAGGTCGGCATTGACCGTGCCGCTGTTGATGCAGTTCGTGACCTTGGCCTCGACGTCGTCATCGGTGTCGTCATCGGAAACATCGTCCACGATGTCGTCTGCATCCCGGTTGACATTCTCGCTGGCACCGGACAGCGTCTGGCCGATCTTGTTGATCTGCTTCGAGATCGCCTTCACGTCGTTGATCAGCGCCTGGCTGTTGCTGCTGGCGTTGTTGTTCAGGCTGCTGACGATGTCGCCCATGCTGGTCAGGCTGCTGCTCAGATCATTGCGGCTGGCCGTGATGGCATCGCGGTTCGTCAGCTCGACCTTTGGAATTTCGACGTCCACGGAGTCCGGCAAGGCATCCGAAATGTCATTGAGCACGTCCTTTGTGTCGGGCAGGTCGTCAAGACCCTCGGTGATGAGCGTATAGCCCGGGTCGATCGGATAGCGCTCGTCCGGCTTTGTGGCAGTGCCGTCGTCCTCGCTGACAACGGTGCTGTCAGCGGAATCGTCAACAGCTTCGGGGCCGGGCTGCCCGTGGGGGGTGCGGTCCGCCTCGCTGCCCTCTGCAGCGGGTTCCTGTGCAGGCTCCTGTGCGGGGGCAGTGTCCTGCGCTGCCGTACTGCTTTCGTCAGGCGTGGAGAGGTCGGCACTCTGCGCGGGCTCCTCCGAGGGGGACAGCGTGTAATTCGGATCGACAGGGTCGGTGTCAGACGGAGGCGTCGCTTCGCCGTAGTCGATGACTGTGTCCGAGTCCGCGGCATTGTCTCCGTCGTCCGCGCCGGGCAGGTTGGTATTCTTGAGGTCCTGCTTGAACTGGCTCAAGTCGGTCTTGACGGTCTGGGAACCGATGGACACGCCGTTTTGGGCCTGCTTCAGCAGATTCTCAATGGCATTGCGGGAGCTGGTCACGTTGTTCTTCAGCGCTTCGAGCTGGTTGGAAAGCTCGCTGCTGGCGGCGCTGGCGTCATCGCAGGCGCGGTTGACCAGCGTCTGCAGCGTGCCCATCTCGTCGGAAAGCTCCTGCAGCGTGTCCTTTGTGTATTCCAGCGTGCTGCTCGGCTCCATCTGGCCGACGATGCCGCCGCCCTCCTTGCGGGCGTAGATAGTGCCGTAGTTGACGCAGCCCTCAATGTAGCCGGTCTGGCTGCCCGCGATGCCGCCGACGTTGTAGCCCATGTGCTGGTAGCCCACGGTGCCGCGGTTCATGCAGGCGCGGATGACACCGCCGGACTGGCCCGCAATGCCGCCGATGTCGGTGATGTCGGCGACGTTCTCGGTGCCGATCAGGTCGTTCAGCGTCAGCGAGGAAAGGTCGATGTCGTTCTGCTCCACCGTCGTGTTGACGCTGGAGGTGTTCGTGCAGTTGGCAATGATGCCGTGATTTTCACCGGCGATGCCGCCGATGAAGTGCGCACCGTAGACACTGCCCGTGGTCGTGCAGCTTTCGATGACGCCGGCAGCCAGATTTGTGCCCGCGATGCCGCCGACAACGGACGCGCCGGAGGACACGCCCTCAAAGCGGCAGTTGTGCAGCGTACCGGCGTTGCTGCCCGCAATGCCGCCCACGGTGGAGCGGCTGCCGGTGGGCATCGAGCGGCCCCGGATGACGAGGTCGCGGACGTTGGCCCCCTGCTGCACATAGCGGAAGAAGCCGATGACCGAGCCGTCATCTACAAGGCTCAGGCCGGAGATCGTGTGGCCCTGCCCCTCAAATACGCCGCTGAAGGACGGGATGCCCGCAAAGCCGCTGCCGGTCAGTTCCAGATCGGCGTCCAGATAGACGGTGCGGTTTTTGCTCCAGCTGTCCAGGCGGCAGGAATCGGCCAGCTGCAAAAGGTCATCGACGGTGCCGATGTGGAAGGTCTCCTTTTCGGCGGTGTCGGCGGTCCCGCTCTCCCCTTCCGCAAAAACGGGCAGGGTCAGCGCCAGCACAAGGCAGAGCGCCAGCAGCGCAGCCCAGAGGCGGCGCGTCAGGTCAAAAATGCGGTTCATTCAGCGTCGCCTCCCTTCGTGTCAGTGTCGGGCGTATCGGGTGTGCCTGGTTCGGGGGCACCGTCCTCGGATTCGTGGATGTTCTTCTCCGACAGGTACATGTCGGGCTTGTCAACGGTAAATTCGGTGCCGGTGGCAATGTTCGCACTGAACTTGCCGTGCAGCACGCCCTTGATGTCAGCATCTACGACGCCGTTGATGTAGCCGCGCACGCGGCCATTGACGTGCATTGTGCCACTGGCCGTGCGGGCCATACCGGCAACGCCCTTCATCTCAAAGCTCGTGCGCTCGATGATGGTGTCGCCCAGGATCAGGATCTGCGGCAGGACAAACAGAACCAGAAGGATGGAAACGATCGTGCCGCGGCCCAGGCAGGTACCGATGGCGGAGATAACGGGGTTCGTGGTCAGCACGCTGATCAGAATACCCGCGGATGCCAGAATGGAGCCGGAGGTGAAGATGGTCGGGAACGACTCGTTCAGGGCTGCGACGATGGCCTCCCGCGGGCGCATGACCTTCTTCAGGTCGGTGTAGTGGCTGGAGATAACGATGGCGTAGTCGATGTTTGCACCCATCTGAATGGAGTTGACGATCAGGTAGCCGAGGAAGTACAGCGGGGTGTGCTGCAGGTACGGCACCGAGAAGTTGATCCAGATACTGCCCTGAATGACGATGATCAGCAGCACGGGCAGACCCGCGGACTTGAATGTGAACAGCAGGACCAGGATAACGAACAGCGCGGACAACACACTGATCAGCAGGTTATCCTCGCCGAAGGAACTGGACAGGTCCATGGCGCTCGTCGTATTGCCGACAACGTAGAACGAATCGGTGGCGTAGTATTTGCCGATGATGTCGTGCATCTTGTTGACGAAGGCAAACGTCTCGTCGGTCTCCTCGGGCAGGTTCAGATAGACGACCATACGGCTGTAATCGTCGCTCTGCAGCTGCTTCTGGGCTTCATCGAGCTGGTCGAACAGGTCGTCCAGAGTGTCCTGCACATCGCCCGAGAGCGTGATGTTGCCGTCGTGCATCTCCTGTTCCAGGAACCTGAACATGTCGTAGATCGGCACTTTATAATCGTCCAAGCCGTTGATGATCTCGCCGTACTCGTCATGGTCGACGGCGTAGGCGCCGTACAGTGCCTTGGCAACCTCGTAGTCGAGGTCGGCCATCTCGGCCAGCTGGCGCGGTGTCACAGCGTCGGTCAGCATATAGCCGTCCATCGCTTCAATGTTGGCCAGACCCATCGTGGATTTGACCTCGGCGCAGGCGTCCAGCTCGTCGAGGATCCTGCCCTCGGACTCATAGTCGCCCGACGGTACAATGACGGCCACCATGTTGCTGGAACCGAAGGTGTTTTTGATTTTCTGGTAGGCGATCTGGCGCTCGCTCTGCTTGGCGGTGACCAGGTCGGTGTAGGTGTAGCAGTAGGGGCACAGGTTGGCAAAGACCGCCGCCGCCACGATGATGACGCCGAAGATCGGCGGGATGATAAAGCGGGTCTTGATGTCGAACTGGCCGACGGCGGTAATCTTGGGAATCAGGTTTTTGTGGCGGGTTTTGTCGATCAGCTTGCTGAACAGCACCAGCAGGCCGGGCATCAGCGTAAAGACACAGAGCATACTGAACAGGATAGCCTTGATCAGGACCGTAGCCAGGTCGCGGCCAATGCCGAAGTGCATGAACGCCAGCGCGGCCAGGCCGCTGATCGTCGTGAGCGAGGAGGAAGAAATCTCCGGGATAGCCTTGGAAAGCGCGGCAATGCAGGCCTCGCGGGTGGGCAGCGTCTCATGCTCATCGCTGAAACGGTGGCACAGAATGATGGCGTAGTCGATGGCCAGCGCCAGCTGCAGTATGACGGTGACTGAGTTGGAGATGAAGCTGATCGTGCCGCACAGGAAGTTTGTGCCCATGTTCAGCAGCGCCGCCGCGCCGAAGGTCATGAGGAGGACCGGGACCTCGGCATAGGAGCGGGAGGTCAGCGTCAGCACGACGACGATGATGATGGCCGCGATGATGACGATGACGACCATTTCCGATTGCAGGTCCGCGGAGGAATCGTAGCCGACCTCGGAATAGATCGAGGTGTCGTAGCTGCCCTCAAGCTCGTCGCGGATCTCCTGCAGGGCGTTCTCGGCGCGCTCGTCCCCTACTTCTGCGTCAAAGCTGACGGAGAACAGCGCCGACGCATTCGTGTAATGCTCGTCGGTGTCGTCAAATTCAACGGTGGTGACACCCTCGATGTCCTCAAGCCGGGACTGGATGTCCAGCGCAGTATCGTAGGTGATGTTGGACACCATGACGTTGGCCGTGCCGTAGGTGACGAAGTTGTCATTCATCACGGTCAGGCCCTGGCGGGTCTCGGTTGTGTCGGGCAGGTAGGTCGTGATGTCGTCCTCGACCTTGACCCAGCCCGTCGCGATGACACTGAAAATCAGCGCAAATATGTATAACAGGAAGAACAGGTTGCGTTTATCAACGATAAACGAAGCCAGCTTTTCCATCCCGCCGCCTTTTGGCTTTTCGTTCTCCAAGAGTATACAGCCTCACTTTCCCATTTTATTCGATACTAAAAGGATACATCAATATTATACGAAATGCAAGGCCCATGCAACACGGTCAAATTCAGAGGAATGTACAAAGAAACGAGGAAGTTTTTGTTAAGGTACACAAAACAAAAACACCGTGCGGTGTTAAACCACACGGTGTTGAAAGCTATTTGGTAAGCTAAATTACTTCAGCTCGACCTTAGCGCCGACCTCGGCCAGCTTCTTCTGGATGTCCTCGGCGTCAGCCTTGGAAGCCTGCTCCTTCAGCTTGGCGTTCGGGGTCTCAACCAGCTTCTTGGCCTCCATCAGGGAAGCGCCGGTCAGCTCCTTAACGGTCTTGATGACCTGCATCTTGTTGGCGCCAACGTCAGCCAGGATGACGTCAAACTCGGTCTTCTCCTCCTCAGCGGGAGCAGCAGCGCCGGCGGCAGCGGGAGCGGCAGCAGCAACAGCAGAAACGCCGAACTCCTCGCAGATGGTGTCAACGAGCTCTTTCAGCTCCAGAACAGTCATAGTCTTGACAGACTCGACAATGGCAGTGATCTTCTCAGAAGCCATGGTAGTTACCTCCATAAATTTTATAGTTTTAAGCGGCGCGGTTTGTATTCAAGGAGCGCTGCGCCGGTGCGCTCAACCTGCTAAACCTAAACTCAGGCAGCAGTCTCGTCCTGCTTGTCGACGATACCCTGCAGGGCAACAGCCAGACCGCCAACGATACCGTTGAGGGAGCCAGCCAGCATGGAGAGCAGGCCTTCGCGGTTGGGCATGGTAGACAGGCTCTTGATACCTGCAGCGTCCATGACCTGACCATCGCAGAAGCCGCCCTTGACGACGAAGCGCTTGGACTTGTCGGCGTCAGCAAACTTGCACAGGATGCGAGCAGCAGCAGCCGGATCCTCCGGAGACAGAGCGATAGCCGTGTCACCCTTGAAGTACTCGGTCAGACCCTCGTACTGGGTGCCCTTGACGGCCAGGCGCAGCATGGTGTTCTTGACGACCATGTAGTGCACGCCAGCCTCACGCAGCTCCTTACGCAGCTTGGTGTCATCAGCAACGCTGATGCCGTTGTAAGCAACGACAACACCGGCCAGAGAGCCTGCGATTTTCTCGTTCAGATCAGCAACAAGAGCCTTCTTAGCTTCCAGAATCTTTGCACTGGGCATTTGAAATTCACCTCATTCCACTTACAGATTGGTTTCGGTAAGCGGCTTTTTATGTGATATACAGAAAAAAGCCCCTTCCCGTCGCCGGGAAAGGGCTTGAAAGCATTGCAATCAAACGCACGTTTCTCGGCAGGTGGGTAAAACCCGTTATGCCTTGCGGCACCTGCTGTCTCAAAAACAGCTTAATTAGTATAGCACGCGAACGTGCGTTTGTCAAGCGTTTTTCAGCTCAAAGCTGAAAAACTTATACGCCGTACTTGTTGGTAGCAACGCGGACGCCGGGGCCCATGGTGGTGGCGATGGTAGCGCTCTTGAAGTACTGGCCCTTGGCAGCGGCGGGCTTAGCCTTGGCGATGGCATCCAGGACGGTGTCCAGGTTGGTCATCAGCTTCTCGGCGCCGAAAGAGGCCTTGCCGATGGGCACATGGATGATGTTCTGCTTGTCCAGACGGTACTCGATCTTACCTGCCTTAGCGTCGGTAACAGCCTTGCCGACGTCGGGGGTAACGGTGCCGGCCTTCGGGTTGGGCATCAGACCACGGGGGCCCAGGACCTTACCGAGACGGCCAACGCGGCCCATCATGTCGGGGGTGGTGACCAGAACGTCGAAGTCCAGGTAGCCGCCGGCGATCTTGGCGATCAGATCGTCATCACCGACCTCCTGCGCACCGGCAGCCTCAGCGGCCTTGGCGGCGTCGCCCTTGGCGATGGCGATAACGCGGACGTTCTTACCGGTGCCGTTGGGCAGGACAACAGCGCCGCGGACCTGCTGGTCGGCGTGACGGCTGTCAACGCCCAGGCGAACGTGCAGCTCAACGGTCTCGTCGAACTTAGCGGTAGCGGTCTTGCAGCACAGCTCCAGGGCCTCGTTGGGATCGTAAGTCTTGTTATTCTCGATCAGCTTAGCAGCGTCGATATACTTCTTGCCGTGTTTCATTGCGTATTACCCTCCTATTCAGCCCTCAACGGTAACGCCCATGCTGCGGGCGGTGCCCTTGATCATGCTGACAGCGGCCTCCAGGGAAGCAGCGTTCAGGTCGGGCATCTTGGTCTTGGCGATCTCCTCGGCCTGAGCCAGCGTGATGGAGCCAACCTTGTTCTTGTTGGGCACGCCGGAAGCAGTGTCGATGCCGGCAGCCTTCTTGATCAGAACGGGCGCCGGAGGAGTCTTGGTGATGAAGGAGAAGGAGCGGTCAGCGTAGACCGTGATGACGACGGGGATGATCATGCCCATCTGGTTCTTGGTACGCTCGTTGAACTCCTTGGTGAACGCCATGATGTTGACGCCCTTCTGACCCAGAGCAGGACCAACAGGGGGAGCCGGAGTTGCCTTGCCGGCGGGGATTTGCAGCTTGATGTAGCCAGTGATTTTCTGTGCCATAATACTTGCACCTCCAAATTTTGTGGTGAGTTGCGGCCTGCGGTGCAGACCTCCCACGGGCGCACGACCTCCGCGCGCCCTATAAAAACCGTACCCCGGGCACAGGCCCGTTCGCGGTCTTTACCGGAAACTAGGGTGTCCTGAGAAAAACTCAGAACAGCTTGACCTGATGCAGCTCCAGCTCTGCCGGAAGCTCGCGGCCAAACATGGTGATCCTTACGCGCACCTTGCGCGCAGGAATGTCGATCTCGTCGACGGTGCCGACAGAGCCTTCCATCGGACCGGCGGTGATCTCAACCGTGTCACCGACCTTGTACTCGACCTCAAGGTCAACGGTGGTTTCGACGCCCATCTTGGCAACCTCCGCCTCGGTCAGGGGCTCGGGCTTGGACTCCGGGCCGACAAAGCCGGTGCAGCCGCGCGTGTTGCGCACGATGTACCAGGTGTTGTCGTTCATGACCATTTTAATAAAGACGTAGCCGGGGTAGAGCTTCGACTGAACCTCTTTCTCGCCGGTCTTGTTGCCGCGCTTGTCAAAAACTTCTTCAATGCGGGTCTCGGTGGGAACCTTGACGTCGCAGATCAGATCCTGCAGGTGGCGGTTCTCCACCATCGTCATCAGATCGGTTGCGACCTTGTTCTCATAGCCGGAATAGGTATGTGCCACATACCAATTTGCTTGCTCAGCCATTGTCTTTGCCTCCGCTCAACGCGCTCAGGCGCCGATCAACAGGTGGATGGCGCCGCCAAAGATGAGGTCCAGCAGGATCAGCACGACAGCTGCGACCAGCACGACCACGATAACGGTGATCGTATTGGTTTTGACGTCGTTCTTGCTGGGCCACACGACCTTTTTCAGCTCGCTCTTCGTATCTTTGAAATACTTGCCGATCCCTTTGAAAAAGTTCTTGACCTTGTCGAAGAAGGAGACCTTCTTCTTGCCGTCGTTCTTTTTGGGCTTGTCGCTTTGAGTCTGGGCTGCAGCGGTGGCTGCTTTATTGTCTGCCATCTCTAAGCTCCTATCCTCACTTGGTTTCGCGGTGAAGGGTATGCTTCTTGCAGAAACGGCAATACTTCTTCATCTCAAGACGGTCCGGAGAGTTCTTCTTGTTCTTCTCCTTGTTGTAGTTGCGCTGCTTGCACTCCGTGCAGGCCAGGGTGATCTTGACAGTCATTGTTCGGCACCTCCATTATCGGTTAATAAGCCTCCCTCGCGCTTGCAGGCGCCCTTGAAAAAGGGCATAAAAAATAAACCCGCAAAAGAGGTGCTATCATAATAACACGACTGCGGGTCTACGTCAAGCGGTTTTGCAAAAATTCTTGTAAAATTTTGACGGCCTTGCGCCGAACGCAGAAGCGGAAGCTCCGCGGGCGGGCATAGCTGCGTTCCCCGTCACAGCAGGAGGGCGCAAACGGCTGCCATCCCCTCCTCCGTCAGCTGCACGCCGCCCCGGGCAGTGGCCACGGCGGCGGTGGTGTAGTCGATCGTCAGGGCGGTGCGGGCACTTAAATAGGCCAGTGTCTCGCCCAGGGCGTTCAGGTCTGCGGCCAGCAGGTCGGTCAGCAGCCGGGCACTGCGGCTGCGCAGACCGTCGGGCAGATCGGCCAGCAGCGCCGGGTCCTGCCGCAGGAACGCCGCCCAGACGGCAGCGCGGGCCATGCAGCCCTCCCCTGCCCCGGGCAGCGCCGCCTGCAATTGGGCGATCAGCTCCGACGCCTGCGCGGCGGTACACACGGCGATGGGATCCTCGCCGTAGCCCAGGCGCGTGCGTGCGGCGGCATCCAGCAGCGATGCCGTGTCGATGCTGTGCGGCCCGCGCAGTCCGCCCAGGTGGCGGGCGTGGCCGCGATATAGTGCAGCGCCGGGGCAGCGGTCTCCCCCGTAGCCACCGTGCCGACGAGCAGCTGTGCGGCCCGCCCGGCCCCGGCAGACAGCGCACACTCCGCCAGCGTTGTTGTGCCCGAGGGTGCGCTGACGCGCAGCGTACCCGGCAGTGCGCAGAGTGTGACCGTCTGCTGCGGGCCGTCCGCACGGGCCAGCACAAAGGCGGGCTCCTCCTGCTGGACGACAAGCAGCAGCGTATACACGCCCTGCGCGCCCGGCTCGATGTGCAGCGTACTGTCCGCCGCCGACGCCTGGCGCAGGAGCTGCTGCTTCTGGTATTGGTCGGTGAAGAACGCGACGGTCAGCACCATCGGCAGCAGCAGAAGCAGCGTCAGCCCGAGGCTGTACCAGAAAATTCCGCGGTTGGAACGCATAACCCACACTCCCCCAGCAAAGACTATGCCTACAGTGTAGGCCGCAAGGGCCGCGCTTATACACTATTATAAAGGAGTGTCTGGTATGTTTGATGAATTTGGACCCCGCGGTGCCGAGGATGAGCGCGAAGGCTTCTGGACCGATTTGAGCGAGGTGCCCGACGAGCAGCACCGCGACGAGGATGAGCCGAAGCAGACGCAGGAGGTAATTGTCCCACCCGCGCAGGAGCCGTATGGCCCGGGGATCGTGCCGCCGGAGGAGAGCTAAAGTAAAAAGGCTTCCCCCGCGGGGGAAGCTGTCGCCGCAGGCGACTGATGAGGGGCGAGCTTGCGGAGGCAGCCCGTACACGGGGAAACGTCGCAAGCTCGCCCCTCATCCGG
>OMAJ01000826.1_pt1 | contig 14129 bp, 9 predicted proteins | sample 1644631 | NCBI WGS metagenome assembly OMAJ01 (sample SAMEA103958133, study PRJEB25191) | human gut metagenome | biome: human-associated habitat [ENVO:00009003]; feature: intestine environment [ENVO:2100002]; material: feces | place: Germany | collected 2013/2015 | reverse complement strand
TTGGGATGCGGCTTTGCCGCGCAAAACAGGAAATCCCGCCTTTCAGCCGCAGCTAATAAATCCTGTCTGAAAGGCCGGCCCTTTATAATCTGGTCTTGCCGTCCTGCTCCCTATGGAAACGGGCAGCCTGTTTGCGCGGCATCTACGGGGCGGGCGGATTCTCCGGCCTGCTCCGGGGGCGGTTTCCGCGTTGAATTCTTCTATTGAGTGAAGTTGCGTCACTGTGTTCAGCGGAACCGCCCCTTTTTCATGCCGATACTCCCGCATGCGAATCGGCAAAACGGCACACGCATTGATGAACAACGTAAAACTCCATGATGAACGAAAACGACTTCGGCTCCGAAAAAGTCCTGCGGGCAATCAATCACCTTTACATGATGCAGGTGTGCATCTGCATCGCCGCCCTGAAAGAGTTGCGCTCGGCGGAGCTGACCGACAAAAACATCATCCTCCGGGCAATTATGCGCGACATGCCCGACTGCGGCATCTGTGCCGATCTCACGGCCGAAGATTACGGCGTCGATTTTTGGGCTGACCGGGCCGAGTATGTGAACGAATCGACGTTCAATCTCTATGTCACGCAGGCCGAGGAGAACGTGCTGTGGAACATCGAGAAAAAAGGCCAAAAACCGGGGCGTCTGGCGGTTCCGCAGCAGCGGATCACCGTGCGGGGCGATGGAATGGGCACAGCCCCGGTTATTCCGCTGGCCTATCTGACGGTGTTGAGTGCCAAATTGGTGGCGATGGCTTTCCCGAACGAGCAGACAGCCGCGGAATTGTCCGACTACGACGACGAGCGGGTGATGATCGTCCTGGGCGAGCGTTTGCAGACGATATTGGAAGATTTGGCCGGGATGCCCGACGGGGATGACGGCGCAAGCCCGGTGAGTTGAGCCGCGCCCGGAAAAAACGGGGCGGCCCCGAAAGACCGCCCCGCCGCTGAAAAGTTGGCGTCACTCCTGTTCGACAGGTTCTTTTTTAACCTCTTCCGGCTCTTTCCGCCGGACGGGCTGTTTTTTCACTTGCAGTTCGCGTTCGAGCAGCTTGTCCACCAGTTTGCGTTTGGCTTGCTGGGCCTCGAGCGGTGTGGGCGGAACGTCCGAAACATCCATTTTCAGATAATCCAGATAACTCTGATACGAAATGCCGAAGATGTAGCATCCGAGCCGCTTCCAGACCCGTTTGTGGCATTTGGCCTTGTATTCGGGCTCGTGATACATCCGGTCAAATTCCTGAACCGCCTTGACCCGCAGGCGCATGTAGTAATTGTTGTAAGACATAAAATAAATAATTTTAGTTATTCGAGCGACATTGCTCACTAAAATTTACGCAATTAATTGCGGTTCAGGTTAAAAGAGAAGTCCCTTAATTCTTCGCGCGTGGAAAGTCTGCAAAACAGGTATTCGGCGGGCAGAAAAGTCCAATGATTATACTTTTTCAGATCCGCCGAGGAAGTTTCCAGACAGATGCGGCCATCGGTGTCCCGGTCGTTGACGATTCCCCACAGCGACGTTCCGCTTTCGCAACCGGGGTCGGTCGCATGGAACAAATAGACATCGCCAATACGAAATTTGCAGGTTTTTATAGTCATATCAGGTTCGTTAGATTTCTATGGCGGCAAAGGTGATAATCATAAAACGAATCTCCAAGCCGTGTAGTAACTGTAACGATAAGGAGCGAGGGGGTTAAATGAAAAATCCGGATGCGAATTGCATCCGGATTTTTATTATTCGGCCGACCATCTGCGATTGAATTCTTCGGTCAGGCGGACGACCTGCCCAAACAAGAGCGTCAATTCCTGAGTATATTTCTCCAGCCGTGCCAGTAAAGCCACGGCACGGCGGTCGTTGAAATTGGTGTGGATGGCTTTGACGGTCTGGTTGTAGTTGACCCCGACTCCTTTCCCCAAGCTGCGCAGGCAAGAGGCCAAAATTGCGGTCGCCCCGGTGCCCGGACAATAGCTATCAGTGTCCGATCCTCCCAATCCCACAGGCGGGGCAAGCCGTCAAAACGCCGGATATTGAATCCGCATACCCAGAGGCAACTCTAATTCCCGTTTACCAAAACGGCAAACAGCCGAGCATGTAACACAATGGAAAACAGCATGTTAATTTTCAGAACGAGTTAACATACATCTCATTTCAACCCCGGCGGACTTGAATTACACCCGCAATTAGGTAATTTTGTATGAGCACAAAAAACTCCCGGCGGACGAATGCTCCGACGGGATTTGCGGAACTTGCGAAACGAATGAACCTGACCTACCAACCTGCGGAGAAACCGTCGATGCAGCTCATACGCCCTTTCCCGGGGGCGGGACGGATCGTCCCGTCGCCGCCGTGCGTTTTGTCCCCGACCGTCCCGCATCGGGTTCGGGCCGCATCTCCCGCACCGTGGGACACGCCCGGGGAATTCCGGATAAAAACCGCCGCAACCAACGCGTCAACCTATTAAATATATACCCTACTAAAACCAACATTCATGAAAAACTTCTACTGCAAATGCCGGTTACACTTATGGCTCGCCTGCCTGACGGCAGGAATCGGGCTGTCAGCGTGCTCTGACGGCGACGAGGGGGGGGGAATTCGGGATACCAACCCGACAAACCCATCGAACTCGAATCGTTCTATCCTAAAACCGGGCCGATAGCGACCCAGGTAATCATCAAGGGCAAGAACTTCGGCACCGACGCCAAAGCCCTCAATGTCTATTTCAACGAAAAACGCGCAGCCGTAATCTCCTCGACGGGAGACCGCATGCTCGTCCTTGCACCCAAGCTCCCGGGCGAAGAGTGCGTCATCTCGGTCTCCGTGGGTGAGAACGAGCAGAACAAGGTACAGTTCGACGAACTGTTCGACTACATCATCCAGACCAATGTTTCCACGATCGCCGGGGGCATGAAGGGCACTACCATGCCCGAAGGAACCACCTCGCTGATCGGGTCGTATTTCTCGTCGAAGCCCGAATCGGGAATCGCCGTCGACAAGCACGACAACCTCTACGTCCGCTTCAGCATAGACGACGGAGGCAAGCACCGCGTCTACATGATGAACGAGGAGGCCGGAAATATCAAAGTCCTCAACGATTTCGGCATCCTCGTAACGGGTATCCTCCTGAGCACCGACCTGGCCACAGGCAATGTATATTGGTACCACACCAACATCGGGAACAAGGGATACGGATATTTCGATCCCGTCGCCGACTACGCCAACACGAACATGGGAGACATCAAGTGGGATCACGACCTGTTCTATACCGACGGCAATTTCGCTCCCGTATGGAATGCCATCCAGACCTTCACGATGTGCCCGGCCGACAATAAATTCTACTTCTACACCAACGAGGGCGTCGTGGCCCGCTGGGATCCCGCCACCGGAAAGGGCGAGGATCTCACGCCTCCCGGCCGCTTCATAGACTCCCAAGGAGACATCATGGGCGTCGTCTTCGATCCGCGCGACCCCAACATCGTCTATTTCGCCAACCAGGGCCAGCACTGCATCTACAAGCACGACATCGCCGCTGGCACCATCGAATTGTGGGCCGGGCGGAAAAACACGGCGGGCTATCTGGACGGGCCGCTCGCCGAGGCGCAGTTCAACTACCCCTGCCAGATGTGCGTAGACCCCGAAGGCGAGGCCATCTACGTAACGGACAGGGAGAATCACTGTATCCGTAAGATCACGCTCTCGAATGGCTACGTCTCCACGTTCGCGGGGACGCCCAAATCGTCCGGCTATGTGAACGGCCCTGCCGACGCGGCCAAATTCAACAAACCGGTCGGCCTGGCCATCACCGCGGAAGGCAACCTCTACATCGGCGACAGCGAGAACTATGCCATCCGCCGCATAGCCATCGAATAAGTAGGTTTATTCACCTAACAATCCTAAACAGACATGAAGCGAATTCTATTGATATGCGCCTTCCTGCTCGCGCTCGCGGTACAGGCAGGTGCCCAGAGCAAACAGCAACAGCAGCAGCCGGTCGAGGTGAACGGACTGGTCGTGGATTCGGACGACGTTCCCATCGTCGGCGCCACGGTCTATATCAAGGACGAGCCGGGCATCGGCTCCATCACCAATTCGGAAGGCCGGTTCAAACTCACCGCCAAACTGTACAATACGCTGGCCGTATCGTTCATGGGGTACGAAACCGCCGAACAGATCATCACTTCGGCGGCCGACGTCAAGATCACCCTCCGGGAAGGCAACCAGATGGAAGAGGTCGTCGTCATCGGTATGGGTACGCAGCGCAAAGTCAGCGTGACGGGCGCCGTGGCGGTGGTCGACACCAAAGACCTCGAACTGCCCGCGACGAATATCGTCAACACGCTCGGCGGCCGCGTCCCGGGCGTGATTTCCATCCAGTCGAGCGGTGAGCCGGGGCGGAACATCTCCGAATTCTGGGTGCGCGGCATCGGCACGTTCGGCGCCAACAGCGGCGCCCTGGTGCTGATCGACGGCCTGGAAGGCAACCTGAGCCAGATCGACCCGGCCGACGTCGAGAGCTTCTCGGTGCTCAAGGACGCCGCCGCAACGGCCGTCTACGGCAGCCGCGGTGCGAACGGCGTGGTGCTCGTGACCACCAAGCGCGGTAAACAGGAGCAGCTCAAAATCACCTTCCGCTCGAACTACACCATCTCCGAGCTGCGCCGCCTGCCCCGCTACGTGGGTGCCACGCAGTATGCCGAAATGGCGAACGAAGCAGCCGTAGCCTCGGGCATGAGCCCGATCTACAACGACACGCAGATGGACATCATCCGCTACGGGCTGGATCCCGACCTCTACCCCGACATCGACTGGCAGGACGTGATCCTCAACCCCACCTCGTTCCAGCACACGCAGTATGTCAGTGCACAGGGCGGCGGCAACATCGCCCGCTATTTCGCCAGCCTGGGCATGTCGCAGGAATCGTCGGCCTACAAGAGCATGGACGACAGCAAATACAACAAGGGCGTCGGCTACGACACCTATAATTTCCGCACCAACATCGACATCAACCTGACCAAGACGACGCAGATCTACCTGGGTGCCATGGGCTTCATGTCGGTGAACAAGCGTCCGAGCATGGGTAAGAAGTACAGCCGCACCGACACGTCGCTCACCGACTGGATCTGGGATTCGCAGTCCAAGACGACCCCGCTGATGTACCCGCTGCGCTATTCGAGCGGCGAGCTGCCCGCCTCGGGTTCGGACAGCGACATCCCGCCCCACGTGCTGCTCAACTACACGGGCAACACCGTGGAGAACAAAAGCCGCACGCTCTTCAACATCGGCATAAAACAGGATTTGTCGATGCTCACCGAAGGGCTGAACATCGAGGCCACCGGTTCGTGGGATTCCCAGTCGCTCTATGGCGAAAGCCGCTACTCCATGCCGGCCCTCTACCTGGCACGCGAGCGCAACCAGAAAGGCGAGCTGATCCTTTCGGAACAGGTCACCGAGGCTTCGGTGCAGTATAACTCCGAGGCATGGAACTGGCGGAAACTCTATTTCGACGCCAAAGTCAACTACGACCGCACCTTCGGGAACCACCGCGTAGGCGGCTTGTTGTTCTACTACCTGGAAAGCACGACCGAATCGGGTGCCGACAGTTCGATGAACGCCATCGCAAGGCGTTACCAGAGCCTCTCGGGGCGCTTCACCTACGGCTTCAAGGATACCTATTTCCTCGACGTGAACTTCGGCCTGAACGGTTCGGAGAACTTCCAGAGCGGCCGGCAGTACGGATTCTTCCCGGCCGTGGCCGTGGGCTGGGTTCCCACGCAGTACGAATTCATGAAGCGGATCAAGTGGATCGACTTCATGAAGATCCGCGCCTCGTACGGTATGGTGGGTAACGACCGGATTTCCAGCGTGCGCTTCCCCTACCTGACGATCATCGAAGAGAAGACCGACGGCACACCGTGGGGCGGTTCGGGCGTACTGACCGAGAACCGCGTGGGCGCCGACAACCTGGCGTGGGAGAAAGCCAAGAAATTCGACATCGGTATGGATCTCCACCTCTTCGGCGACCGCTTCACCATGACGGTGGACTATTTCCGCGACCGCCGTGAAGGCATCTTCCAGGAACGCGCCCAGATTCCGGACTACGTGGGCGTCATCAGCATGCCCTACGGGAACGTCGGCAGCATGACCAGCTGGGGCGGCGACGGGAACTTCGAATATTTCCAGCCCCTCGGCAAAAACTTCCACTTCACGCTGCGCGGTAACTTCACGCTCTCAAAGAACAAGATCAACAACTGGGAAGAGGCCACGCAGCCTTATCCCTACCTGAGCAAGACCGGGTTCTCGAACGACGTGCAGCGGGGATTCATCTCCCTGGGACTCTTCAAGGATCAGCAGGACGTGGACATGAGCCCCGAGCAGTTCGGCACGGTACGCCCGGGCGACATCAAGTACAAGGACGTGAACGGCGACGGCGTGATCACCGACGACGACAAGGTGCCCCTGTTCGCCTATTCCGGCATCCCGCAGTTCATGTACGGATTCGGCGCCGAAGTCCGCTACAAGAACTGGACGCTCAACGTCCTGTTCAAAGGCACGGGCAACAACTATTTCCTCTACGGGGACAAGGACGGCTCGAAATTCGACGGTTACATTCCCTTCAACGGCGGATACAAGGGCAACGTACTGGCCCTGGCCTACAATCCGGCCAACCGCTGGACTTCGGCCGACTACTCGGGCAACCGGGCGACCGAGAACCCCAATGCGCGGTTCCCGCGCCTTTCCTACGGCAACAACGCCAACAACACCAAACCCTCGACCTTCTGGAAAGGCAATGCCCGCTATCTGCGCCTGCAGGAGCTGAGCCTGAACTACAACCTGCACACGCCGGGGCTGCGCAAAGCGCTCGGCCTGCAATCCATCGACTTCCAGATCATGTGCGAGAACCTCGCGGTATGGGACGGCGTGGAGATTTTCGACCCCGAGCAGGCCATGCAGACCGGGCACGCCTACCCGATCCCGCGCCGCTTCTCGCTGCAGATTTACCTGAACTTCTAACCCGAATCTCTCCTAAGAACATAAACTACCATGAAAAAATCATTCATCATACCCCTCGCGCTGGTCGGCCTGCTCACCGCGTCGTGCAACTTCCTGAACGTGGACGACTACTTCGAGGACACCTTCTCCGAAGAGCGTATCTTCGAGAGCCAATACAACATCGAGCGCTATTTCAACGGTGCGGTGAACCAGCTGCCCAAAGAGGGCCGCATCTACTACTGGTGCAGCGTCCCCGGCGCCACCGGGTCTGACGAGGCCGTCAGTTGCGGGACATTCTACAACGGCATCCTGGACGTCTCCTTCCCCGGCACGGAGCTGACCACCGACAAGATCACCTACACCGAGACGGGCGGCTGGGACTGGAATTTCAATGTCTGGCCCAACTGCTACAAGGTCATCCGCAAGGTGAACACCATCCTGCCCCACATCGACGAGGTGCCCGACATGAACGCCTTCGACAAAATGGAGTTCCGTGCACGCGCACGTTTCCTGCGGGCTTATGCCTACTACTGGATACTCCAGAACCAGGGCCCCATGATCCTCGTGGGCGACCAGGTTCTCAACACCAACGAAACGCCCGACTATTACCAGGCCGAGCGCAGCACCTACGACGAATGCGTGGATTACATCTGCTCCGAGCTCGAAGCCGCTGCGGAAAGCCTCGAAACCGAGCAGCCGTTGGATCTCTTCGGCAGCCCGACCAAAGGCGCCGCGCTGGCGCTGGTCGCACGCCTGCGCCTGCAGGCCGCGAGCCCGCTTTTCAACGGCGGAGCCGCCGCACGCCGTTATTTCGGGGCTTTCAAGCGTAAATCCGACGGAGTGCACTACATCTCCCAGACCTACGACGAAAGCAAGTGGGCTGTGGCAGCCGCGGCGGCCAAGCGCGTCATCGACCTGGGCATCTACCGCCTGCATACGGTTCCGGCCGACGAATACACCCTGCCACTGCCCTCGAACGTCCCCTCCGATCCCTTCCCTGCGGGTGCGGGCGGCATCGACCCCTTCCGTTCCTACTCGGAAATGTTCACCGGCGAAACGACGAACGTGACCAACCCGGAGCTGATCTGGGGCACGACGCAGAACATCACCGACCAGCAGGACGTCGTATTCCCGCTCAAGTTGGGCGGCAACAGTTCGATCAGCATCCCGCAACGCATCGTCGACGCCTACCGCATGGCCGACGGCCGCGACATCAACAACGCGAGCGCCGAGTACCCCTACGAGGATCGTCCCTACGACCAGACCTGCGTCACCGCAGCCGACAAGCAGCTATCGAAGAACTACACCCTGCCCGGCGGCACTTACAAGGCCTATGACAACCGCGAGCCGCGGTTCTACGCGAGCATCGGTTTCTCGGGCACCCTGTGGCAGATGCAGTCTACGACCTCGGAAGAGATGCGGAACAAGATCGTCGAGTACTACAACGGCGCCAATGCCGGCAAAAACCAGGCGGGCGTGACCAACATCTACAACCTGACGGGATACACCTGCTACAAGTACGTCCACCCGCGCGACGCGCGTACGGGCAGCAACGCCCGCACGGTTCAGAAGACCTTCCCGCTGATCCGCTACGCCGAAATCCTGCTCTCCTACGCCGAGGCGCTCAACAACCTGACCAAGACCCACGAGGTCAACGGCCAAAGCTACTCGCGCGACCTGACCGCCATGGCCGGGGCTTTCAACCAGGTGCGTTACCGCGCCGGGCTCCCGGGCGCCGACGCCGGCGAACTGGTGGACGCCACCAGTTTCAACGAGCTGATCCGGCGCGAACGCATGGTCGAGTTCCTCCACGAAAACCGCCGCTACTACGACATCTGCCGCTGGGGCATTTTCGAGGAACTGGAACGCGAGCCGCTGACGGGCCTGAACGTCGAAGCCGGAAAATGGGAGGGATTCTACGCCCCGACGGTCATCTCGTACCGTACGATCCGCGAACGGACATTCAAGTCCAAGTACATGTTCATGCCGCTGCACCGCAACGAGCTGCGCAAAGTACCGAGCCTGGATCAGAACCCGGGCTGGGAGAAATAGTCAATTCCAAAAAATTCAGAAGATGAAAGCATTCAGCAAAATAACGATACTCGCCGCTGCGGCCGCCTTCCTCTGCTCCTGTGAAATGGAGTATTACAAGGAGGAGCTTTACCGCAAGGAGATATTCATTGTCAGCGGCGAAAACAACATCCTCGGGCAGGAGTTCGAATACGGCGAGAAGGGCTTCCAGGGAGAGCTGGCCATCTATGCCAGCGGCACGACGGGGCTCGACCAGAACGTCACCGTCAAACTCGGGCTGGACTTCGAGGCGATCGGCGAGTACAACAAACGCAATTTCGACACGAAGTTCGAGGAATACGCGATGGAACTTCCCGCCGAATACTATACGATCGACCCCATGAGCGTCGAGATGGAGGCCGGCAGCTGTTCGGCGAGCCTCCCGATCAACGTCAGGGTAGACGAGCTGCTCCCCGACCAGACCTATTTCATTCCGCTGCGCATCGAGTCCGTATCGTCCTGTATGCCCTCGGCCACCAAGAATTTCGTACTTTTCGAGATCCAGCGCAGGAACGACTACGCCACGACCAAGAGCAGCACCTACTACACCATGACCGGCACCACGCAGACCGGCTGGATCGTCGACAACATCTTCGGCTCGAACACCCGGCGCCAGGCGATCAACTCCTCGAAGCTGGTCATCCCCGTGGGTGAGCGCTCGGTGCGCATCCTCCCGGGCGCCACGGCCGCCAACGACAAGGTGACGACCCGCAACAACAGCCTGCGCGTGACGGTCGACCCCGAATCGTGGGTGAACGTCCCCGTCTACGTCGAAGGCGAAATCACGGACGAGGTCGTACCCATGCAGCGAGTCTTCATAACCCCCTATCTCGACAGCCAGGATGCCATCCGGGTCTCGGCCTCGCCGCTCAACGACTCTACCTACGACCCTGCGACCGGCACGTTCTACCTCTACTACCGTTACCAGCTCGCCACCGAAAGCGGGAATACCTGGCACGAAGTACGCGAGACGATGACCCGCTCCCAATACTAATCCTTATCGCAACAAACCATGAAAAGAAATATCATAGCATTCTGCATATTCTGCCTGTGTACGGGCTCCCTGGCCGCGTGCAACGACTTCGACAACCCGGCGATCCCCGACGACGAGGCGCCTGAAGTTACCCCGGCCCCCGTTCCGCCCGCCATCGACCCGTCGTGGAATTTGGTACAGATGCCCGACGAGGGAGGGCAGAATCCCCGCGTCTTCGTCTACAAGGACAAGAAATACGATGCCCTCTTCACCCGTACGCTGGGCTGGAACGGCGGCGACGGCGTGCTCACCACGGCACTGCCCGGCGGCCATGTCTTCTGGTCGTTCAACGACAGTTTCTACGGCGTGGTGGACGGCAAGACCCGCGCCCGGGGCAGTTGCAGCTTCCCGCGCAACAGCCTGATGATCCAGAAAGGGGCGACGATCGCCTCCGGACAGGAGAGCGACGACGACCTGGTATGGCTGGCCGACTACGTGCAGACGGACAACCCCTCGGGCGAACGCTACTACCAGGCCCGCACCCACATCCGCCATCCGAAAGCCTCCCTCTCCGATGCCGAGATCCAGAAAGGCGAAATCGACCAGGACTACTGCTACTGGGCCGGCGATGCCGTCGTATATGACGACCCCGCGCACGGAAAGATCCTGCAAATGCTCTGGACGGGCGTGGAACCCGGGTCGCTGAAAAACATCGACGGATGCCTGCGCGAGTACAGCCTCGAAGGCGAGCCGGGCGACGGGCAATACATGTCGGTGCTTTCGACCGACTACAATTTCAAATCCGACGGCCTGGGTTACGGCTCGACCATGTTCGAAGACACCGAAGGGGGACATATCTACCTCTATACGACCAAACAGGTGAACCTCGTTTCGCGCGTGCTGGTGGCCCGCACCGAGACGCTCGACCTGGGCAGCCCGTGGTCGTACTACATCCGCGACCTGAGCGGCGACTACCATTGGCAGAGCTCCGTGCCGAGCAACGAGGAGATGGAACGTTCCTACATCACGGCCGAATCGGGTTCGATGCCGTGGGTCTTCGAAAAAGACGGCGTCTACTACATGTGCATGGAGGCCTTCCCCTTCGGCCGCGACATCTACCTCTTCCGCAGCCAGACGCCTTACGGCCCCTTCACCGACCGGACGCTGCTCTTCACGCTGCCCGCGACGCTCGACAAGCTGGGCAGTCCCTACCACCAGCGCTGGTACATGATCAACCTCCACCCGGCGCTTTCGCGCCAGGGCGAGCTGGTATTCTCGACCAACAGCGACCCGGCCAACTTCTGGGACAATTTCAACCGCGTCGGCAGCGCCGATTTCTACCGGCCCTACTTCTTCCGCGTATATAACTGGGAACACGTTTACGACTCGGACGACGATTCCGGCACGGGAACGGAGGAATAGCGATCCGCGCGCACTCCGTTCCCCCGCCGGAGCGGAGTGCGCACCCTCCCCCCGTCCGAAAAAAACGCACGCCATGATAAAACGAATTTTCGCACTCTGCCTTTCACTGCTCGCCGCCGGCGTCAGCGCACAGGAACGCATCCCGCTCGACAGCCGCAGCGGACATATCCGTTGGGAGGTACGGCCGTCGGAGGGCGACGCCCTGCCCGCCGTCCCGGCCATCGTGCCCGGCTGCGTCTTCGCGTCGTACGTTGCGGCCGGCGTGGAAGCAGACCCCAATTTCGGCGACAACGCCTACCGCACGGACAAGAGCCGCTACGACCGCAATTTCCGCTACACGGGGCTCTTCCCAACGCCCCCGGTCGGCGAAGGCCGCACCCTTTGGCTCCGCTTCGAAGGGGTGAACCGCAAGGGTACCGTCCGCCTCAACGGCCATCAGTTGGGGCACCTCGACGGCTTCATGCAGCCGGGGGACTACGACATCACCCGGCTCGTGGCACCCGACGGGGAGAACCGCCTCGAAGTCGAGGTCGAATGGGTGGGATACCCCGTGCCCAATTTCCGCAGCCCGACCTATATCTCCAGCGCCGGGTGGGACTGGATGCCCTATGCCCCCGGGTTGCTAAGCGGCATCACCGACGATGTCTACCTGTCTCTCTCGGGCGACGTACGCCTCGTCGAACCGTGGGTGCGCACGAAGGTTCCCGACCGCGAACATGCGAAGGTCGAACTCCTTACCGACGTGGAGAACCGCTCTGACAAGGCCTGCGAGGGCGTGCTGCGGGGCGAGATCCGCCCCGGAGGCATCGCCTTCTCGCACCCCGTCCGCCTCGAAGCGGGCGAGCGGCGGACGATCCGGCTCACGGAGCGCGAGGTTCCCGGCCTGGCCGTAGAGCATCCGCAGCTCTGGTGGCCCAACGGCATGGGCGACCCCGCGTTGTACACCTGCCGCCTGGTGTTCGAAACCGACGGGCGGCAATCGGACGCACGGACAGTAACGTTCGGCATCCGCGAATACGGCTACGAGTGGCACGACGGCATCTTCCGCCTGAAGATCAACGGCGAACCGGTCTATGTCAAGGGCGGCAACTGGGGCATGAGCGAATGGCTGCTCCGCTGCCGCGGCGAGGAGTACGACACCCGCGTCGCACTCCACCGGCACATGCATTTCAACATGATCCGCAGCAGCAACAACATCAGCAATAGAACTCGGACAACCTTTTGCCAATGTTCCTACAATATAACCTTTTACCGTAACTGTCTCGTTGTTAAGCTGCAAAGCATTAGCTACGCTCACTGCGCTCGACCAATCAATTTCAGGAGAAGGATCAGGGGTATCACCGCCCCCACTTATCTCATGTGCTACTTGACTGCGACCGAATGCGAAATCATCTATACAATAAGTCGTAGAGTTAGATTTACCACCCTCGGCTACATAACGGAAACCAATATATACAATATCGCCTTTACCTTCCAAGCTGATATCGCCCGAAGCCACCCATGTATAATCACCATCGGCAGAAGTCGCAATCTTCACATTAAGTTTTTCTTTAGAAGTTGCGGTCGATTTAGGTTCGTTCAGAACATACACTTCAAGCATAGAGGTTTCTTTCCAATATGCCCCTTCACTATAAAATGAAAAGACTTTATTAGTAGCCTCTTTCACGTTCAACGCCGGGGTAAACATCCACAAATCATACGACTTACCAGCATTTTTATCACTACCATCGTGAGCGGTGGCCTGAATGTATTTCTCCTCTTTAAAGACCTTACTTTGCCATGTACGATCGTCATCGGCCGGAGAAACAATCTCGTGGGTCCAACCCGGACATAATTCATCAATAGGAGTATAATTAGCTTCAATGTTATCGAAAGTATAAATCGTATCGGTCAACACTTTCGAAGGAGTAGTACCGTCACCCCCATTACCCCCTGTACCGGGTAAAAGCTCATCTTCTACATTGGAGCATGCGGTGAAGCCAGCAACCGTCATAGCCGCCATAAGCATCCATGCAAATTTTCTCATTTTTTTCATACTTAAAATTATTTGAGGTTATAGTTTTTTGTATCGATTATTCGGGAAATTCAAAACCTTTGAGATCGGCAAACGGCTTATCCAGCGACCGTACGGTCAACTGCCAAGTTCCGTCATAGGCCTCGTTATCTTGGAACCACCCTACAATCGCAGTAATTTCTCCTTTATTACCGCTACCGGGGGTAGGAATACGACGATCGGCAAACCGGGCATACTCACTGGTTGAGATATACACATCTACCGTATTGCCACTATCATCGGCAATCTCACGGGAGCGAGGGAACCCGATATTATATTTTTTATTGTTATCGTAAGTCGCAGGAGCAAACGTAGGGTTCAAAGCGTACTTCGCCAAAGCGGCCGTCACATTCTTTCCGTCCGACGGGAACGGGAAAATCACATCGTTCAATTTCTTTCCATCGGAATCATATCCTGTAAAATAGACATCTTTAATCTTTACGATTTTGAAATAACCATATTTGTCCATTTCGGTGATCTCTTTCAAAGTCTTTTCTTCCACAACTATTTTAGAAGGATCGGGAGTTCCTATCTTCTGGATATGTTTCATCGCCAGCGTATAAGGGATACGCCCGGGCTCTTCACGAATCTTATTGTCGTTGCGATATCCGCGTACTCCCAACTGGGGTGC
>OMAJ01000823.1_pt1 | contig 14174 bp, 10 predicted proteins | sample 1644631 | NCBI WGS metagenome assembly OMAJ01 (sample SAMEA103958133, study PRJEB25191) | human gut metagenome | biome: human-associated habitat [ENVO:00009003]; feature: intestine environment [ENVO:2100002]; material: feces | place: Germany | collected 2013/2015 | reverse complement strand
TTAATGTTAAACAGTACTTAAACTGGAGTTTGGATAAGGACTGGTTTTCAAAAAACAAGTTATTGAGTTCGCCATGAGGTTTGTTATACTGAAAGAAAGAGGCGAGAATAATGTTATTAACAGAAAATATATCAGCATTGTATGGATGTGCTGATTGCCCGGAAATTGGCATAATAAAATCAGTACACATTTTAAAACGTGTACTGATTTTTAGCTGTTGTTTATTTGCGGTGTTTCCAGCGGCAGATGAGCTGCGTTATCGTGCCCATAGGGCAATAAACGCACCAGGAACGCGGCTTGAACAGCAGCAGCGTAATGATACCGAGAATGCTGGAGGTCAGCATGATGCTGTAAAATCCAAAAGCAAACTGCGCGACCCATGGCTGCGCACCGCCGCTGTAAGCCCAGTGCCAGGGTACGTCAAAAGTCCACAGCAGGCTGACTGTCTGATGAAAATAGATAGCATGGGTAAAGACCAGATAGGTAGAAACAAGCATATTGACAAACATCGCTGTAAAAAACAGTAAGAAGCCGTAACGGAAGGTGTGCGAGCGCAGCCAGGAAGGGATATCGCGTTTTGGTGAAAGCTTCCAGCTGTTGCCGATCAGCTCGAACAGCTGCCCGCGGCCGCAATATTTATTGCAATATGATTTAGTGCCGAATGTAGAAGCCATGATAAGCGGAATGAAAAAGCACAGCAGCCCCAGCCAGGCGAAAAGAATATTAAAAAAGCCCAGAGCCAGATACAGCGCCGTCAGGACCCAAAGATAATCATACCAGTGATTGCGTTTAGACATCAGCAGTCACCACCTTGATCACCGATGCCGGACATTCGCGGGCGCACAGACCGCAGCCTATGCAGCGAGCCAGTTCTACAACTGCGCTGATACCATCGGGCACGCTGATCGCCTGAAGCGGACAGGCCTTAGTGCAGGTGCCGCAGGATACACAATATTCCTTATCAACTTGCGCATAACGCTTGCTACTCATTTTATCGCCTCACCGACAAGATTCATTCTAACTTTATTGTAACCTATTTATGATCTTTTAGCCATATTTTATTAACTTCAGGTTAAGGCGCAGCGTTGTAAAATTTTCTGCAGGAACACATATTTTTGCGGTACAATAAAAGAAAGAGAATAATTGCGGATGGAGTGATGGGAATGAAAAAGCAAACCGCATTGATGAACCATTGGCAATTATGTCAATATCTGCGTAAACTGCATTTGCCGCAGGTTGTACCGCCGCCTGACCTGGCGACGCTGAAGCTGCTGCAGGACGCGCATTTGAAATATGTGCCCTATGAGAATCTGGATATTTTGAGCGGCAGGCTGACTTCGCTCGAGCATGATGATATGTTTGCCAAAATCATTATGAAAAACCGCGGCGGCATTTGCTTTGAGCTGAACGGCCTGTATAATTGGCTGCTGGAATCCCTGGGCTATAAAGTCATAAGTTATGCGGCCCGTTTTATCGACCGGCTGGAGGAATACCAGATCCGCCGGCATCGGGTAATGTGCATCGAACTGGAAGATAAACGTTATCTGACTGATGTTGGCGTCAACAGTGAAAGTCCGCGCTGTCCGCTCGAAATGGCAGAGGGCAAAGTGCAGAGTGACGGTATCAGCGAATATAAATTCAGCCGCGATCCGTTCTTTGGCTGGCTGCTGTGGCAGAAGGAACGGCGTAAACCATGGAAAAGGCTGTTTGGCTTTACAGAAGAACAGCAGCTGGATATGGATTTTATTCCCGCCTGCATTTATACAGACCTTCATCCGGATTCGTCGCTCAATAAAGGTAAAGCGATCTCTGTTTTTCGCGAAGACTGCAATATCACGATACGGGGAAATCTTTTAAAGTTTTATCTGGGTGGACGTGTCAAATACCGCTATACCATCAATACTGAATACGACTTAAAGGGAGTGCTGTGGGAGTATTTTGGTATTGCCGTCGATTATCCGCTGCCTAATGGCGGTATTGACCAGAATGATTAAATTTTGGCTTGGAAAAAGTTGCTATGATTTGAAACTTTATGATAGAATAAATTAACTAAAAAAAGTGAGATTATGACTGCTGAAAACAGGCGATTTTTATTGCCGCCCATTATCAACAGAATATTGACGCTGCTTACAGAGCAGGGCTTTGCAGCCTATGTTGTAGGCGGTGCCGTACGCGATCTGCTGCTGGGAAAGACACCCGGCGATTTTGACGTTGCAACATCGGCCCGCCCCGAGTCTGTTATCAGCATTTTAGAACCGGCCGGGTTTACTGTTGTTGGCGAACTGGGGCAGAACTTCGGTGTCGTTGTTGTGCATCGGGACTCCCAAACGGTAGAAATTGCTACCTTCCGTGGCGAAGCCTACGGCGGGGATGCGCATAAACCGGAGCAGGTCTGGTATTGTGACGACCTGGAGGCTGATTTGTCGCGGCGCGATTTTACCGTCAATGCCATGGCTTTGGATCAGTCCGGTAATGTATACGATTATCACGGCGGCAGGCAGGACCTGCAGCAGAAAATACTGCGTACTGTCGGTGATGCGCCAGCCCGTTATCAGGAAGATGCTTTGCGTATGTACAGAGCCTGCCGCTTTGTAGGTCAGCTGGGCTTTGATTATGTACAGCGGCAGGGCGCCGGCCCGGCATTTGGCCAGCCGCAGACGCCGTATTACCTGCCGCAGAGCTACAGCTTTCCTGTTAGCCGCAGTGCCGGGCTATCATTGGAACGTGTGCGGACAGAGCTGGATAAGCTGCTGCTCGGCAAATGGGCCGGCAAGGGACTGATGCTGCTGATGGCGACAGGGCTGGCGGCCGGACGCTGCCGTGTGCGTGAACAGGGAACTTATCGGGAAATAGATGTTTTGCCGGAGCTGGAGCATTTGGCGGGATTGCCGCAGAACCAGCGTTTTCACTGCTACGATGTATGGGAGCATACTCTGGCTGCTGTTGATAACAGTCCGCGTCAGCTGGCAATACGCTGGGCCCTGCTTTTGCACGATGTAGCTAAAGGGCTTCCTAGTATCCGCAGGCTTAATAAAGAAGGTCAGCCCAGTGATCATGGTCACGAAGCTGAAAGCGCCGTTATGGCAGAAGTTATTTTAAGTCGGCTGCGTTATCCGGCTCCTTTTGTGCAAAGAGTAGTATGGCTGGTGTCAAGGCATATGCGCTTCGCACCGATGCTGGTAACGGGTGAACGTACATTGCTGCGTTGGCTGCGCAGCGAGGCGACCGGCGGTAATTTTAAAGATAGTCATGAAATGACTGCTGCTTTTGAACAGCTGGTAGCAGTATTTTTAGCAGATATGGGTGCTACTCACGCCGGTAAGAATACCGAACTGATGGCGGAAGGACGCGCTTTGGGAACGGCGGTGATGGAACTGGCCCGCAGTAAAATGCCTGTTCATACTAAGGATCTGGCGATCAGCGGCCATGATGTGCTTGTGCTGTTAGAAGATAAAAGCAAGATCAGGGACGCTATGCGATATTTATTACAGAGAGTGCAAAGCACCAATCTGCCTAACGAAAGGTCTGCTTTAGAGGAAGCAGTCAGAGGCTGGCAGAAACGTCACTAGAAAGAAGGGAAGCTAATGCCACAAAAGAAATTGTTTGCTGCACTGCTTGTTGCAGCATCAGCGTTGCTGATGCTGGGTATGAGTAATGAAAATCAGATACCATATCCGTCAAATTATGATACCAAAAGTGCCGGGGCGTCGTCCTACAATGGACTGGCCAATGTGCCTAAATCGCCTTATTTTCAGCAGCTCGATTTTTATAATATGCAGCCTACTGATTCGCTTGTGCTGCTGCCGAAGTTCCGTACCTACCAGCAAACTACCGAATATACCTGCGGCCCTGCCGCTGCATTGATGGTGGTCGAACATTTTCAGGGACGCAGCGAGGAAGATGAACTGGCGATCGGCAAGATCATGGGGACAAAGTCCTATACCGGGACTAATACTAAAGGTATGGTCAAATATTTTAAGAAAAAAGGCTGGCAGGTAACTTCGTCAGCTGATAAAGATAAAACACCGCAGAATACACAGGAATTTAAAGCATTTGTAGTCGAGCATCTTAAACGCAATGTACCTATTATGGTCGAAAATGTAGACTGGGGCGGGCATTGGCGTGTTATTATCGGCTATGACACAATGGGCACGGATGACATAACCAGCAGTGACGTACTGATTATGGCTGATCCTTATGATACGGCCGATCATTTACAGGACGGCTACGTTGTTGTGCCGGCTGAAAAATTCTTCTATATGTGGTTCGATTCGCATCTGTTTGCAGCCGGTGACCGTAAGCAGCAGTGGCTGGCAGCAGAGCCGCCGGTCGGATATGAACCTCTGATAGATATGAAAACACAGGACGGGACAAAATCATAATATAATTAATTGCAAATGAAATGTAAACGCAGACTGTATAGTCTGCGTTTTTTTATTTTACCCAGCCTGCTGGTGCCGGAATTTTTTATTGTAGATTTTAATTACGCAGCCGCAATCGGGCAGAACATACAGTAAGCAATGTAAACCCGCGCAGACGCATACAGTTGTAAAGCTGCCTGCGGAATGCGCCGGGCAAGACTCGCAGGCGTTTTACACAAGTTCAAAGCAAGTGTCTTGCGGGGGGGTACAAACGTGCTATCATTATTAAAATATTACTTATAAGAATAAATATTAACTTTGATTTCAAAAATAATAAATCTAAAGCTTAAAAACAACAAACAAAAAGCGGATTTAATAGTAGTTGAACGATAAAAACATATAAAAAAATGGAGGTGTATATAAGGATGAAAGACAAGTGTGGATTGGAAAACGCAGTTACGCATACGTTGCTGGCTATGACATTGGTATACGCAGGAGGGATGTCTGCAGCTGACGCTGCAAATGTCAACGAAGTAACAGGCAATAGTGCTAGCGGTGCTATCATAAAAGAAAATCAAACGCTTAGCGATACCAGTCTTTTCGGCTGGAAGTATGATGATGTTACAGCTGCGACAGGTGGGTCTGTAACGCTGAACAATGCCGATATTTTTATTGGCAGCAGCCTGACCGGGCTCAAGGGTGTTTATGGCGGTTATTCGGCTGGTGGTGCGTCTACGGGCAACAGCGTTTCTGTGAGCGGCTATAAGCATAACACTCCTTTTGGCAACAGCATTATTTATGGCGGCTATGCAGGCAGCGGAGCTGCAGATGGTAATAAGATAACCTTTAGCAACAGTAAAAGCAGCGGCAGTTTATACGGCGGCTGGGGCAAGGTAGGCGATGTTAAAAACAGTGTTGTTACTATAACCGACAGCACTATTTCCTCCAACGTGTGCGGTGGCCACACTAACGTCGGCACTGCCAGTAATAATGAAGTGCAAATTACGAACAGTGAAATAAGTTATGTAGTAGTTGGCGGTGAAATTTTTACAGAGAGTGCTAATGCCAATGGTGCGGCGACCAACAACAAGGTTACATTGATAAATTCCAGCGCTAATATAGCATATGGCGGTCGTGTCGGCGGTGTTTTTTATATAGCTACCGGTGATACCAGTGCCAACGGTATCGGCGATGCAACGAGCAACACTCTTACTATCGAAAGCCTTAAAAGCGGCAGTGCTATTGATTTAGAACAAATTTATGGCGGAACAGTAATTGGCAAAGGCAGTGCGAACGGCAACAAAGTCATACTGGGTAAAACCGGCGCTGGGGCAGTGAGCATGACAGATGTTCAAAGACTGTATGGCGGCGGCAGTAAAATTGGCAGCAGCAGTTTAAAGGGCGGCGACGCCAATAACAACACCATCGAAATAAAAGGCAATGTAACGCTGGGACTTTCTAACACCAGCAGTGGCGGCACAACAATTTACGGCGGTTATGCCGCTGCGGGAGAGGCCAGCGGCAATAAGATCACAGTCGATCAGGGCGCGACCGTCAAAGCGTATTTTATTTATGGGGGCAATTCTTCGAGTAGTTCTGACAGCGGATTATCGCTGACTAAAAACAATCAGGTCATCATCAGCGGCGATGTTACCGTGGGCAACAGCATTGCCGGAGGGTTTGCTACCGGGAAATCCGGCGTGGCCGGCAGTGTGGCGCAGGGGAATAAAGTCGAAGTAACGGTCGGCGGCAAAGTCACCGGACCGATCCGCGGCGGGATCAGTGGATATGGCAGCGCTAACGAAAATACAGTGAATGTTGCGGGCACGGTAACCGGCGCGTTGGTTGGTGGGTGGTCCAATAATTTAGGCAGCGGCGTGGGTACTGCCAATAGTAATACGGTCACTGTCAGCGGCACTGTCGGCGATAATATCATGGGCGGCTATTCTGTTAAAGGCGGTGCTGACAGCAATAGGCTTGAAATAACAGGTAATGTCACCGGCTATACTTATGGCGGCTATGCAGGTGGCAGTCGTACTACAGACAATGCCAGCCGGAATACGGTCAGCATCGGCAACGGCGGCACTGTAGGCGGCAATATTATCGGTGGCGTTTCAGCTAAAGGTAGTGCTGATAACAATACAGTGCAGACCCAAGGCAGCGGCAACCTTGGAGGGTCAGTGTACGGAGGCCAGACAACAGCCGCTGCCGGCTCGGCAAATGGTAATACAGTAGAGCTGGGCATAGGCAGAACTGTAGGCGGCGTTGTTTATGGCGGTTATGCCAAAGGTGACGGCAGTACTTCCGGCAGTGCCAGCGGTAATAAAGTAATAGTCAGCGGGACAGTAAACAGCACTGCCACCCAATATACCGGGACGGTATTCGGTGGTTATGCACTTACAGGCACCGCCGATAACAATGAAGTAACTATCAGCGGCGGTACTATAGCATCCCAGGTCATGGGAGGGTATTCCTCAACAGGCGCCTTTGGTTCAGGTTCAGCCAGCAGCAACACAGTAAAGATCATTAACGGCAGCACTGTCAGCAGCGATATCTACGGCGGCTATACTGGTATGGGCAACGCCAACAGTAACAGCATACTTATTGAAAGCGGAACGATCGGCGGCGATATCTACGGCGGCCATACTGGTTATGGAACCGCCAATAACAACAGCATCACGATCAGAGGCGCAGTAGATATGTCTGGCAGAACCATCTATGGCGGCGACTCCAGCAGTGGCAATGCGAAAACAGGCAATACGCTTCGTTTTGAAAATACGGGCGGCAATATTAAAGCCATCAAAAACATCGATGTTTTAGGAGTATCGGCACTGTCCGATAACAGCAAAGTCCTGACCATTACTAACGGAGTGGCAGACGATCTGGCAAATACGACTGTCAAGCTGGTTGCTTCCGACAGCGGACTGAGAGTAGGCCAGCAGATAACGCTGGTGCAGGCCAACAGCGGCGTTATAGTCGGTACGACTACCTTAGACCAGGCAACGCTGAAGAAAAACACTAATGCTTTTATCAGCTATGACTTTGAAGAGGTAGCAGGCTTAAGTGACAAGATAGCAGTTGTCGTAACAGGTAAGGAAGCAGATACAGCTAATGCCCGCGCTTTGGCTGAAAGCCGCATCGCCGGTGTGGCACTGCTAAATCAAAGCAGCGACCTGCTGATAGACCAGGGCTTTGGGGCGGTTAAATTCAATGGCGAAGACGTTGTAAAAGACACCTATGGCTTTGCCATTACGGGTGGCAGCAGCATTCGTTACAATACAGGCTCCTTTGTTAAAGCCAATGGTTTTAGCCTTATTGCCGGACTGGCGCAAAAGACAACAGTGGATAACGGCGTGTGGCACTGGGGAGCATTCTTTGAAAACGGCCATTCCAACTACAGCACCCATAATGACGGAGTTGACGGAGCTGTACGTGGTGACGGTGACGCTACTTACAACGGCGGCGGCATTTTAGCACGTTTTGATTCGGCCAGCGGTATGTATGGTGAAGCCAGTATGCGTGCAGGCAGCATCAAGAATAAATTCGGCGGTTTTGCTTATAACGGAGGAATTGGCAGTTACGAGGACCGCAGCACTTATTACGGAGCATATTTAGGCTTGGGGCAGCAGCGGCAGCTTAGCAAAAATACAAGCCTGGATATTTATGGAAAATACTTTTATACACATCAGCAGGGTTCGGATTTTGAAGTTTTGGGCGAACAGGTGACTACGGCAGCTGTAAAAAGCAGCAGGATGCAGCTTGGAGGCAGGCTGACAAAACAGGTAACTGCAGAAGTGAGTTATTACGGCGGCGTTGCCTGGGAGTATGAGTTTGACGGCGCGGCGGATATGGCGGTGGCAGGAGCTGATTTAGCGGCGCCGTCACTTAAGGGCAGCAGTGGGATAGTAGAAATGGGTATACGCCTGAAGCCTTCTAAAACTGATAAGATAACGCTGGATTTAGGAGCGCAGGGCCATTTTGGCAAACGGAGAGGGTTTAGCGGCGGCCTGCAGATAAACTATAGTTTTTAAAAGTCTGAGGTGGACTATGTACGAAGAAAAATGGCTGCTGCGGCTTGGCAGTAATATCAAGATCCTGCGCAGTGCCAGCCAGATTACTCAGGCAGAAATGGCCAGGCGTATTGGCATCAGTCAGACACATTTATGCAATATCGAGCATAATAACGTGCAGATCAGTCTGAAACTGTTGCTGCGGGTCGCCAATGTTTTGGGCTGCTCGTTGGAATGCATTATAGGTGTGAATGCAGTAACGATAGCGAGACGGGCAGAAGCATATTGTAAGGTAAAGCCTGAAGCGGTGAGGAATGAGGACAAGAATACTGCGAAACAGGAAGTTTATTCGCTGGAGGAAATACGTCTGTTGTTGAAGCTGCTGCAGTTGTCTTAAACAAGCGTACTAAAATAAGTTCAGTAAAGTAAAAATCAGCGATATGAAGTAGGTTTCATATCGCTGATTTAGTTTGTTATTTTTTATGATTGTCATATTTTCAGCTCCTGTACTTTGATTTTTAAAATGATAATATTTTTCAGCTCTCAGAGCAACTCAATACTAACGTTGTAAGCAGAAGATACTGGCTGTAAATTTTTTTTGACGGAAGGAAGTTGTATAAGTTTTTATTTATTAGCGTTTGGTTTATGAGGGTATAAAACGATTGCAATAATAATTATTAATTTCAAATAAATTTCCCTTGCGTTTTTAAATGACATATGTTATATTAAAGGTGCGTTAGCGAACGCTAACTAAAGCAACTTAATTTATGTTTATATAAGGAGGCAGTTATTATGTCATTGATCAACAAGGAAGTTAACGATTTTAAGGTTCAGGCCTATGTAGGCAAAGATTTTAAAGAGGTTACTAAAAAAGATATTTTAGGGAAATGGTCGGTGTTCTTTTTCTATCCGGCTGATTTTACTTTTGTGTGCCCGACTGAGTTAGAGGATCTGGCGAATAAATACGAAGAATTCAAAAAAATCGGCTGCGAGATTTATTCCGTATCCTGCGATACTCATTTTGTCCATAAGGCATGGCATGATGCATCGGATACGATCAAAAAAATACAGTATCCGATGTTGGCTGACCCGACCGGGGCTTTGGCAAGAGATTTCGATGTGATGATCGAAGCTGACGGCCTGGCCGAAAGAGGCAGCTTTATCGTTAATCCGGAAGGCAGGATCGTAGCTTATGAAGTTATTGCCGGCAATGTCGGACGTAATGCTGATGAGCTGCTGCGCCGTGTGCAGGCTTCGCAGTTTGTTGCCGAACATGGCGATCAGGTCTGCCCTGCCAAATGGCAGCCTGGCGCAAGCACTTTGAAACCCAGCCTTGATCTGGTAGGGATCATCTGATCATGGACCGGATGTATGATGTCATCATCATCGGCGGCGGGCCTGCGGGCCTTGCCGCTGCCGTTTATATGGCTCGGGCCAAGTATAAGACGCTGGTTATCGAAAAAGAGAAGATCGGCGGTCTGATCACGATTACTTCCGAGGTGGTAAATTATCCGGGCGTTTTAAAAACTACGGGTAAAGAGCTTACTGAGCAGATGCGTCTGCAGGCAGAAAGCTTCGGGGCGGAGTTTTTACTGGCAGAGGCTTTGGAAAGTAAGCTGGACTGCGATATCAAAGAGGTGCATACCGATAAGGGAACCTTTAAGTCGCTGGGTGTGATCATGGCTATGGGAGCCGTGCCACGGCAGGTGGGTTTCACAGGCGAGTCGGAATACCGCGGGCGCGGCGTAGCATATTGTGCTACCTGTGACGGCGAATTTTTTACTGGCCTGGATGTATTTGTTGTGGGCGGTGGTTTTGCTGCTGCCGAAGAAGCGATTTTTCTGACCCGTTATGCGCGGCATGTGACAGTGCTGGTGCGCGGTGATGATTTTACCTGTGCCGGGTCGATCGCCGATGAAGTGAAACGGCACGAGCAGATAACAGTACTGTATAATACTGCTATGCTGGAAGTCGGCGGAGGAGACGTACTGCGTTATGCTGTTTATGAAAACTGCAAGACCGGTGAACGTACACGTTATGAGACCAGTGACGCGACCTTCGGCGTATTTGTTTTTGCCGGGTATGTTCCTGTAGGCGGCCCGCTGTTGAACGGTCTGGAAACTGACTGTGAAGGTTATCTGGTCACCGATATGGATCAAAAGACTAATCTGGACGGCGTTTATGGCGCCGGTGACTTATGCATCAAAAATCTGCGGCAGGTGGTCACAGCGGTGTCTGACGGCGCCAAAGCGGCTACTTCGCTTGAGAAATATGCTGCACAGCTGCACGATAAGTTGAAGCTGCCGCGTTTTGCAGTAACTAAAAAGCAAATCGCGGAGCCGGCAGTTAAGCAGACGGAAGTAGCTGCTGCCGATGACGGCGCGTTTATTTCGGAAGCTATTAAAACGCAGCTGACGCCTGTTTTTGCAAAATTTACAGATGATTTATTACTGCGGGCCGCATTGGATAACAGCCGGGCGGCGGCAGAAATACGCGGCTTTTTAAACGAGCTGACGCCCTTAAGCGCTCATCTGCGCTGGGAAGAAGCCGGGGAGGCTGCAAACGGTCTGCCGTATATCGAGGTCTGCCGTGCGGACGGAACGTCTTTAGGATTCCGTTTTCACGGTGTGCCGGGAGGTCATGAGTTTAATTCATTTATCGTGACACTGTATAATGCGGCCGGGCCGGGTCAGGCTATCAGTGAGGAGCAGTTGGCTGCGGTCAAAGCGCTGAGCGGAAGTGAAAAGCTGCAGGTAGTCATTTCATTGTCCTGTACGATGTGCCCCGAGCTGGTAATGGCAGCCGGCAGGCTGGCAGTTGAAAATGACGGGATCGAGATAGATGTATTTGATATCAATTTGTTCCCGGAGCTGCGCGAGCAATATAAAATTATGAGTGTGCCTTGTCTGATTTATAATGATAAGATCAGCTTTGGTAAAAAGAATATCGATGAACTGCTGCAGCTGATCGGCTGAGATGCAGGTTAATAAAAACAGGTTCACCGCTTTAGCGGTGAACCTGTTTTGTTATTATTGACCAGCTTTCAGCTCAGTCCAGTAACGGTCGTACATAGTGATACTGTCGCCGATATCGGTCAGCCATTCGCCTTTGGGGATGCTTTCTTTGCCAATTTTCAGCATGGGGTCATCAAGGTAGGCTTGGGAGTGATATTTGAGTGCTTCGTCATTAGGATTGGCGCAGTTCATAAATTCCCAGTTTTTAGCGCTGACCTTGGGGTCGTACATATAGTTCATAAATTTTTCGGCTAGTTCTTTATTTTTACAGCCCTTGGGTATGGCAAAGTTATCTGACCAGATCAGTGAGCCCTGATCTGGGACAACAAAACCGACATTATTATTTTCTCTGTAAGTAAAGGCGGCGTCGCCTGACCACATAATGCCGATCCAGCCTTCTTCAGCAATAAACTTTTGTTTCAGGTTTTCGGTATCGTAGGCAATAACACTGCTGTTGAGCTGCTTCAAGTCTTTGAAGGCTGCTTCTGCCTGAGCCGGGTCAGTGCTGTTATTAGACCAGCCATGTTTTTTCAGGGCTACACTGAAAACTTCGCGGCAGTCATTCAAAAGCAGTACATGTCCTTTATATTCCGGGTTCCACAGATCGTCCCATTTGGCAGGAGTTTCTTTGACATATTTTTTGTTATAGATGATACCGGTGATGCCGGTGGTATAAGGCAGGGTATATTCGCCGGTCGGGTCAAAGGGCAGCTTGCGCAGGTCAGCACTGATATATTTTGCATTGGGGATCTTGGCAAGATCCAGTTTTTCCAGCATATCCAGCTTGCGCATGGTAGTTACCATATAGTCGGAAGGCATGATGATATCAAACTGGGCTCCGCCTGCCTGCATTTTAGCCAGCAGTTCTTCATTGTTAGAAAAAACGTCATAGGTGATTTTGCAGTTGTTTTGCTTTTCAAAATCAGATATAACATCGGGATCAAAATAATCTGCCCACCCGTAAAGGTTCAGGACCTGGGGCGCTCCGGCATCTTTAGCTGAGTTGTCCGATCCGCAGCCGCCCAGCAGAACGGAAAAGCAGAGAGCGGTCAGTAAATATGTAAGTTTTTTCATAAAGCTAAACACTTCCCCTTTAATGTGTTATAAAAAAGGCTGCCTCATGGGAGACAGCCTGATCTTAAAGCAGAGTTAAATAAACAGAGGTCGCTACGTGTTTATTTAGCGGTTTTGAGTTCAGTCCAATAACGGTCATACATAGGCAGGGCTTCGCCGATATCGATGAGCCATTCGCCTTTGTCGATGTTATCCATACCGACCTTGAGCATGGGATCGTTGCGGAATTCTTCACTGTGGAATTCCATTGCTTTTTCGTTAGGGTCGTTATAGCCGATATATTCGTAGTTTTTAGCGCTGATCTTGGGTTCGTAAATGAAGTTGATGAATTTTTCAGCTAAAGCTTTGTTTTTAGCGCCTTTGGGAATAGCAAAGGTGTCTGCCCAGATGGTAGCGCCTTCCTTGGGGATCACAAAGCCGATGTTTTTATTGTCTTTGTAGGTGTAGGAAGCATCACCTGACCACATAGTACCGATCCAGGCTTCTTCTGCGATAAATTTCTGCTTGATAGTATCGGTGTCGAAAGCCAGTACGTTTGGAGCCAGCGTTTTCAGGTCATTAAAAGCTTTTTCTACCTGAGCCTGGTCAGTGGAATTGTTGGAATAGCCGTTTTTCTTCAGTGCCATACCGATAACTTCACGGTTGTCGTTAAGCAGAATCACGCGGCCTTTATAATCCGGGTTCCACAGGTCTTCCCATGAGGTGGGAGTTTCTTTGATAAAATTTTTGTTGTAGACGATGCCGGTAATGCCCCAGGTGTAAACAAGGGAATGCTTGCCGGTAGGATCGTAAACAGGAGCCTTCAAGCTGCTGACGATATTTTTGGCATTGGGTATTTTATCAAGATCCAGCTCTTCCAGAAGGTTCAGTTTCAGCATAGTTGCTACCATGTAATCGGAGGGCTGGATGAGGTCGTATTGCGCGCCGCCGGCCTGGATCTTGGCCAGCAGTTCTTCATTATTGGCAAAAACGTCGTAATTTACTTTACAGTTGTTTTGCTTTTCAAATTCGGCAATGACCTCCGGATCGAAATTGTCGGCCCAGCTGAACAGGTTCAGCACTTGCTTGTAGCCGCCGGCGGGAGCTGCTGCGTCCTTTTGGGGAGCGTCACCGCCGCAGCCCATGAGAGCCAACGTTAAAACAGCGATGAGGAAAACAAAAAGTTTTTTCATTGTCGGATCACCCTTTCATTATTTTATTTGTTGTTTATATTGTATCACAGTTAGTTGTGATATCAATCGGAGTTTTTATCAGATGTGTGCTGCGGCTGCAGGATCTGAGCGATCACGACCAGCGTGATCGTTGCGAACATCAGCAGTGTGGACAGGGCGTTGATCTCGGGTGAGATGCCGCGTTTGACCATAGCGTAGATGTAAAGCGGCAGCGTAGTAGAATTGGGACCTGCCACAAAGAAGCTGATAATAAAGTCGTCGATAGATAGCGTAAAGGCGATCAGAGCGCCGGCCACGATACCTGGCAGTGCCAGCGGTAATGTGACGTAGCGGAAGGTCTTCCACGGAGTCGCATACAGGTCCATTGCTGCCTGTTCCAGTTCATGCCGCATACCTTCCAGTCTGGCGTTGACAGTGATGACAACGAAGGAAACACAGAAGGTGATGTGTGCAAGGATAAGGGTAGTTTTACCAAGCGGTACCTGTGCCTGAGCAAATAGTACCAGCAGGGAAAGACCCATAACGATTTCCGGGATCAGGATC
>OMAJ01000816.1_pt1 | contig 14210 bp, 11 predicted proteins | sample 1644631 | NCBI WGS metagenome assembly OMAJ01 (sample SAMEA103958133, study PRJEB25191) | human gut metagenome | biome: human-associated habitat [ENVO:00009003]; feature: intestine environment [ENVO:2100002]; material: feces | place: Germany | collected 2013/2015 | reverse complement strand
AACCAGGTATGCAGAAAGGACAAGCGGTAGCAGTGAAGTATACACTGCCGGTAATGTTCAGACTGGAAGGGGGAGAGATGAAAAGTTCTCGTACTGTAGAGATGAGCAGACGCCCTGGAAGTTTATTGGATAGTGCTTTGGTTATAGTGGATGGCAAGGAAGTTACCCAGTCTATATTGAATGCAATAAATGTCGACAGGATAATGAGTTTTAGCGTCTTGAAGGATGCGGCTTCTACTGCAATATATGGAGAGAGAGGCAAGAATGGGGTTATATTGATTACTTTGAAAGAAGATAAAGAAGAATACCATCCATCAGAAACCTATACACTAAAGAATACTAATGATCCCGTGGTTTTGGGAGTGAAAGGTACAGGAAAATTTACTGCTGTCAATGGAGTGCAAGGTATCTATATAAATAGTAAGAAGGCAAATCGGGGAGATGTGACCTTTTTTGTAGATGGTGTGAAAATTGATTCCAGCGTTGCGGACATAGGTGAGGTAGTACCGGCTGAAAGAATTGAAAGCATGAGTGTTGAGAAAGGAACAGACGGCAAAGGCCAGATTTATATCACTACCAAAGACAAAAGAGGAGTTGAGAAGACTTCTGCCAAAGGTGATATGAAAGTGGAAGGTATTGTGCAGGATAAAGACGGAGAGCCTGTTGTAGGTGCTGCCATACTGATAGAAGGAACAAAAAGCGGCAGTATAACCGATGTGGATGGTCGCTTTGTCCTATCTGCTTCAAAAGGCGATAAACTGGTTGTTTCTTATATTGGCATGAAAACTGCTAAAGTAAAGGCGGAGCCGAAGGTGACAGTTACTTTGAAAGATGAATAATCAAAGATATTTTATATGAAAAGGAATTCTCTCTTTTTGTTTCTCTCTATGATGTTCGTTTGGGTGGGGCTTTGCTCCGCCCAAACTAGTAGTGATAAGTATGTTCTCATTGACGGATGTTTTTTCAATGGTATGCCTCCGGGAATTCGGACTGATGAAGGTGCCCAGATGATTATGCTGACAGATGAGGAAGGACATACCGCATTGGAAATACGTCTGAATAAAGGCAAAACTTTACCGGACTATGCAATGAAATATCGGGTTTCCGTAGAAAAAGTACCCGGAGGAGAGGAATTATTGCAGATTTCCCGTTCAGGAGCGCAAAAGCCGATGGCGATTGCAGCGACTAATACAGTAACTCTTGATAAATGGGTAGGAAAACCATTCCCGGACTTTAAGGTAAAGGATACGACGGGACGGGTATGGACAAAGGCGGATATCATTGGAAAGCCTTTCGTTCTGAACTATTGGCACACAGGTTGCAGACCGTGTATCAAGGAGATGCCGGAACTGAATGAATGGATGAAAATCTGTCCGGATGTGACTTATTTCTCTACTACCTGGAATACAGCGGAACAGATAAAGAAAATAGTGGAAAACCGTCCTTTCCTTTTTACGCATATTGCCGATGAATTATTTTTCTTCAATTTGTTTAAAGTACAGGTCACGCCGACTACATTGTTGGTAGATAAGAAAGGTATTATCCGCTATTGGGAGGAAGGTACAAGCGAGAGTAAACGGGCCTATTTGCTTGATAGACTAAAGGAATTATCAGCCGAATAATCAACTTTGTTTCTTATTTCTTTGTTTAAATCATTACTTTTAAGTATTTTTGTTTGAGACGGTTTAGTATTCTATCACTTAAAAGATAATGCTATGAGACAAGGAAAACAAATTCACCAGGGATATAGCTTCTTTTGGGGAGTATTTCTATTATTAGTGATGTCTGCCGCTATATCTATTCATGCTGAAGCCCCTTCTACAAAGGAGCTTGTACTTTTCAAAGATACTTTGAAGAATGATACCATTGTGCCGCAGTCTCCGAAGAAAAATGGCACATTCGTTATTAGAGATCGCATTCCTATTCCATCTGATGAGCCTTTATTTATAGTAAATGGAATGGAACTTCCCTATGAGATTTTTGCAGCATTGAACCCCGCGCATATTGAAAGTCTTGAAGTTTTGAAAGATGCTTCAGCTACTGCCATTTATGGCACACGTGGAATAAATGGGGTCATTATTCTGAAGTTGAAAACTCCACAACAGGTAAAGGAGGAAAAAAACATTAAGAAAATAGATGATTTTCTCAAGCCAAAGGGAGTGAACAGGAGGAATGCGCGTTACTATATTGACGGCAAAGAAGTTCCGGCCAGTACTGCGTATCAAACGAGTATTGAGCAAATGGAAGTGAAGACCGGTGCAGACGGAATACTGGAAATTTATATTAAACCAATGATTTTCCTAAGGGGAGAATATGAATAAAAGTGATTGTCAAGAGCGGAATGATTAAAGATTATGGAATAGGAAATACCTGATAACTAATGTTGAAACAAATATCCTTATTAATCCTGTGTGCGGCAGCAATTGTTTGGTTCGCTACTCCTGTGCAAGCCTGTACTTCTGCTGTTGTATCGGGTAAAGTAACACCCGACGGTCGCCCCCTGCTTTGGAAAAACCGTGATACAGACTTTATGCGAAATCACGTTGATTATGTGAAAGGTGAGAAGTATGACTTTATTGCTGTAGTGAATAGTGTCAATGCATATCTGAAAGAAGCATGGATGGGGACTAACTCTGCAGGATTTGCTTTGATGAATACACAATCATATAATCTGGTGGATGTAAAGGGCGATGAAGAGCGGGGGGCAGCCAATGGGCGTGTTATTTATCGTGCACTCGAAGTTTGTGCAACGGTAGAGGATTTCTGTCATTTTCTGGATACCATTTCCAAGCCCAGCGATATCGAAGCTAATTTTGGTGTGATTGATGCACAAGGCGGGGCAGCTATGTTTGAGGTAGATTATTATAAATATGCGATGTATGATGCCAATAACCCGAAGGACGCTCCTTATGGTTATATTGCCCGTACCAACTTTTCTTTTGCTGGTAAGGTGAACGAGGGGGCCGGTTATGTGCGCTATATGGAAGCAGACCAGGTGCTGATGAAAGCTTCGGCTACGGGTAGTATTACCCCACAGTTTATTTTCAATGATTTATCGCGTTCGTTCCGTAACCGTATGCTGGATATTGATTTGCGTAGCGGGGCATATAATCGTCCTCAGGCGTCGGGTTGGTTTGTAGATCAGGATTTCATTCCACGTAGCAGTACATCGTGTTCGGTAGTGGTACAAGGTGTAAAACCGGGTGAAAAGGCCGAACTGACTACCATGTGGACACTGTTAGGTTATCCTCCTACCGGTATAGCTGTGCCACTGTGGGTGAAAGATGCCGGTAAACTTCTTCCCGGAATGGTACGTTTCGGCAAAGAACATGAGGCAGCTCCGCTCAGTGATTGGTCACTTCGTTTGGCAGACAGAGTTTTCAGCTATAAGCAGGGAATGGGTACCGGACGTTATCTGAATTGGGAAAGATTGTATAGTCCTGAGAAAGGTGACGGTTATATGACAGCGATTACTGCGGCAGAAGATGAAGTCTTCCGTACGACGAAGTCATTGCTGGAAGAATGGTATAAAAAAGGAAGCCTCGATACCCAAGCAATACCGAAGCTATATGACGAACTGGAATCATCCATCAGAATGATTTATCAGAGTTTACTGGAATCAGAATAGAACTTACATTACCGAACGGAGGTACGCCAGTATCTCCGTTTCTTGTTTCGGATGGAACCAACGGATTTCTTCATCTCTTTTGAACCATGTCATCTGCTTGCGTGAATAGATGCGGGAGTTCTGTTGTATTTTCTCTATGGCAAAAGGCAAGGTCCATTCTCCGTCGAGATATTTGAACATCTCTTTATAACCTACCGTATTCAATGAATTAAGTGCCCGATAAGGATATACCTTTCTGGCTTCTTCTTCCAAGCCATCCTCTATCATAATCTCTACCCGTCGGTTAATGCGGTCGTAAAGTTCTTCCCGGTCGCGCGTCAATCCTATTTTGATGATGCGGAAGGGGCGTTCTTTTTTCTGTTGTGTACGGAATGAGGTGTAGGTCTTCCCTGTCATATAGCATATCTCCAGTGCATGGATTACGCGTTTAGGATTCTTCAGGTCTACTATTTTGTAGTATTCAGGATCGAGTAACTTTAGCTCTGCGCACAATCTTTCCAGACCTTCCGTTTCATACTTATGTAGCATCACCTGGCGTGTTTCAGCATCTACGGTCGGAATATCGTCAATGCCTTTGCAAACGGCATCCACATACATCATAGAGCCACCGGTAAGCAATACTGTATCCTGTTCGGTAAATAAGGTTTCCAGAAGTTTCAGTACTTCCGCTTCATATTGGGCGGCACTGTAATAATCGGTGAGTTGCAAGGTTCCTACAAGGTAATGTTTCACGCGTTGCAGTTGCTCGGGGGTAGGGGCTGCCGTCCCTATTTTCAAATCGGCATAGAGTTGCCGGGAGTCTGCGGAAACGATGCAAGTTTGGTAATGCTCTGCCAGCCGCAGGCTGAGTTCGGTCTTTCCTACTCCGGTCGGTCCAATAAGCACTATCAGGGTTTTCATAAGGAAATGGTATTTAGAGAATCATTTCCCATCTGCAGATAACGCGGATAACGCAGATCTCTTCTAGGCTTAAGTCTTTCAAATCTGTGTTATCCGCGTTATCTGCGGATGAAAAATTTAAAATAATATTAGAACTTTTCTTCCTCGAACGGTGCTGCGCTACCTTCGCCTCCGCCCATGTCGAAACCTTCCTGGTCGAATTCTTCCAGATCAAAGTCCTGATCTCCATAGAAGTTTTCATCCAGATCAAGCGATCCGCTGTTGGCTGCCATTTCTTCGAAGTCAATTGTCTGTTTCGGAGCATCACCTTCCTTCTTGGTACACTTGGCACCTTTCATTTCTTTTCCGGTAATGATCTCGGAGAGTTCAATGAAGAAACAGCGTTCTGTCATGTAGTCGAACACATAGAGTAACTTCTGCTTTTCATCTTCTATCAGTTCGCTGATAGTGGTGTCTTTCATTACCCAACTGTCCATCTCCGGATTGTCATCCATCTCTTCCAGTGTAATTTCCTTTTCTTTTTCCCAATCATCATCACAGATGAAGAAAGAAGTCATCTGGTCGTTAGTATAACCTACTGACTTCACTATAGCCTCATGGAAGTCGTAGAATGTAGCTTCCGGGTCAATTTGTATTTCTCTTACGAAGTCGTCCACTTCATCGGAGATAAGTGTAAATCTGTATATCATATTCTAATTACTTTATCGTTTTATCATCTAATAATACCACGTTCGGAGTCACGGATGAAGCTGACAATGTATTCGATTTCCGGGCTCGTCGGAATTTCTTCTTCTATTTTCTTTAATGCGTCTGAAGTGTTCAATCCACTCTGATAAATGATACGGTATGCATTGTGTATATTCTCAATGGTTTCATTGGAGAATCCGCGACGACGCAACCCGATAATGTTGATACCGCTGTAAGCAATCGGTTCCCGGCCTGCAATGATGTACGGCGGAATATCCTTACTGAAACGGCAACCTCCTTGTATCATTCCGTATCCACCTACACGGCAGAACTGATGCATTAATACATTGGCACTGATAATGGAAAAATCGTCTATTACAATCTCACCTGCCATTTTAGTAGAGTTACCAATGATACAGTAATTACCGACAAGGGCATCATGAGCTACGTGCACACCTTCCATCAACAGGTTGTTGTTACCGATAATGGTTCTGCCTTTGGCAGCTGTACCGCGATTGATGGTAACATTTTCACGAATGGTATTGTTGTTACCAATTTCAGCGGTACTCTCTTCTCCCTGAAATTTCAGGTCTTGAGGGATGGCACCGATAACAGCTCCCGGAAAAATAGTATTTCCATTGCCGATACGTGAACCGTACAGAATGTTGGCATTTGCCATAATCTTGTTGTTATCGCCGATTACCACATTCTTGTCGATGAATACAAAAGGAGCAATCTCTACGTTTTCCCCGATTTTTGCCTCGGGATGAATATACGCTAAGGGACTTATCATGCTGATTTATGATTTATGATTTATAATTTATGAGATATTCGCGCTTATTATTAGCCACGAATAAATCTTAAATCATAAATCCTTTTACTTGTTCTTAACTATTTGTGCCATAAACTCTGCCTCGCAAACCACTTTCTCGCCTACGAACGCATAACCTTTCATCGTGGAAATGCCACGGCGGATAGGTGCAAGCAGTTCTACGCGGAAGATAAGGGTGTCACCCGGCACTACCTTTTGACGGAACTTCACACCATCTATCTTCATGAAGTAGGTAGAGTAGCGTTCGGGTTCGTCTACGGAGTTCAATACAAGCAGACCGCCTACCTGTGCCATAGCTTCAACCTGCAACACACCCGGCATTACCGGTTCCTGTGGGAAGTGCCCCTGGAAGAAAGGCTCGTTGGCAGTGATATTCTTCACGCCTACAATATAATTGGCACCTATTTCAATCACCTTGTCTACCAATTGGAATGGGTAACGGTGTGGCAACAGTTCGCGGATACGGTTTACATCCATGACGGGTTCGCGGTTACAGTCGTAAGTCGGAGCCTGTATATCATGCAGGCGGATTTCCTTACGCATCTGGCGGGCGAACTTGTTATTAATGGTATGTCCCGGACGTGTAGCGATGATACGTCCCTTGATAGGTTTGCCTATCAAAGCCAAGTCACCGATTACGTCGAGCAGTTTATGGCGGGCACATTCATTGGCCCATACCAGCGGTTTGTGGTTGATATAACCCAGTTGCTTGGCATCCATGTGGGGAACTCCCATTACATCGGCCAACTTATCGAAGTCTTCCTGAGACATTTCTCGTTCGTAGATAACGATGGCATTGTCCAAATCGCCGCCTTTGATAAGACCGGCCTGCAACAGTGGTTCGATCTCGCGTACGAATACGAATGTACGGCTGCCGGCTACTTCATCTCGGAATTTCGACATATCCTCCAGCGTTGCAAACTGATTGGGAATGATGGTCGAGTCGTAAGATACCAGTACATTCAGACTGAAGTTCTCGTCGGGCAACACGATAATGGAAGAACCGGTCTTTTCATCGCGAAACTCGATTTTTGACTTGATGATATAGAAATCTTTAACGGCATTTTGTTCTTCTGTACCTACGCGCTCTATTTCTTGTGCATAATATTGGGCGCTACCGTCCAGAATGGGAAACTCAGGACCGTTGACTTGTATCAGGCAGTTGTCTATGCCTAAGGCGTAAAGGGCTGCCATGCCGTGCTCTACAGTGCTAACCTTCACACCATTCTTGGAAAGGACGGTGCCGCGAGTGGTTTCAGTCACATTGTCCGCAACCGCATCAATGGTAGGTTGTCCCTCCACGTCGATGCGCTGGATTTTATATCCGTGGTTGTCCGGAGCAGGATTGAAAGTAACGGTCAGGTCAAGTCCCGTGTGAAGGCCTTTACCACTGAGGGAAAAACTGTCTTTCAGAGTCTTTTGTTTCAACATTTGTTACTTATTTATTTGTTGTTTTAATTCATTCAGTTCTTTACGGAGCTGGCGGAGTTCTGTTAGCATATCCGGTAGGTTCCGTTGGGCAACGGAGGCTTTGAAGTATTGCTTCAGCTCCATGGGAGGAGTACCGATTAACTGGCTGCCATCCTTAATATTGCTGGGAACACCAGACTGTGCTCCGAGGTTCACTTTGTTTCCAATATGGATATGTCCTGCAATGCCTACCTGACCGCCAAACATACACCATTCGCCTACTTTGGTAGATCCTGCAATACCCACTTGCGCCGCCATAACGGTATTTGCACCGATTTCGTCATTGTGGGCTACTTGTATCAGGTTGTCCAGTTTCACACCTTTGTGTACGATGGTTGCCCCCATTGTAGCACGGTCTACACAAGTGTTTGCACCTATCTCTACATTGTCTTCCAGTATTACGATACCGATTTGAGGTATTTTTTCGTAACCTTCGGGAGTTGGGGCGAAACCAAAACCATCCGCACCGATCACACAACCGGAATGCAGGATGCAATGATTGCCTATCCGGCAGTCATGATAAATGGTCGTATTGGCATATAAGATACAATCATTGCCTATTTTGGCACCACTACCGATAGTCGCATGCGGATGTATCATTGTATTGTCTCCTACTTCTGCATACTCACCAATGCAAGCGAAGGGTGCAATGTAAACATCCTTTCCGATTTTAGCAGTTTCTGCAACGAAAGCTAACGGATCAATACCAACACGTTTAGGCTTACTTTGTTCGTAAAGGTTGAGCAATTTAGCCAAACTTTCGTAGGCATTATCCACCTTAATTAAAGTAGCTTTTATTTCTTGTTCAGGAACGAAGTCTTTGTTTACCAGTACAATACTGGCTTGGGTTTCGTAGATATAAGATGTATATTTGGGGTTGGACAGAAACGATATAGCACCGGGGATGCCTTCTTCTATCTTGGCAAAAGTATGTACAGTTGCATTCTCGTCTCCAACGATTTCTCCTTGGATAAATGTTGCAATTTGTTTAGCAGAGAACTCCATTGTCTTATTCTTGTTAGATGGTTTCAAATCACAAATAACGGACTTTTTTTTTATATTTCCTTGTCCTTGGGTGAATATTTTATACTTATCTATGCAAACGTTGGTAGCAAAGATAGTATTTTTTTACCTTCTTGGACAATAGGGAAATATTCAGCATGTCCGATGCTTCAGCAATATTCTTAATACTTCCGTCTTTATAAAGGATATCAATACTATCGTCTGCCGGGTCGTACATATTCTTCTCGATGCTGGGGGTAGAGACGAAATAGCTCGCTTCAGAGAGGGGTATGTCCAGTTGCTGACTGATTTGCAAAGTTAACTCTTTTTTCCTTTCTTCACATATTGGTTCGGTAGAAATTTCCACTTTGAAGATATTGCGGTTGATCATATCGAGGCTCAGCGTGGACAGAACCTTGTCGTTGTGGGTGCTCCAGACTTTTAATGCGGTCCATATATCATTGTCGTCCAGTTGGATAAAGTTCTCCAGACACTCCGGATTGTTATAGAAAGTTTCCTTGTTGATGTCATTGTAAAGGAAAAAACGCAATGCCGGTGAAGCAAATAATTCTACACCTTTACTTGCTAATTCTTTGGCACGGAGCAGGGCACTGATGAGCATTTTCTCGTATGCCACGGACGTTTTGTGCAGGTATACCTGCCAGTACATTAAACGGCGGGCAGTGAGGAAGTTTTCAATGGAATAGATACCTTTGGATTCTACCACGAGATGGTCTTCTTTCACATCGAGCATCTTGATGATGCGTGCCGAGCCGATGTTACCTTCCGTTACGCCGGTGTAAAAACTGTCGCGGCGAAGGTAGTCCATGCGGTCCATGTCGAGTTGTCCGCTGACCAGTTGGTGCAGGAACTTCTTGGGGTATTCGTCCTTGAATATCTGGATGGCAAGTGTGAGTTGCCCGTTCATTTCTTTGTTGATACGTTCCATCAGCATGAGGGAAATATCCTCGTGAGATACGCCCTGTACGATGGTATCTTCCAGTACATGAGAGAAAGGACCGTGTCCGATGTCATGCATCAGAATGGCTGCCTGTACTGCTTCGGCTTCACTGTCGAAAATGAAGTTTCCTTTGCTGGTGAGCTGCTGGACAGCTTCACTCGTCAAGTGGAAAGCCCCCAACGAATGTTGAAAGCGCGTGTGCTGTGCACCGGGATAAACCACAGACGACAAACCCAGTTGCTTGATGCGGTTTAAACGCTGCAAAAGGGGATGCCGCACGATGTCGTACAGCAACCCCTTCGGGATATTGATGAACCCGAACACCGGGTCGTTAATGATCTTTCGTTCGAACACGTTGTTAGTGATTAAGGGTAAGTGATAAGTGATTAGGCGTTAATCACTCCCTTCAACTGTTCCGCCATCTGCTGTTGCACTTCCTTTGCGGCATTGCGTGCAGCTTCTGCAAATTTTTCAGTCTTATCCACATAGATGATGCCACGGCTGGAGTTTACAATCAGTCCGCAAGTGGAGTTCATGCCATACTTACAAACTTCTTCCAGTGAGCCACCCTGTGCACCTACACCCGGCACAAGCAGGAAGTGGTTGGGAACAATCTTGCGGATATCTTCGAAAGCGCGGCCTTGTGTGGCACCTACCACATACATCATCTGTCCGTCGTTGCCCCATTCCTGAGACTTGCGCAGTACTTTTTCGAAAAGGCGTTCGCCGTTGGGATCTTCCGTCAACTGGAAGTCGTGGGAGCCTTTGTTGCTTGTCAGTGCCAGGAGGATTACCCACTTGCCTTCATAAGTCAGGAACGGAGTAACACTGTCCTCACCCATGTAAGGGGCTACGGTTACAGAGTCGATGTCCAGTTCGTCGAAGAATGTGCGGGCATACATGGCAGAGGTATTTCCAATGTCACCACGCTTTGCATCGGCAATGATGAATTGGTCGGGATAGTTTTCCTTGATATATGTCACAGTCTTTTCAAAAGCAATCCAGCCTTTCACGCCCATACTTTCATAGAAAGCGAGGTTCGGTTTGTAGGCAATGCAAAGGTCAGCCGTTGCGTCGATGATGGCTTTATTGAAAGCGAAGATCGGATCTTCTTCTTTCAACAAGTGTTCCGGGATTTTCTTGATGTCTGTATCCAGACCTACGCAGAGGAATGATTTCTTACGCTTGATATTTTCAAAAAGTTGTTGTTTATCCATTACTGAATCTATTTAATCTGTTTATAATTCGTTTGGTTATTTCTTGAATAAGTAGCCTTCTATGCGTAACCTGAGAGCATCTTTCCTTTTCTTATTGTAATCCAGAGAGAAACTTGTTAGCATGAAAAGGCATCTGTCGGAATTACATTTAAATCGGGTAGGGGGCATTTGATTATATTTGTGATTATCAAGTGCCTCCATTGTTTTCAGGTCAATGAAGATCGTATCGTTCTTATTATTAGTCTGAGTGGTAAGGGGAACAGGTAGTATCCCTGTTTCCAGATAGTCGTATGGTATGTGGAAGTATCTGTCCTTTATATCTCCATCCGGTACGACTATGAACTGATGGTATCCGTCCGGTATCTGTATGCTGACTTGATGGGAACTCTTGCCGCTGTATGATACAAAGGAATCGGAATCGTCTGTTATATCGGTAGTACCGTAATTTTTAGAAGAATAGAATGAGGCATCCTTGTCCACAAGGTCGGCTATACTTTTCCGTCCGAACCAGTTGCGCAGATATCTGAACTTGTCGTTTACTTGCACTGCCGTTTCCGTCGGGAGCGATTCCATCCAGTCATCGTATTGTTCACGGGTGAGTGGTAGTTTTAAATTAGTGCGTTTCAGCTCTTTCTCTACGCTGCTGCGCATGATATTCCGGGTGATACTTGCATAATTGACTGGCAGTGCCGAAGTTAGCAGAAAGAGGATGGAGAACGAAATCGGTATCCAACTGATGCGCCGGGCTTTAGTGAAGACGAGTCCGATACAAACAATGTAGCACCAGATGTTGAGAGTTATAAGGTAAAGGCGATTGATGGTGACGCCGTAATCGTTGAAGCGGCGTATAATGCCGATTGTCATCAGTACCAGCATCGGCAATACTAAAGCGGGCAACCAACGCGCAATCCATTCGTTTATAGGTTTCTTCTCCTGAATACGTACGGGATACAGTCCGAATTCAATGGCGATACATCCTGCCATCAGTGCTACCACGAGCCAGGATACCCAGCCTGTGGGCAGTTCCCAACTGATAAAAATGCGGGCTGCATAGACATAAAGCACGAGGAGGTATCCTGCCATGAGCGGGAGAAAGAGAAAATGTATCGTGCCGTTCAGGAACTCCGAGGGTTGCGGCTCCCGGTTATGTTTTTGTTCATCTTTGGGCAGCATGCCAAGGAAGAGTAACATCGGAAGCAATACGCTACATATAATAAGAATATATAGATAGCAATTCCAACTTACATCCACGAAGAGTTGGCGAAGCGAGAACACCAGCAGACTGATTCCACCGCTCATGATAAGCCCCACCACATTGGCCGTGACAAAAGCGCCAACCGTGTATGAAGCGAAGTTCCAGCTTGGAATGTCATTCTTTTCTTTGATGAATGAAAGGAAGAAAGCCGAAAGCCACAGTGCCAGAATGGCGGCTCCGTGGGCTATGCCTATTTCAGTAAGCGACTGTTCCGGTGAAAGGCTGTAGAGGTACACCGTATCGGCAATCAGCAGTACGTGCATTACTATATGTACGATCACTCCTTTTATCTTGCTCTTTATCTCTTCGCTCCACAGGTGGAGAGTGAGTGAGAGCAACGTACCGATAGAAAAATAGTAACCCAGAACCATCACCAGCTTCCTGTCATCATCCAGGTCGGTAGCTACCAAATAGACTAAATAGACGGTAAGTGCAAGGACAAAACATACTGTAGAAGGAAAGCGCCTCAGGCAATTTTGAAACGCTTCCGTCAGGGTGTGAAATACTTTATGTAGTAGCTGTCCTTTCATTCGCTCTGCTTCTTAACCTATTGGTTTACAGTTCGCTTTCTTTCAGACGTTCTGCATTTTCCGCTACAATCAGGTGGTCGATACAGTCCTGAATGTCACCGTCCATAAAGGCGGAGAGGTTATAGATGGTATAGTTGATACGATGGTCGGTGATGCGTCCTTGCGGATAGTTGTAGGTACGGATTTTAGCGGAGCGGTCTCCGGTAGATACCATTGTCTTTCGCTTGGAGGCAATATCGTCCAGATATTTCTGATGTTCCTTGTCGTAAATAAAGGTACGCAGACGTGAGAGGGCACGCTCTTTATTCTTCGGTTGGTCGCGTGTTTCGGTACACTCAATCAGGATTTCTTCGGAAGCACCGGTGTTTGGATTTCTCCATACATAGCGCAGACGTACACCGGACTCAACTTTATTTACATTCTGTCCGCCGGCACCGCCGCTTCGGAAAGTGTCCCATTTGATTTCTCCTTCGTTGATGACTACATCGAACTCTTCTGCTTCGGGCAGCACGGCTACGGATGCGGCGGAAGTATGCACGCGCCCCTGAGTTTCAGTAGCCGGAACACGCTGTACGCGGTGTACACCCGATTCATATTTCAATGTTCCGTACACATTGTCGCCCGTAACGCTGCAAATAACTTCCTTGAATCCACCTGCCGCGCCTTCGTTGACGCTGGATATTTCCATCCTCCAACCTTTTGTTTCGCAATATTTGGTGTACATGCGGAAAAGGTCTCCGGCAAAGATAGCGGCTTCGTCACCGCCTGTACCTCCACGAATTTCGAGGATGGCGTTCTTGCTGTCCTGTGGGTCGGCAGGTACGAGGAGGAGTTTGATATGCTCTTCCAAAGCGGGAATACGTTCGTTGCAGGTATCCAGCTCCTCACGGGCCATTTCCCGCATTTCCGGATCTTGCTCGGACTCAAGCAAGGCTTTCGCTTCCTCGATCCCGTTCAATACTTTCACGTATTCCGAACGAGCTCCCACAATTTTCTCCAAATCACGGTACTCTTTGTTCAGTTTTACGAACCGTTTCATGTCGGCGATCACCGCCGGGTCGGTAATAAGGGTACCGACTTCCTCGAAACGGCTCACTAATCCGTCTAATTTACCAAGTAAACTATTTTCGGCCATTTATCTTTATTAATAGGTGAAGCGACCTTTCTCGCTTTCGATAATCAATTCATTTTTATCAGCTTCCTCTACGAAGCCCACGATTTGCGCATCAATACCAAAGCTTTTTGAGATGCCGATTACTTCTTCCGCATGCTCGGGAGCGATGTATATCTCCATCCGGTGTCCCATATTGAATACCTTGTACATCTCGCTCCAGTCCGTACCGCTCTGCTCCTGAATCGTGCGGAATAACGGTGGGATAGGGAAGAGATTGTCCTTAGTTACACGCTTGTTCTCTACGAAATGCATGACTTTTGTCTGGGCCCCTCCCGAACAATGTACCATACCATGGATTTGAGAGCGTAGTTTATCAAGCAATACCTTAATTACCGGCGCATAGGTACGTGTAGGCGAAAGCACCATCTTTCCGGCATCGATCCCTAATTCCTCGATCTTATCCGTAAGTTTCAATCCTCCGGAGTAAACCAATTCTTCGGGAACGGCGGCATCGTAGCTTTCCGGATATTTTTTCGCTAAATACTTAGAGAAAACATCATGGCGGGCAGAGGTCAAGCCGTTGCTACCCATACCTCCATTGTATTCTTTCTCGT
>OMAJ01000797.1_pt1 | contig 14550 bp, 10 predicted proteins | sample 1644631 | NCBI WGS metagenome assembly OMAJ01 (sample SAMEA103958133, study PRJEB25191) | human gut metagenome | biome: human-associated habitat [ENVO:00009003]; feature: intestine environment [ENVO:2100002]; material: feces | place: Germany | collected 2013/2015 | reverse complement strand
AGGGCCATGCGCAGAGGCCGTGTGGGTCTGAAGGATCCCAACCGTCCCATCGGCTCCTTCCTGTTCTTAGGTCCTACCGGTGTTGGTAAGACGGAACTGTCCAAGGCATTGGCAGAAGCCATGTTCGGCTCTGAAGATGCCATGATCCGTGTTGATATGTCCGAATACATGGAAGGCCATTCGGTCTCCAAGATGATCGGATCACCGCCCGGATATGTAGGCTTTGAAGAAGGCGGACAGCTGAGCGAGAAGGTTCGCCGTAATCCCTACTCTGTTGTTCTGTTTGACGAGATCGAGAAAGCACACCCCGAGGTCTTCAACACGATGTTGCAGATCTTCGACGAGGGACACCTCACCGACGGCTCGGGCCGCAAGGTGGACTTCCGCAACACGATCATCATCATGACCTCGAACGTCGGGTCGCGCGACGTGGTCAAGAAATCGGTGCAGGTAGGTTACAGCACCGTATCGAAGAGTGCCACAGCCTCCGCGACGCCCCGGTGCGAATACCGCAAGGCACTCGAGCAGACCTTCGCCCCGGAGTTCCTGAACCGGATCGACGACATCGTATTGTTCCGCACGCTGGAACTGAGCGATGTGGAGCGGATCATCGAACTGGAATTGCAAGGGCTGTTCGAACGCACGCGCCGCCTGGGCTACAAGGTGAAGATCACCGACGGAGCCAAGCGTCGCCTGGCGGCCATGGGCTACGAATCGCGCTATGGAGTCCGCTCGCTCAAACGTACGCTGATGGACAACGTCGAGGAACCGCTTTCGACGCTGATCATCGACGGCAAACTCCACGAAGGCGACACGGTCGTCGTCGAGTCGGACAAATCGCACGGCGTAAAGCTGCGGGTGGCATGACTCCCGGACGGTTCAAACCCGTCCCGTTAAAAGAGACCGGCTTGCAACCGGTCTCTGTTTTTATGTTTGCTATTTTTTAAATGATAATTCCCCGAAAGATTTTTTTCATAAATTTGTCCGAATTTAATATTGTTTCACGACACCGACATGCATCATATTCTCCTGAAAGCCCTTGCGTCAGGGCTAATTATGTCCTTGTTTCCGTACGCTGCAATATCGGCGCCCCCCAAGCCGGCACAAACCGACAGTCTGCTTACGCTCTTACCGAAAACACCCGATGCCGCCGACCGGGGACGAATATACGTCCAACTGGCCGATCTGAGCGGCGACAGCCTCGAACTGGCCGCACCCTATTGGGAAGCGGCACTCGCCGAAGCGCACAAGGCCGGGGATACCTACGGATGCAAAGATGCGCTGGACTTTCTGGTTCGTAAATTCGCCGACCGCGACACCCGGCGAGCCGAGAAATACATCGCCCTCTCGGACAGCATTCTCCCGGGTTCCCGCCACGCCCTGTTCCGTTCGTCGCTTTACGCCTACTACCTCTGGAAACAGATGAACGACAACAATTCGATCGAAACGGTAACGCGTGCGCTGGAAGAACTCAAAGGCAAAAACTACGATCGGCTCACGCCCGAGGAGCGCATCGAATGGGAATTCCTGACAGGCCTGGCCATCGACTTTTCGTCGGTCACGACCGAAGCCTACGACAACATCGCCAAGGCGATCCCCTATGTGGAGCGAGCGCTGGAAAACCTCAGGAAATACCCGCTCGAAGAGCGTCTCCACCTGGAAAAGATTTGCCACGACGAACTTTCCGATCTCTATATGCTCTGCAAGGACAAGCGCGCCGAAGAGCAGATCGGACAATGTATCGACCTGCACCGCAAATGGCTGGCGATGGACGACCGCTTCGAACGGCCCCACCGCGACACGACGGGCTACATGATGCGCGCCTATGCCAAAATGGTATACCTGCGCGACCTGATCTCCCGAGATAAGCTGAACGAGTATTACCAAAAATGCATCGGGCTGGCCCGCGCCAGAGGCGACATGGCGGAAATATACAGCACCAGCGCCCGGTATTATCAGTGTACGGGGGATTACGAACGGGCCGTGGCTTACATCGACTCGACCATAACCGCCTACAAAAGCAAAGGCATAAAAGCGGACTTAGCCCCTATCTATGCCACCCAATCCTATCTGTACGAAAAAATGGGCGATTATAAAAACGCCCTCAAAGCGGTGCGGACAACCAATAACATCCGCTTCAACGAGCGGGTAGAAGAGGCGCAGAGCAGTCTTGCCGAAATGCAGACCTTGTTCGAGGTGGGCAGGCTGGAATTCGAAAAGTCCCGGCTGACCGGCCGCATACGATTCATCGCCCTGCTTGCGGGCGGCATTCTGGTGCTGCTGCTCATCGGCTGGAGCGTCTACCAGTACGTCATGGTTCGGCAGCTGAAGCAGATAAGGCGGCAACTGACCGATGCCAACGAAGAGATAACCCGCCAAAGCCGCCGCGCCATGGAGAGCGAAAAGATGAAAACGGCCTTCATCAACTCGATGTGTCACGAAATCCGCACGCCGCTCAACGCCATCAACGGGTTTTCGGATCTACTGCTCGAAGGCGACCACGACCACGATACGCGGCGCGAATTCCGCGAACAGATATGGGCCAGCACGACCGCGCTGACCACCCTGCTGGAGAACATGCTCGAACTGTCGCGGCTCGTCAGCTCCGAAGAGCCCCTGCCGCTCGCCGAAACCGATCTCGGCCTGCTGTGCGCCGAACGGCTGCAAATCCAGCGCGAACTTTCCCAAAACCCGTCGGTAGAGTACGTCCTCAAGGGGGGGGGTCGCGGCACTTGCGTCATCCCGACCAATGAAACCTACATGACGCGCGTGATCGACAACCTGTTGCAGAACGCCGCCAAATTCACCGCTGCGGGTTCCGTCACGGTCTGCTGCGACAAGGACGACAGCACCCGCAAACTCCGCATCCGCGTAACCGACACCGGCATAGGCATCGCCCCGGACAAGCAGGAATGGGTATTCGACCGTTTCACCAAGGTAGATTCGTTCAAACCCGGGTCGGGCATCGGCCTGTACCTCTGCCGCCTGATCGTCACCCGGCTCGGGGGCGCAATCCGCGTATGCCCCGACTACCGCGCGGGCTGCTGCATCGAAATCACGCTCCCGTACTGACCTCCGGCATGGAATCCGCCCAGAAACGGGCGGATTTTTCATCCCGGGACAGCCCGAGGATTGCAATCCGGACATAAATGGCTATCTTTGCACCCTAATCCGGAAAACCGATGTACAGTTTCTCGAAATACAAAGACCAGTACAAATCCAACCTGCGGCTGGCCCTGCCCGTCGTACTGACGCAATTGTGACAAATCCTCACGCAAGTGGCCGACAACCTGATGGTCGGCCGCTACGGCGGCGACGATCCTGTGCCGCTGGCCGCCGTATCGTTCGGCGGGGCGGTGTTCTTCATCCTTTTCATCGCCGCCATCGGCATCGCGCTGGGCATGACGCCCCTCGTGGGCGAACTCTACGCGCAGGGCGACCGCGAGAAGTCGGCCGGGCTGCTGCAAAACGGCATCCTGTTCTACACGCTGCTCGGGTTCGCGATGGCCGCCGTACAATATGCGGTCATCCCGCTCATGTACGACCTCGGCCAGCCGGTCGAGGTCGTCGACATGGCCATCCCCTACTACAAGATGCTGGTATTCAGCATGCCGTTCGTCATGCTCTTCTTCGCATTCAAGCAATTTCTCGAAGGCGTGGGCAACACCAAGGTCGAGATGGTCGTGACGATCATCGCCAACATGGCCAACATCGGCTTCAACGCGGTGTTCATCTACGGCCGCTTCGGGCTCCCCGAAATGGGTGCCGAGGGTGCCGGGCTGGGTACGCTGCTCTCGCGCATCATCGCCCCGATCCTGATGATCGGCTACTTCTACAACCGCCACAAATACCGCGGCTACCTCGACGGGTTCTCGCCCCGCAACTATTCGTGGGCCACGGTGAAGAACCTGCTGCACATGGGGCTTCCGATCTCGATGCAGATGTTCCTCGAAGCCTCGGCGTTCGTCGGCACGGGGATCATGATGGGCTGGTTCGGCAAGGAGACCATGAGCGCCAACCAGATCGCCGTCACGATCGGCAACTGCGCCTTCATGATCGTCATGTCGATCGGTGCGGCCACCACCATCCGCGTGTCGCACTGCTACGGTGCCCGCAACATCGGGGAGTTGTCGCTGGCGGCCAAGGCGTCGTACCACCTGGTACTGGCCTGGAACGCTTTTGCAGCGCTGGTCTTCATCACCATGCGCAACATCATCCCGACGTTCTTCTCGACCAACCCCGAGGTGATCGCCATCGCTTCGCAACTGCTGGTCTTCGCGGCGCTCTACCAGCTTTCGGACGGCATCCAGAATGTTTCGGTGGGTATTCTGCGCGGCATACAGGACGTGAAGATCATCATGCCGATCGCCTTCGTATCTTACTGGCTGCTGAACCTGCCGGTGGGTTACCTGTTCGGCTTCACGCTCGGCATGGGCCCGACGGGGCTTTTCCTCGGCTTCTCGTTCGGCCTGTCGGCCGCGGCCGTGATGATGATCGTCCGCATCCGGCGCAGCGTCCGCAAGCTCCGCCTGGGCAATTGAGGCAACGATTTAGGCACAGTGGCCGCCGGTTAAAAAAAATTTCGTATCTTTACGCAAATTATGCCCACAAATGGACACCGAAAAACAATATACGAAAAAGTGTAAACCCGAAGTCGGCCGCGGATGCAGTTTCTGCGATTGCGGCGCAGAGTGCGAGGCGAAACTCTGCGACGGGTGTTTCAAGCTCCACGAAACGGCGTGGCTCGAGGAGTACCCCGAGAATATCCCGACCGACATCGTGGAGGTGCGGTTCAAGAACACGCGCCGCTCGTTCTACCAGAACGCCAACAACCTGCAGCTCAAGCGGGGCGACATCGTGGCGGTCGAGGCATCGCCCGGACACGACATCGGCGTCGTTTCGCTCACGGGCGACCTGGTAGCACGCCAGATGCGCCGCACGGGATTCAACCCCTACAACGGCGAGTTCAAGAAGGTTTACCGCAAGGCCAAACCCTACGACATCGAGAAATGGCAGGAGGCCATTGCCCTCGAACACGAGACGATGATCGCTTCGCGCCAGATTGCCGCCGACATGGGACTCAACATGAAGATCGGCGACGTGGAGTACCAGGGGGACAAGATCAAGGCTATTTTCTACTATATCGCCGACGAGCGTGTCGATTTCCGCGAACTGATCAAGGTCTTCGCCGAGCGGTTCCACATCCGCATCGAAATGAAGCAGATCGGCGCACGCCAGGAAGCCGGGCGCATCGGCGGGCTGGGTGCCTGCGGGCGCGAGCTGTGCTGCGCATCGTGGATGTCGAGCTTCTCGAGCGTCACGACGGGTGCCGCCCGTGCACAGGAGATTTCGCTCAATCCCCAGAAACTGGCCGGACAGTGCTCGAAGCTCAAATGCTGCATGATGTACGAATACGACACCTATGTCGACGCCCGCAAGGAGTTCCCGCGCCTGCGTGAGCCGCTGCAGGCCATCGACGGCGAATATTTCCTCGTCAAGAGCGACATCCTCGCCGGTACGATGACCTTCTCGTCGAGCAAGGATGCGATGGTCAATGTCACCACGCTGCCCGTGTCGCGCGTGCGCGAAATCATGGCGCTGAACCGTGCAGGCAAGAAGGTCGACCAGCTGCAGCACGCCGACGACATCCGCCCGATAGCCGAGGAGCCGACCTACCGCTCCGAAGAGGACAGCATCACCCGTTTCGACTCGGCCAAACGGCGCAACAAGCGCGGCCGCAACCGGGGCAAACAGAACGGGCAGGAGGGGCAGAACGGACAGCCTTCCCAGGAAACAGGACAGGAGCGCCGCCAGGCTCAGCCGGGGCAGCAGCCCCAGCAGGAGCGCCCCGAACGCCGCCAGCGGCGCAGCGACCGTTCCCGCAACGGGGAAAACCGTAACGGGGAAGGCCGCAGCAACGAGAACCGGAACAACGGGGAGGGCCGCAACGGCGGTGATCGCCGCAACGGGAACCGCAATGAGGCAGCTCCCCGCAACAATGGCAACGGCAACAACGGAGGCAACAACGGCGCAGAGGGCAATACAAACGGCGGGGAACGCCGCGAAGGTGGCAACAGGCGCAACAACCGCAACCGCCGCCGTCCGGGAGGCGAACGCCGCGAAGGGAGCAGCGACAACGGCAGCGGAAGCAACGGGGGTTCAAACGAATAGGCAGTGATACGGGCACGTGACATAGCGGCACGTCGCGCAGCAGCCGGAACGCTTCGGCAGACGGCCGGCATTCCGGGAAGCACAGCCACGCAGGCCGGCGCAATGCAGCCCTGTACGACACAACCCGGCACAACACAGACCGGCACGACAGAACCCCGTGCAACACAACCCGGCACAACGAGGTTCCATACGCCGAGGTCGGGCAGGGCAGCGTCCGGCACAGCCGCATACCGGGATCGGACGGGCAGCGCATTCCGGAAAGTCCGTCGGGCAGTACTCCTTTCCATCGCGGCCTTTGCCGCAGGCTGCGTGTCACCCCACGGAGCCGCGGTGACCGATGTGAATGCCTTGGGCTGGGAGGCCCCCGCCACCATCGTCGTCACGAACACGGACACGACGACGCTGCGTGACATGGATTTGTTCCTGCGCTACGACGACCGCATGGATGAAGACACGCTGACGGTACGCATAGCAGTCGTCACACCCGACTCGCTCCGGCACGAAGAGGCTTTCCGGCTCGTACTCCCGGCCGCGCACACTCCGGCCGCCCTGTCGCGCGAGGCCGACCTCCCCTATCGCCGCCGCATCCGCTTCGCCCGCACGGGCGACTACTGCATAACCGTCACACCCGGCCGCCCGGTGAAGGGCATCGAGGCCGTCGGCATAAATATCGTAAAAAGCGAATAAGAGACAACAATGGGCAAGGACAAGCTCCGCAAGTTCCGCGAGAACCTGACTTTCGACTGTTTCATACAACCCGAATTCGACGAGGTATTCCGTTGCGACCACCCGCTCAAAGGGCATTGGCGCAGCGACTTTTTCCATAACGACAACCCGATCGTACTCGAATTGGGCTGCGGCAAGGGCGAATATACCGTAGCGCTGGCCGAGCGCGACCCGTCGCGCAATTTCATCGGCATCGACATCAAGGGCGCACGCATGTGGCGGGGCGCCAAAACCGCCACCGACCGCAGGATGCCCAACGTGGGGTTCCTGCGCACGCGCATCGAGTTTATCAACGGCCTGTTCGCCGAGGGCGAGGTCGACGAGATATGGATCACCTTCCCCGACCCGCAACTCAAGAGCCGCCGGGCGAAGAAACGCCTCACCTCGCCGCTTTTCCTCGGATATTACGCCCGCATACTGTCCCCCGACGGATGGATCAACCTCAAGACCGATTCGAAACATCTGTTCGGCTATACGAACGAGGTGGTGCGCCGCTACGGGCTGCCATGCGAAGTCTCGAACGCCGACATCTACGGCACGGGCTACGCCGACGAGGTGCTGTCGGTTAAGACCGCCTACGAGAAACGATTCCTCGAAATGGGGCTTCCGATCACCTACACCCGTTTTTCGCTCGCCGGGCGCCACGAATTCCCGTGGTTCGACTGGGAAGAGGACGAGAAGGCGGAGAAGGACAACGAAGAGGCACGGCTGGGCTGACTCCCTGAAGGAGCATTCCGCCACCGCCGGCAGCCTCCCCCGTCCGGCAATCCGGCGGTTCGTTTGCGCCTGCGCACCCGGTTTTCCGGCAACAAACCTGCCCCGGCAGCCGGCCTTCGCGCCACAATGCAGACAGGGGACTCCCCGGAAATTCCCAAACAAGGTTACATCGCATATCGCATGTTAATATAGGTATTCTGCTTTTTGGGCGCTATCTACTAATTTTTTAGAAGAAATATTTGTTGATCTAAAAAATTAGTAGTAAACTTGTGTCGAGTTTAAATCATAATGCTCATGGAAAAGCGCATGTATATCGCCCTGATTTTTGTCGCAGCCTTCTTGTGCTCATACGCACAGCAAAGCGACAAGAGCACCTACCTCGCGCACATCCGCCAAGCCGACTCGCTCTACATGGCCGGCGACCCCGCCGGCGCGAGCCGGGCATTCGAAGCAGCCTTCTATCAGACAGAACACATACAACCCTATCATTTATACAATGCAGCTTGCGCTGCGGCTAAAGCCGGAGACAACGGGCTGGCTTTCGACCGGTTATTCAAACGCATAGCCCTTGAAAAGGAATGGTATTCCGATCGCATCGAAACCGACGGAGATCTACAACCGCTGCATGCCGACACACGTTGGCAGCTACTCCTCGACACGCTCACAGCGCGGCAACACCGCGCTGAACGCGACTTCGACATACCGTTGCGCAGGAAATTGCAGCAGATCGCCGCGAGCGACCAGCAGGTACGCACGGCCTATATCCGGGCCATAGAATCGGGTGCAAACGGCATCGTGACGGACTCGCTGATCGCAGAGATGCAGCGCACGGACAGTTTGAACCTGCGGGAAATCTCGTCTATTCTCGACAGTCGGGGCTGGGTAGGTAAAACGAAGGTCGGCGACGCATGCACGGCATTCTTCCTTGTCATCCAGCATTCCGATCCGGCAATACAGGAGCGTTACCTGCCCCTGCTGAGGCAGGGAGCGGTGCTGGGGGACATCCAGCCTTTGCAGGTCGCCATGCTCGAGGATCGCATAGCCGTCAGCAAAGGAGAACCGCAGCGTTACGGATCACAGGTGCTCCGGCATGGCGACGGCAGTTATTACATAGCCCCGTTGCTCGACGCGGAACGCGTGGACGAGTGGCGCAGAGAGGTCGGCATGGGGCCTGTCGCGGAATACCTCAAACGTTGGGGTATCCAATGGCCGGCGCCGGAGGGCTGCAACCGCGCTGGAAACTGAATGACATCGAAAACGAACTAAAAACCACTACCATGGAGAATAAACAACCGGAACTCACACGCGGCGAAGAGGAGATCATGCAGATACTCTGGAGGCTGGGCGATGCGGTGGTCAACGAGATCATCGCCCAGACAAAAGAACCCCGCCCGAAATACACCACAGTCGCGACCTTCCTCAAAATCCTCGAAAACAAAGGTTTCGTCAACCACACGCCCGAGGGCAAAAGCCACCGCTACTATCCGGCCGTAAGCCGCGAAGAGTACGCACGCGGGGTCATGTCGTCGGTACTGTCGTCCTATTTCGACGGCTCGCTGGCACAGATGGTCTCGTTCTTCTCGCGCCATGAGGACATCTCGGTCACAGAGATGGAGGAGATTCTCCAAATCATGCAGAACGCCCGCAAATAACCGCCCGCTCCGCCCCAAGCCCTTCCGACCATGAAAACACTGGCCATATATGCCCTCGAAGTCCTCGCATGCAGCGGCGTGCTGTTAGCGGCCTACGCCATCCTGCTCGAACGCAGGGTGAAATTCCGTTGGTGCCGCCTGTACCTGCTCGCCACGACGGCCGTAGCCGCACTGATCCCCCTGCTCCGCATTCCCGTATGGCCGGGGCGGATCATCGTGGCGACCCCGACCGTAACTGCGCCTGCCCCGGGCGACTGGACGGCCGAAGTGCTGCCCGACGCCGAGGCGCACGCCATCACGCCCGGGCATCTGTGCCTGGGGCTTTACCTGGCGGGCGCAGCCCTGATCCTCGGCATCATGTTGTGGCAGGTATTCCGTATCCGGCGCCTCCGGCGCGGCGCGGAGGTCACCCGTACGGGCAAATACAAGATCGTGCGCACGCGGCAGGAGATCGCTTCGTTCTCGTTTTTCCGCACAATCTACATCTGGACCGCAACACCCGCAGCGGAGATGGGGGCGATCCTGGCCCATGAATCGAGCCACATAGCCCACCGCCACTCCCTCGAGCGGATCGTCATGGAAACCATGAAAGCCGCCCTGTGGTGGAACCCCTTCGTATGGATCGCCGCACGGCGGCTGACCGAGGCCGAGGAGTTCGAGGCCGACAGCGACGTACTCACGAGCGGCTATGACAGGGCCGAATACATGCAAACGATCTTCAAGCAGCTTTTCGGTTATAGTCCGGAAATAGCCAACGGGCTGCGTAACTCACTTACTAAAAAACGCTTTAAAATGATGACTACGCAGACAAAAAGCAGGCACAGCCTGCTCCGGCTGGCAGGTACGCTGCCAGCCCTGATCGGGCTCCTGTGCGCATTCTCTTTCACTACGCGCGCCGCAGTGATCGTCGCCCCGGCAACCGGCACCGGTATCGAAACCGCTCCCGGGCAGGAAACACAGCATGCCGGAGATGAAAAAAAGGACAAGTCATGCAGGGTGTCGATAGATGTCCGGAACAAGGACAAAGGGGCACTCCCGGGCGCCATCGTACAGGTCGTAGGTACGACACAGGGCACTGTGACCAATGCGGACGGACATGCCGAGATCACCGTCCCGGACGGCAGCAAACTTTTGGTAAGCTATCCCGGCTACGAATCGGCAACGGTCGATACGAAGCGGCATAGCCAAAAGGAGGCCACCGTCGTCGTCTTGCAGCGAACTGAAAACAAGGCCGCAACAAGTTCGTCGGACGAAGGAGCGACCACCACCGAGAAACAGGTCGCCGTAACGGTACTAAAGGATGGCGACCCCCTGCCCGGAGCAGTGATAACGATAAAGGACACGCAAAAAGGCGTTGTCACCGATAAATCGGGACATGCGGAAATCTACGCTCCGCAGGGATCAATACTCACAGTCGCCTACGTCGGTTGCAAACCCCACCTGCTGGAGGTCGGAGAGGCAGCCCGGCAGTTTACCGGGATCACGCTGGAATCCGAAACCCCGGGGACACCGGTGCTTTCGGCCCAGACCGGCAAACCGCTCTGGGTGGTCGACGGAATCAAGGTAAACCCGGATTTCATAAACAAGCTCGATCCGAGCCGCATCGAAAACATAACGGTACTCAAAGACCAATCCGCCGTAGCGACCTACGGGCAGGAAGCCCGCAACGGCGTAGTAATCATAACGACCAAAGGTGATACGGCCCTGCCCACCCCGGGGGACGCCCGCCAGGAGCATGGAAAAGCCACAACACAGGCTGAGGCACACGACGAAGCGATCCGCGAAACCGGGGAAACGGAGGACGACCAGCCGTTCCTGATCGCCGAGACCATGCCCTTGTTCCCGATGCAAGAGGGCGGCAACCCGGGATACGGTGACCTCAACACTTTTCGCGCATGGGTGCAGAAAAACATAAAATACCCCGCCGAGGCATTCAGGAACGGGGAACAGGGGCGTGTCGTACTGTCGTTCGTCGTCGAAAAGGACGGCTCGGTAAGCAATATCCAGATACTTCAGACGCCGGGCAAGGCATTCTCGGAAGAGACGCGGCGCGTCGTCGCAGCTTCGCCCAAATGGAAACCGGGCGAACAGCGCGGCGAAAAGGTGCGTGTGAGATATACGCTGCCCGTTGATTTCAGAATAACTGCTACGGCACAGGACACTAAGACCAGTGAAAACAAAGGCTCCGGGGAAGAGCCGTTCCTGGTGGTGGATACCCCGCCGCAATTCAACGGCGGCGACATCGGCGAGTTTCGCCGGTGGGTACAAATGAACGTGAAATACCCGGCGGAAGCCCTCGGCAAAAACATTTACGGGAAAGTCCTGGTCACGTTCGTCATCGAGAAGGACGGCTCGGTGGGCAATGCCGAAATATTCAAATCGCCCGATAAATCCCTTGCGGACGAGGTACTGCGCGTCATCGGCAAATCCCCGAAATGGACGCCCGGCAAACAGCGCGGAGAGGCCGTACGCGTAAAATTCGGCATGCCGGTAGACTTCGCTGTCCAGACATCCGAAGGCATCCTCCACGACAAGGACACCGCACAGCGGGAAGGGGACATGGAAGAGATTTTAGTAGTCGGCTATGGCACCCAAAAAAAGTAGGCTTTCCGAAGCATCGCACCAACCATAAGCAGCAAACGGCGTCCACCCCGAGTTCAGTGGACGCCGTTTGTATTTAATACGGGGCGGAACCGGAGCCGTTTGCCGCCGAGCGGCGCAGCAATTCTCCCCAACAGCATCACCCGTGCAGGCAAGGCTGAATTCCCAGCCTCCGTTCACCGGACAATGGCATGACCTTCCGGTGGGGCCGCACCGGGCGCGCTGCACAAAAACGGCTATTCCTTCCCGAGCAGCGCCATGACCCGCCGGGCAAGTTGCGTGTTGTCCATTATCCCAGCAATACGCCCCGCACCCGTACCATAAAGGTAAACGGGGACGTAGGTCGCCGTATGGCTTTTGGATCCGAAAACATATCGGATACCGCTCTCGGAGCGGGTAAAATCACCGTCGCAGCTCGGGATGGCGAGCCCCCCGGTTTCATGGTCGGCCGTCACTACGACCAGCGTCCCCGGCGTGCGGTCGGCAAAGTCCATCGCCGCAGCCACGGCACGCTCGAAATCGCGCATTTCGGCCAGTATCTTCTCCGCATCGTTACCGTGCGACGCCCCATCAATAAGTGACCCTTCGACCATCAGCACAAAACCGCGGCCGACCGAGTCGGCATTGTGGGAGAGTATTTCCAGTGCCTTCTGCGTGGCGCAGCGTAGGTAATCTTCGCGCCGGATCGTCTTCGGGATATTTTCATCGGTCACGGCACACAGCAACCGTCCCGCACGAACCGGCTCCGCCTCTTCGAGCGAACCGGCGACCGCATAGCCGCGGCGGCCGAACGCATCTCGATACGAACCGCCCTCGGAGGACTCCTTTTCGAGCCGCCTGCCGGCACCTATGAGCACGTCGATATTGCTCGCCAGCAGGTCGCGCGTAATGGCCTTTTCGTCGCCCCGATCCGGAACATGCGCGTAAAACGCAGCAGGGGTGGCATGCTGGAGATGGCATTTCACGGCAATCCCCGCAGGCATCCCTTCGGCCACCGCCCATTCGATGAGCGACTGCAGACGCCCGCCCCGGGGATCCAGCCCCAACGTACCGTTATTCGTCTTGCTCCCACATGCCAGCGCCGTCCCCGCAGCCGCGGAATCCGTCACCCGGTTGTTGGCCGAATAGGTCGAGATCAGGGCAATACCCTGTGCCCGGTCGAAAGCCGTCGGGGCATAGCCGCCTTCGACGGCGAGCATCGAAACATGCGCCAGGCCCATGCCGTCGCCGATCATATAAATCACATTGCGAACACTGTCGACGGGTTCCGCAGCCGCTGCGCGGCCTGCACCGAACAGGCACAACGCCAGAAACAAAAATGCTTTCTTCATATCCTTGTGCAAAGATAACAGGAATCTGCCAACTTTTTACTACATTTACACCACTTTAACCACCTTGCAACATGGATGTAAAGATCGCCCCCGACTGGAAAGAGCTGCTCTCTCCCGAATTCGAGAAACCTTATTTCGCCGCCCTTACGCAATTCGTACGGCAGGAATATGCCACGCACCGCATCTACCCGCGCGGCAGCAATATCTTCCGGGCCTTCGACAAATGCCCCTTCGACAAACTGAAGGTCGTCATCATCGGCCAGGATCCCTACCACGGCCCCGGGCAGGCCAACGGGCTCTGCTTCTCGGTAGGCGACGGCGTGCCGTTCCCGCCCTCGTTGCAAAACATCTTCAAGGAGGTTTCCGACGACACCGGGACACCCATCCCCCTGACGGGCAACCTCGACCGCTGGGCCGAGCAGGGAGTACTGCTCCTGAACGCCGTGCTGACCGTCCGCGCCCACGAGGCAGCCTCGCACGCCGGGCATGGGTGGGAAACCTTCACCGACGCCGTGGTACGCGCCATCGCCCAGCGCAAGCAGGGTATCGTCTACATGCTCTGGGGCAGCTATGCACAGAAAAAAGGCGCCATCGCCGACCCGCAGCGCAACTGCATACTCAAGGCCGTGCATCCCTCGCCGCTGTCGGTCTACCGCGGGTTCTTCGGCTGCCGCCATTTCTCGCGCGCCAACGAATACCTCCGCAGCGTGGGGCAGGAACCCATCGTGTGGTAAATCCGGGATAGCCCCGCGCCCACAAACCGAAACGATGACTACAAAAGAGATACGCACCGATTCCCTGCGGGCATGGCTGCTTGCGGCACGTCCCAAGACTCTGACCGGAGCCGCCGTCCCGGTGATGCTGGGCTGCGGCCTTGCGGCGGCGGACGGCGGGTTCGTCCTCTTGCCCGCGGTACTCTGCCTCGCATTCGCCTTGCTGATGCAGATCGACGCCAACCTGATAAACGACCTGTGGGATTACCTGAAAGGCTCCGACGGGGAAGACCGCCTCGGACCTGAACGCGCCTGCGCCCAGGGGTGGATCACCCCGAAGTCCATGCGGCTGGGCATCGCCGCAACCACACTCGCCGCCTGCGCCGCGGGCTGCGGGCTCATCGCCTACGGGGGCTGGTGGCTCATCGCCGTCGGCGCCGCCTGCGTCCTCTTCGCATTCCTCTACACGGCCGGGCCCTATCCGCTGGCCTACCACGGCTGGGGCGACATGCTCGTATTGCTTTTCTTCGGATTCGTCCCCGTCGGCTGCACGTACTACGTCCTCTGCGGCGGCTGGACATGGCAGGTGGCGGTCGTCGCGGCAGCCTGCGGCCTGGTGATCGACACACTGCTGATGGT